>SDBV01007736.1_pt1 | contig 14632 bp, 30 predicted proteins | sample 2277081 | NCBI WGS metagenome assembly SDBV01 (sample SAMN10402039, study PRJNA504765) | marine sediment metagenome | isolation source: marine sediment core GS10_PC15, 223 cmbsf | place: Arctic Ocean: Southern Knipovich Ridge | collected 2010
TTGATGACGCCGATGCGAAAACGGGCGGCGGCGTCACGGGCTGAGGCGGCCGACCCAGGAAGTGCTCGACGGCCGCGTTGTTGAGCTTGATGGCGTTGAGCGGGTAGTTGACGGTGCAGTTGTATTTGCCGGGCACGAGCTCGCTCGGCGCGCATACCAGGCCGGCCATGGGCTTGCTGAGCCGCACACAACCCTGCACCACGCCAAACTGATCCGGCGGGCATCCCTCCTTCGGCGCGGAGAACGTGGCACCGCGGCCACAGCGCACGCTTCCGGCGTTGTAGGCCACGGCAGCGTGCACGTAGTCGCCGCCGTGCCTGTCCATCTGGTAGCGCATGTACTTGGCGCCCAGGTCGACGTTGAGGTCGTTGTCGAACCGGAGCTGCTGCTCGCTGACGCTCTTGCCGTCGTTCATGCCCTTGGCGGTCCTCAGCGTGACGGCCATCAGGCCCATGCCCTCCCGGTGGTTGCATTCGCCCGAATGGTTGCAGCCGGAGACGGAGGTGCTCTTGCACTTCAGGCAGAGGCCGGGGCGTCCCCCGCTCTCGATCGACATGACGGCGGCCAGTTGGTGCGGTTCGATGCCGTGCTTGGCGGCCTTCTCGTGGATGAGATCGGTCCACTGGTTGATGTCCGCCGGCCAACCCCGGGTAGGAAAGCCAGAGCCTTCGAGCTCGATGCGCCCGTCGTCGTGGTAGCGCCAGCGAGCCGGTCCGCAAGGTTGCTTGTCCTTGGTGGCGCGAAAGCCTACGAGGTCGCTCGGCATCCACCCCATGGTAGGCTAAGCCCGCACGTGCAGCCACAGAAACGAAAGTGGATCTACGGCGGACTCGCCCATCCACCCAGCGTCGTGCTCGCTCGCCCGGTCGAGGTGCGCCAGCGACTGCCGCCGGGATCCAAGCTACTGCTTGCCGGCGACGAGCACGCTTGGGCGCTGGCGCCCTTTGTCCGCCGCCTCTGCAGCGACGGCGACGTCGACATGTTTGTGGCGCTGCAGCGCGACGGCGCGACCCTGGCGGGATGGGCGGACGGCGAGCGCTTGACCAGCGCTGTCGCCGAGCACCGGCCGGACATGGTGCTCCTTAGCCTGCCGCCACTGGGGGACGCCGGCACCCCTATCGGCGAGATCGCCAAGCAGGCGCGCAAGCACGGCGCCACATTCGTGTGGCTGCGGTCCCCGGAGCGCGACGAACACGGACGACCGTTTCGGCTGCAGCTCGATGCGGCCAAGGTGCCGTCGTTTCACTCCGAGGCGCTCGACATCCACCGCGGCGACGACGGGCAGCCCAGCGCACGTGGCTACGCCGGCTGGGCGGGCGCGCTATGGCGGTGGATCGGCTGAAGGCGGCTGCCACACGTGCATGTATTGCTTTGGGTCTTCCCAGTCGGCTGCGTCGTGGTCGAGCGGCGGTAGCGTATCGTAAGAAATTACGGGCCGCCCAGCAGCCCATTGCTCGGGTGAAATCCACTGGTCCGGGTCGAGCGACCAGAAGCACGGCCAACAACATACGCCTGCTCGGCACCCGTCAGCGCCGCTCACGTCAGCCACCACCGCATCCCAGCGCCTCGTTTGCGCCGCCTCTTCAGCGGTCGGACCGCCGGTGCGGTCCGTCGCGAACCGTCCGCACCGGAAGCAGCGTACCGTGGATGCCTCGCTCATTCGGATGCAGCCATCTGGCGGAAATACAGCGCGTTGGCCGCCGCCGTGGCGGCGGGGTTGTTTTCCATCGCCTTGGCGTAGCGCTGTGCGAGGATCGGATGGCAGTACGCGCCGGTGTGGGGATGCGAAAACCCTCCGATGGTCGCGGCGATGGGCGGCGTGGGGTTGCACCACACGGGCTCCAGGGGAATGAACTTCGGCACCGGGCGCCACCAGCGGTGGATTGCGGCGTGCACGCCGGGATCCCAGGCGTAATAGAGGCGGCCGCGCCGACGGAGGATCGAGCCGTAGTTCGCGATGAGCATGCCCCCAGGCTACGTGTTGCAGGTGGCCCGCGGAAGAAAAGTCGGCGCAGTGGGGGCCTGCGAGGTGAGTGGCCCCGCTTCCCCCTTCCCCTCCTGTGGCCTGTACACGCGGTATTCCGGGACCCACAAAGTGCCGGGAGGTGACGACGCTCCGCCAGCGCCGCACGCGTGCCGATCATGGTAGCATAGTGGCCATGGCGAGGGGACCCTGCGGACCTGACAACCGGTACCGTCCAGGCGAGCAGCCGTTGCTCGATCGCTATTCCGTCGCGCATGCTGCCGCCGGCGTCGTGTACGGCGCGGTTGGGCTGCCTTGGTGGTGGGCGCTTGGCGCCGGCGTCTTCTGGGAGCTCGTTGAAAATCCGCTGAAGGACCGTTTCCCCGAAGTGTTTCCCGACTCCTGTCACGATACGCTCGGCAATGCCGCAGGCGACCTGCTGGCGGTGATGGTAGGGTACGGGCTGGGCCGGCACGGGAGAGATAAATGGAATCCGATACGGTAGTGGGCTTGATCGAGGGCGCGGGTGGGAAAGTAGAGTCGATGGGGGTGCTGCCCGATGGCAGCGGCTTTGCGACAGCTAGCTGGCCGCTACCGGACGACCACTGGCTGACGGCGCCAGGGGACAACCATAGGCCCCCGATGGGGCTGCGGCTTGGCACCGAGCACCCGCAACACCGCGAGCTGGTCGCCAAGGTGCGCGCCGCCGGCCGATACGCGGTGCGATGCGCGACAATGAACGGCAAGGAAGAGGACTTCGATCCAGACGCGCTGGTACAGTGCCTGATCGTCGGCCTGCTTGGCTACCACACGCCCGACGGTCTGACCGGTGATGACTGGGCGAATCCCGAGCCGGTGCCGCCGCTGGTGGACGTGAAGGTGAGGGAGTAGCCGCGATGGCAATCGTAGGCACCGTCACACGCGTAATGGGCGACACCATCGCCGACTCTCAACAAACGGCCCAGGGCAACGTCGGCGCCTTCGTGGCCATCAACGCCGATGGCGTTGACATCGGCTCGGGTCGCAACGCGGCCGAGGCGCAGGCCATCGTGAACGCCGGGCGCGGGACTCTGCTCCGGTGGACCCGTCGGGATTTGCGGGGCGGCGTGGAGAACTACGTGGGTGAGGACAACACATAGCGTGAGCTTCACCGACACCCTCCCGGAAGAGCCGGGACTCGAACGCGCGCGTCTCATCCTCGAGGCCGTACGCGCTGGCCAGGGTCAGCTGACCTGGGGCGAACTCCACGTATCCGACGAGACGAACAAGCTCACAATCTACGCGTCGTACCAGGTGCTGAAGATCGACGGCACGCGCATCGCGGTGATGGCGCGCACGCAGCAGCTCATCGCCGACCACTACGAAGCCGTGATGCCGACGGCGCGCATCAGCGATCTTGTCTACAAGCAGGCCGTTTACAAGCTCGGGCCCGAGACGCAGACCCCTGGTTCCAGGATGGCCTACACGAGCCGCTTTGTGTTGCACAGCGAGCGTATCGACAAGCAGCTCGAAGAGGGGAACGAACCGCCCCTTCGCGGCGACGACGGCTTGTCTGTAGAGGCCTTTTGCGCACCCGAGGGGAAAGACTGGGTGCTTTGCCGGCGCCTCTGGCAGAAGCCCGGCTACGCGGCCAATTACGGCTGGCAGGCGCCGGGCTACCCGAACCCGGGCGTCACACCCGGGGTCACCGTCATTCAGCCGCTCGAACTTGGGCACTTCATGACCCATGTCGACTACAGCCAGTTTTGTAGGCTCGTGAAGCGCAAGTGCGTCCTCAACGGCGCCGAAGTCGACATTGCGGACATTCTGACCGACGTACGCTACGCGCATCTGCTCAGCCACGAGGGGCCCCTCCCTGGGGTACGCCATCCGGGGGTGCCCGATGCAACGTCGCTCCCGAACGTCGTCTTCGTTCTTGAGAGTCAGGCCTGGCGCGACCCCACCAAGACGCTCGGCGAGCGCGCGCTGGCATTCTCGGCCAACGAGAAAGAGCGCGGCGTCAAAGAGAAGCCTCCCCGGAGCAACACGGGCCCGGAGATCGCCGAATACTTCGGGCCAGCCAAGCGCCGCAGCTCATCCGGCGTCGAGTACCGCCTAGGGATCACCAAGGGCAACTGGTGCTGCGTTTCTGCGTGCGCGGCGATGAAGGCCTCTCTGCTCGACGGGGAAGTGGCTCCGCACGGGTACCGCGCCGGCGTGGTCGAAGCGGTGCGTGACGCCATGGAGCGTGGCACGTGGATGGGCGTGGAGCTCGTCCGCGGCCGAGAGCGAGTGGTGCACATCGGCGACCTGGCGGTCTTCGATAGGTCGGTGCCTGGGCGCCCCGAAACATCCTGGTGGCGGCACGTCGCGCGCGTCTCTGTGATCCCCAGCGTCGGCGGCGATTTCAGGACCTTGGGCGGCAACGAGAGCGACCAGTACCTGGATACGCCCCGTCGACTCGACAGTCCCAAGCTGCTCGGGTTCATCGCGTATCCGCGACTTGCGCCCATAGAAGTCGACGCGCTCAACGACGGCGGCAGCGCCACCGTCGTGCACACGTCTCCGTTGGGCGTGCCAGCCGACGTCTCCCACCTCATCGAGATCAGCGACGCCGTCACGCGCGGGGAGTTTGGCCTCGCACACGTGTTTGCCGACTTCGAGGATCCCGATCATGGCGACTGAGCACATCTGCCCTTGTTGCGACAAGCCCGTCAACCTCGCCCAGGGAGAGCCGATATCGCGCCTCCCCGACGCCGTGTTCCAGGTGCCCAAGGCCGAGCGCACCAAACGAGTGAGAGACAACCCCGACTACTGCCGCATCTCCGATGGCGACGCGGACAACCAAGGCACGGACGACCGCTTCTTCGTGCGCGCTGTCGTGCCCTTCGCGGTTGAGGGCGTTGAGAAGCCCTTCCGCTGGGGCGTGTGGGTCGAGCTCGAAAGCGCGGATGACTTTCATCGCATCCTCGACTTGCACGATGATCCAGCGCAGGCCGACCAGGCTCCGTTCGACGTGAAGCTTGCCAACGATCTGGTCGGCTATGATGACACGCTCGAGCTGCCCTGCTCCCTGCAGCTCACCGGCTTGCGCACGCGGCCGGCCGTCGTGTTCGATGAAGACGTGCAACACCCGTTCGCCGTGGAGCAGCGCGCCGGCGTGAGCCCGCACCGGATCGGCGAGTGGATGGAGCCGTTCGCATGATGCAGCTATTCAAGCAGGGCTACAGCTACCTGGTCGGCGTCGACCGTCCGATGGTCGTCAGCCTGGACACGCTCAAGGAGGGCGTCGAGGACGAGGGCTTCTCCGTAGGCAACATCTGGGAGTGCGAGCAAGCGCCTCCGATGCCGGCCCCGGTGCCGGGCACCTGTGGCGACGAGTGGGATTACATCGTCGCGGCCAAGCGGGTGGCGCCGAGCGCGAAGCTCGACATACCAGGCCGCGTGAAGTGGATTTTGGAGCTCCCTCCGCCCAAGCCGGCCGTGCAGCCGCCCCCGGTGCAGCCCCCGCCCGGCGCGCCGGTGCAGCCGCCCCCGCCCGAGCCACCGCAGCTCATTCACGTGGCCCAGTTCGAGGCTGAGGTACCGCTTGGACCACGGCTCGTCGCGGTCGCCATCGGCGCCGCCGCTGGCTGGGCGGCTCTGTCCTGGTTGGGAGGCTGACGGTGTGGTTTCTGCCGGTGCTCGGGTTCTTCGTCGTCGTCGGTCTGGCCATCGCGGCCTGGGAGCAGGTAAAGGAGTAGTGGCTGTGAAGCACATCACCGAAGACGACGTCGACGCGATCAACGCGACACGCGGGATCACTGGCTACTGGGACAACTTCGAGGAGGGTTGTTGGGACGGTGATGACGACGACCCCCTTCTCCTGCTCGCTGCGCCCGAACCGCTCACCGCTACTTTCTCCGAACTGTTCAAGCTCACCTCGCGAGGTACCGGGTAAGATGCACCCGAAGTTCTGGCGGTGGTTCAGGGCCGATAGGATCTTGGCCTATCACGCCTGGAACTTCCGTCGGTCCCACCACCCCTTCCGCGACGTTCTGTGCGCAGCCGCAAAGCAGAACGCGACGCGGCGAACGTGACCATGTGGACCGCGGTTACAGAGCGTCTCCCAGAGCCCAACACGCTCGTCTTGACGAGCGACGGTGCCGGCTGGGCGACCGCCTTCTTGTCGAGGTCGTCCGACGAGTGGCGCGAGTGGGAACTCGCCGACGACCTCGCTACCGGGCGGTCGGTGACCGTGACCCATTGGATGGCGCTGCCCAAGGACTTCCCGTTCCGTGGTGTGTACGACCGCCTACCGCTACCCCAAAAGCTATCGCTCGTAGAGGCGGGACCGGGTGGCGGCTTTCATGTGGCCTTCCGTGATGACCCGCGCGCGCCACACCACGAGTGGAAGCGCCGAGCCGTGGGCCAACTCGATGCTCCGCTTCCTGCCGTCGTCCGCTGGTCGCCGCTGCCGCGACTGCCGAGCGATCCCGAGCAGGGGTTTCACAGCTGACAAGGAAACGGACGGTTTCGAGGCCTCCGGTCGGCTAGTCCCGGATCGTTGGGGGGCTCTAACCCGCAACAGCGCCTCATGCTTTTCCAGCCTCTACTCCCGCCCTGGGTAGTCTTAGAAGCCCCCTAGGGCGCCACTGTGGCGACACGTCGGGGGCGGTCGTGCCGTTGCAATGAAAGCCCAAATACCATGGGCAGCCCCCGGCGCCCGAGGGGCTCAGTCCCTTGTACCAGACGTCATTGTCTTGGAGCAAACACGAGTGCTCCCCAACTCACTGGCCGAGCTTGAGCACCTGCGGCGCCTTCGCATTCCACCAGATGAACTGGGCCACTACCAGAGCTCCCAAACCGAGCGTCGCGTACTTCCAAGTTTCACTGACCATGCCGGCATCATAGCGGACGTCCAAGACGATTGGTAACCAGGAGCGACCTCGACCTTCAAATCTGACGATTACCCAGGTGCGATGATGCTCCAAGAATTGGGCGGCTCTTCGGCGACCGTGGGGGCGCCAAAAAGCGTCAGGTCCTTGCGTCCGACGATGTCGATCTCGGGTGACTGACCATTTAGGGGCCAGTAGGCGACGAGGCTATCGCGTCTCATTCTCAGCGGGGACACGCCGGGGTTTGCGAGCGAGGCGATCTCGGCGTCGCTGAGGGCAACGTTCCAGAGCGCGCCATGCCCAATGAAGCCGTCAAAGGCATTGGTGGGAGTCGAGTCGTCCTGGCGGCCAATGGTCGTGCGGTCCACCCCCGCGGGCGTCACGGCCACAGCGTTGGTGGTCGGGGGACCCCCGTCGAGGAAAACGCGGTGATCGTCGGAGGCGTGTTCGGTGATGGCTACGTGGTGCCAGGTGTCTGTAGCAAATGCGCCGTTGTCGACGTTGACGGTCGCCGCTCCCGATGTGATCCGGTAGCGAAGCACGCCGGTGGCGTGAAACAGCAGATTCCAATTGTTGAGGGCGGTGACCGAACTGCCGAGAAAAAACACCGCATGATCGGCGGGCGAGTCAGGCACTTGCGCCCAGGCGCAAAAGGTAAAGGGTGCAGCTGTCACCACAGCTGAAGCCTGCCGCAAAAAGTCGGGGGTTGTGCTGTCGAAAAATCGCGACACTATTCTCTCATGGCTCCAGGTGCGGCGCGCGGTCCCATCAGAGTTTCTCCCAGCGCACGAACGACGGGCAAACGATGCCGTTCCACTTGCCGCGCTTGGTGCAGTCGCGGAAGAACACGTCGGTGCCGAGGTGAGCTTCGCAGTAGCCGCGCGCTTCCTTCTTGGTGCGACCGCGAAACGTGTGCGTCAAAATCGGGAAACCGCCGCCGGCCCCCTTCGGCTCAAAGGTGTCGATGTGAAGGGCCCACTTTGGGCCGGGTCCGGCACCGATTCGGTGGTAACTCGAGCCGGGTGTCACGGCCATCAGATGGCTCGTGTCTCGCGCCAGCACCGCCAAGCGAGGCGTGCACCGTTGATGACGGCCGTGAGCCGCGAGTGGCCAGCGCGGCGGATGACGGCGTAATACCCCTGGAACAGTCCGAGCAGCTTGTTGCGAGCTACTGCGTCCGCCTCGAGCTGCTCGACGCGCGCGACGAGCTCATCGGCCTGCTGCTGTACCGGAGCCAGGTGTTGTTGCAGGTCGCGCTGTCGCTGCTTTGGATACTCGTTGGCGTGCCAGTGCTCCCATTGCTGGACCTGCGCCTGGAGGCGCTGAACTTCGGCACTTGTGTGCGTGGGGGCCTTGTCGTCGGCAGTCATGGTCTATCCCCTCTTCTTCACTTTAGCTTCATCAACAGACACCATACACGCTGACGGCATCGCCAAACCAGGCACAGAAGCTGCTGAGCGCGCTGTAGTTGAGCGTGCCGTCCTTGTTGTAGTGGCGGTAGTGCTTGAGTCCCCACGGGTTGTCCTGGACGGCCCTGGCCCCCGAGCCGTGCGGCCGTACGCTGCCGGCGTTGTAGGCGCAGTAGAGCAGCACGGGGTCGAGGCGCAGCTTGGCATCGTCGTTGACGGCGCGGAGGTAGGCGCCCGCAAGCGCGATGGACGTCTCGGGGTCGCGCAATGTCGTGCGCCAGGCATCGAGCGAGCCGCCCTTTGGTAGCGACGCGATGGCGATGGGAGGTAGCTCTTCGGGAAACAACCCCACCAGGTGCTTGGCGGTCGCAGTCAGCACCTGGGTGAGCCCAATGCTCCAGTCGCCCTTGTGCTTCTCCTCCTTCTCGGCCGTGGGGCGCCCACCGCTCTCGATGGCGATCACCGCAGCGAGCAGCTGCTCGGACAGGTCGAAGACGTCGGCCCATTTCAGGATCGTGTCGCCGTAGGTGTCGACGATGCGCGTGAGGGTGACAGGCTTGCCTGGCGTGCGGCGCACGGCCTCTTCGCCCTGGACCAGGATCCCCTCGTCGGTGAGTTTCCACTGCAGCCAGTCGCCGTCGTCTCGGCGGCCGTGAAAGCGACGGAGCTCCCAGTCGTCGCTGTCTTTGATGATGGTGACCGTCATGGTCGGCTCCCCGAGACGCTGGGCTCATCGAGGGTCGGCGGAGGACAGCAGTCGGCCGCAGCGTCGAAGAACGCCTGCGTCTTGTTGTCGATCCCACACACCGCCTCGACGGGCTCGTTGTCCGTATGATCGGCGGAGTCGATCTCCGTACGTGCCGAGGGGGCTTTAGTCCCCGTGTTCATGGCTTCCCGTTCCTTGGCTTGGGTGGCGACCTAGCAGGCTCCTCTCATTGGGAGTCGCTGGTCTTGGTAACTTTGTAACAGATGCCGGCGGCGATGGCCAAGGCGACCCAGCTCGCCGTGCTGTTGTAGATCGCGACCCAGAGTGCCACGAGCAGCAGAGCCGTGACGGCGAGCACGTCGTGTTTCATGGCGGCGGACGGCGCGTTCACTCGCCGGCCTCGGTCACCAACGGCCCGGACGGCAGCGTCGTCCAATGGGTAACGCATGACACACTTATTCCTCTGCCCAACCCCAGCGACCACTTCTTGTCGAAGGCATGGCCGTGCTTGGCAACGTGCATCATGTCGCCCGCAACAGTCAACGTGCGCACCAGCACAAACTGCCCGTCCGCCGGCAGCGCCTCCGCCACCGGCACCCAGTCAGTCTTAGGTGCGGGGACTATTGGTCCTGGAGGGCTCGCCAGCGCTAGCTGGAGGTCCTTCTCACGTTCCGCTTCTTTTCCATCTCTAGTACTGGTTGTCATTTTCCTTTTCTCCGTCATTCGTGTGGGGGGCAGCGGCGGCGGTTGCGTTCACTCGCCGGCCTCGTCAATGATGAAGCGGGCAACCCCATCGAGCGTTTGACGCTCAGAGCGTGCCTGCTCCTGGGTTAGTTCGTCCTCGACCGTGGCCAAGGCGACCCAGCTCGCCGCGCTGTTGTAGACGGCAACCCAGAGCGCCACCAGCAGGAGGGCGATGATGGCGAGCACCTCGCGCCTCATGCCGCGCGTTTCAGGACGTATACATTCGCAGTGGTGTGCGAGAGGAAGCGGTAGAGCAACCATCCGTCCACCACGAGCGCGCCAGCGGCCAACGCGCGCATGCCGGCAGCTGCAGTCGTGTCGGGGGTCCGATTTGCCGCCCATAGCAGAAACGGAACCGTTAAGAAGACCGCGGCCGCCTCCGTGACGATGTGAACCGCCCGCTGCTGCTCGCTGATCCAGACCACGACAACATCCTACTGTGGCGCGTGGGCTTCGACCACTACGGTGTGGACGTCGGGGGTGCATCATCCACCCAAAACGCACATGCGCATCGCTGGCAGACGTGGAGCGCGCCCGCCGGTCTTTTCCAGAACGTCACTACCGACCCCTCACTAAAGCGCATCAGCTCTCCGGCAGATTTGTGCTCACCGAAGCGCGGGTAGGGTCCGCCCATGTCGACGTGGCATCGGTTGTGGATGCGGCCATCGCCAGACAGTGAGCTGTCGTGGACGTCAGTAGTTGCCATTCAGAATACCAACCGCCCGTTGGGCGTCCTCTTGGGTGATACTGTTTGGCACCTTCCCATCGAGTTGCAACAGCAGGACGCGCTCAGTCAAGGTCGGCTTCTTTCACGGCGACGGGGCCCAGGTTCTCGACGTAGTGCGCTCCGCAGGTGCATTTGTAATGACGGTGCCGTCCCGACAGGGGGCAGGACCGCTTCCACCACAGGTGGCCTCGCACGCGCACCCGTACGAACGGGTGGCACAGCTGTCCTTCGCGGTTGTACGCGGGGTCGTGGCCGCGGCGCCCGCAACAGGGACAGAAAGAAGCCTGACTCTCCACATAACGGAACACGGCGCGCTCGGGCTCGGGCGCTGGCCACGCGGCCTCTTTGTACGGGTGCTTCATGTGCAGCAGTAGAACAAGGTTTCGCCGTCGCCGCTGGCGCTGAGAAACTGGCAGGCGGCCGGCATCCCGCACTGCAGAGTCGTATCGTTGGCGAGGGCGCAGCACGCGGTGTAACTGCCGCCGCAGGGGATCGGGTCACAGTCGTCTGGCGCGTAGCAATCGCAGCCGCCGCTGTCGCAGCCGCCCGGCATGATGGGGGTGCAGAAGTTTGGAGCCGGCGAGCCGCCCTCGCCGCCACTGCCGCCGGACGTCGACGTCGAGCTCGACGAGGAACCGCCCCCGCCGCCGCTCGGCCCCGCGCCAGCTGCCAGCGAGCTGGATCCGCCTGTCGCGGTCGAGCTGGCCGAGCTTCCGCCCTGGCCGCCAGAGCCCGACGACGCGACGACAGAGGGAGCGGTGGCCCCCGCCGCGCCGCCGCCGGCCGTGAACGAGTCGCCGCAAGCAACGAGCGTTGCGACGAGTAGGATTGAAGTTCTAAAACAGGTCATGAGTGCCACATCCATTCCATGTGCTTGAGCAGCCACAGCGACAAGAGCCAGAGGAATGCGACGAGCACAACGCGCTTCAGCTGGCGATACTTCTCCCGGCTCATCGGTACCAGCCCACCGGGCGAGTCCTGAAGTGCGGGTCCTCGTCGTCGTTCTCCGCCAGTGTCTGGACGGCGATGTCGCTCGCGAGCACCATCACGTCGTGGGAAGAGAGCCGGCACCCCCGGGTGCGCTTGTCCGCCAGCGTGATGCGCTGGTACACCGAGTAGCTCCGCTGGCTATGTTTGGGGTCTGTATATGGGCCCAGGGCCCGCAGGAATCCGTGCAGCTCTGCCACGGTCAGCGCGCCGACGTTCTTCATCCGGGGGAGTCGGGGGAGGGCGGTCACCAGCTGGTCGACGGTGAGCTTGCCGGCGTTGTGGAGCGCCTGTGTTGCTCGCGTCGATAGAGGGGCTTTGTCCAACGCACCTTCGTGCTTCTCCATGTGATCCACGAGCCAGTCGTCGCGCTCCGTGGTCGAAGCGAGGTGGGGTAAGGCGATGCGTCCATAAACGCGCAAACGCCTGTCCGCTACCGCTAGCAGTTGCCGGGCGCGTTCCTGTCCGACACCGAGTTGCGCCCCGATCTTACGCAGCGTATCTCCCGCGTGGCGCAGGCGGCATGCCGTCAGGAGCGACTCATCGAACAGCCGCTGCCTTTCAGCGTCGAGCTCGATGCTTTTGTCACGGGCCTGCTGGCGCTTGGACGTCATGCTCTGCCTCCGTCTTCGGGAGCGACGGCTGCCGCCTTCGGCACGTGCTCGACCACCGAGAGCACCTCAGTGTCGGCGTACGAACCGTTGGCCATGATCTCTTGGAGTCGCTTCGCCGCGTGCTTTGGATCGCGCGCCCGCACATGCGTTACCCGGACCTTGACGACCAGGTCGTACAGCCTCTCCTTTCGGGGCGCCATTACGGAGCCTCCAATCCGAGCGCCTCGCGCACCAAGAACCTGGCGCGCTCAGCTCCCTCCGCTTGTCCCTGCGCGCGAGCGGCGGCGAGGCACTCGGCGAAGGCCGTTGGCGTCAGCCGCTCGCACACTGCCTTCCAGGCTCGTGCACGCGCCCAAGCTGCGTCGGACCACTCCCCGGGATCGGGGTCCATGATGACCTCGATGCCGACATCTTTGAGGGTTACGCAGGCGTGCAGGTCGCCGTAGTAGACCTCGGTGTTGGGGTCGCCCACGTACTGATTGGTGGCGCTGCCGCCGCTGGACTTGGTCTTCACGTCGATGCACAGCAGGTCGTGTTCGAGTCTCACCTTCATCAGCTTGACTCCTCCACGCCATCGAGCTCCGCGCGGAGCGGCAGCCCCAGGTGCATCGCCTCTTCGGTGTCGGCCTCGACGTAGGCGTGCCAGCCCGACAGGTAGCGCGGACCCTGGCACGCCTCGAAGCGCTCCTGATCGCGCACCTCGACCAGGCGCCAGTTGCAGCCTTCCAACTGGGTCACGGTCGTAACGTACCAGTAGTCGTAGGCCTCCGGGGCGTTGGTGAAGTAGTAGATGGGCTCGGGCGGGGGCGCGTCGGGCGCCAGCAGCTCGACCAGCTCGGTCGGGTGTTGCGTCATCATGTCGTCTCCAGTCCCGTCGGCCACTCGGTGGTGACGGGTCGGTGCTCGGGGCAGGGCACCAGCCCGAGCAGTTCAGCGACCGTGCTCGGGCCCCAGGCCCGAGGGAGCCCGACCACCCGTAGGTAGAGTCGCCAGCGGTAGTTGCCGGCGCGGCGGTACGATGCGCGCACGTCGCTGTGTGCGACGACCCGGTCGAGCCGCGCAAACGGAGCGCCCTTGCCGCCCGCCGCGCCCAGAGCGAGCGCCACTTGCAGCGGCAGCGATTGGAGCACGTGCTCGACCAGCGCGAGGCGGTCCGGGTTGCGCGGCGTCGAGCCGACGACCTTGCCACGGACGCGTTTCTGCGACGTGCCGCGCGCCAGGAAGTCGAGCAGGACGACGTCGCCCCGGCGCTCGATGGCGACGGCGGCGCCGTGGTCGGGGTGTCGGTAGATCATCGCGCGTCACCTCGTCGGCGTTGCTCGGCGATCCACTCGTTGACGGTGCCCTTTGCGACGGCGCTCAGCAGCGTCGCCACCGCGACCGTGTTGGACGTGTCGAGGCGGTAGCAAACATCCGCTAACTTTGCGCCGCCCTCGCCGTTCCAGAAGTCGAAGGCGACCTGGAGCATGATCATCTCGCCCGACGATAGACCGCCGCCATCGCGGATGATGTCCTGCGCTGCGGCGGTGGGGCCACCGACCCAGTAGCGGCCGAGGCCCGCATGTTGAACTAGCAGTCTGACTGCGAGCGTTCGTAGCTGTTCGCTTTGAAACAAAGCTTCTACAAATCTCTTATCAGGTTGATAATATCACCCGCGACCTCGGCGCACTAGGGAACAGCGGCGACGCCGCAGCCCGCTATTCGAGCAGCGTCCAGTCCTGCGGCAGCCCCATCATGGCTTCGATGAAGCGGGGGCATAGACGCCCACCGGCCTGCTTCGCCCGCGTCCACAAGCTCGGCTTGCGCTTCGTCGCGTACTCCGTCCGTCCGTCCCCCGGGCAGCCGTTGTTGCCAGAGCCGTAGGGGGTTTCGCTCGGCGTGGGCAACAATGAAGATGCGGGCGCGGCCGTGGGGGAGGCCAACATATCGCGCCTGCAGCTCGAACGGAAACGTCGCATAGCCGAGCCGTCCCAGGTCGCCTCGCACAGCGTCGACCCAGCGCTTGGCTGCGCCTGCAACGTTCTCGATGAGGACCCACTCCGCCGCGCCTTTGCCGAGCGAGCGGTGCTCTCCGATGATGCGGGCGGCATGGCGCCACTCGCGTGAGCCAGGACCAGCGAGGCCAGCGCCCTTGCCTGCGACCGAGGTAGACTTGCAGGGGAAGCCTGCGGTGATGAGCTGGGCTCGGGGTAGCTGCTCGCCTCGGACGTCAGCCACGCGCTCGTAGCGACGTACGCCAGGCCAGTGCTTCTCGAGAATGCGTCGTCTCGTCTCATTCGCTTCCACCTGCCATTGCACCGGGCCATGCCCAGCGTCGTGTAGTCCCAGTTCGATGCCGCCCACGCCTGCGAACAGGCTGCCTACGGTGAGGCCTCTCATGCCGCCCCCTTTCGTCCCGTGACGACGACCACCCAGACGGGAATCGAGTGACCCAGTGCGCTCACGGTGCGCTCGATCACACGGGCTCTGTAGCCGCGCTCGCGCCAGACAGCCGCGATGCTTCGTGCGGCGTCGCGCTCAAACTCCAGGCCCTTTATTCCTGTGGTGGTCGTCTCGGTCATGCGGATCATGTCTGCTCCGTGACGCGCACGCTGCGCGCGGTGATGGTGCCGGGGTTGAGTGTGAT
>SDBV01007737.1_pt1 | contig 14631 bp, 11 predicted proteins | sample 2277081 | NCBI WGS metagenome assembly SDBV01 (sample SAMN10402039, study PRJNA504765) | marine sediment metagenome | isolation source: marine sediment core GS10_PC15, 223 cmbsf | place: Arctic Ocean: Southern Knipovich Ridge | collected 2010
AAATGAAAAAGGATATGGCTGTCCCTGGCAGTTAACTCCTTATGATTTTAATAAAAACACTTACTGTGGAATGTGTATGGAATGTTTTAAAACCTGTCCTCATGATAATATGGGATTGTATCTGAGACCGCCAGGTTCAGACTTGCTTGTAGATACAAAAAAGGAGCCAAAAGGCCTGGACGAAGCATGGAAAGCTTTTATTATGCTTGGAATTTCTATAGTATTTTTTCTTACATTCCAGGGACCTTTCGGATTTATAAAAGACATGGTTAGGGGCAGTACACTCCCAGGATTATTAACTTATATTAGTTTTCATGTTGTTTTTAATTTATTAATTATTCCTGGTATTTTCTTTGTTTTTTCATTTTTATCCAGAGTTTTTAGCGGAAGTAAGGAAGTAGCGCTTAAAAAGGTATTTACAAGTTTTGCATATACACTTATACCGTTTGGGCTTGGGGTCTGGATAACTTTTAGTATTGGTATAATACTTGCAAATGGGAGCTATCTTTTACATGTAGCTTCAGATCCATTTGCATGGGGTTGGGATTTGTTTGGTACGGCTAATGCACAATGGACACCTGTTTTAACTGGTATTATGACATGGCTTCAAGGTGCGGCACTAATAATTTTTTATATGTTTTCTATTGCTTATGGATTTAGGATATCTAAACAATTATATCCGGATATTAAAGTAGCAAGGCGAGCCTGGCTTCCAATCCTTGTATTTTTAACAAGTTTAGTGGTTATATTTTTATGGCTTTTCCTTGGATAATGTAAAGTTTTATGGAGTGAAAAAATGAAAATAAAAGAAATCTTTGCAGCATTATTAGTAATATTAGCTACAGCCGGAACAGTTTTTGGAATTCTTGGAATAGAAAATATTAGGCGTAGTTCTTATAATTATGTTCTCGAAACAGTAAAAGTAGATAAAGAAGCACATTGGTCTATTTCTGAAATGACATTTCCGGTTGGTGAAGAAGCAAAAATTATGATTAGAAATACAGATGTTGTAAGTCATGGATTTGCTATTCCTGAATTTGAGGAAGGAATTGAAGAAATTAAAGCTGGTCAGGTTAGAGAGATAGTTTTTACACCAGACAAAACAGGTACATTCCAATTTTATTGCACAGTATGGTGTTCGGACAGGCATATGAAAATGCGGGGAACGATAATAGTACAATAATGGTAAAATAATAGTTGAATAATATATGTCTCACAATATCAGTGGTGTATAAATATAAATATATTTTAAATAATTTCTAAAAATTATTCTTGACCTAAACTAAAAGTTAACCTATTCTCTAATATAATCTATTAACTTTTATAAAGTTACTTTAAAAATGCGTCAAAAAGTTCTTAATACGGATAAAGTATAAAAAAAGATAAGGAGCTTGCTATGTTATTCTTATTACCAGTTGTTTTAATTGCAATAACTCTTATTGTAATAATAATATTTAAACCCAAGCTTTTAAAGACTCTGGGCGGCAAAATAATTGCTTTTTTGGCTTTTTTTATTTTCCCTGCATTAGTATTTCTTATTGGTATGAACATTCACTTCGAGAATTCAAAAAAAATAGAGTTTTGTAATTCATGTCATGTAATGGAGCCCTGGGTAAAAAGTATGATGATAGAGAATAGTAATTATATTCCGGCTGTTCATTATCAAAACAATCTCGTTCCAAAAGAAAAAGCCTGTTACACCTGTCATAAAACTTATACAATGTTCGGAGATATAGAGGCAAAGTTGTCGGGAATCGGTCATTTATTTAAATACACATTCGGATTAGTTCCAGATAAAATTGAAATGTCGAGGCCATACAATAATCGTGAATGTTTGCATTGTCATGATGGTGCCCGTTCGTTTGTAGAAAACGTTCTTCACACATCAATGATAGATGATATAAAAAATAATAGCATCTCGTGCATCGACTGTCATAATTTATTACATGAAATAGAAGACCTGGATAATCAAGAATTTTGGCAAGGGGGCGAAGAATAATGAAAACGAACAAACTAGAGAATCTTTTATTTAGAGCCGGATTGATGATTATCATCGGACTTGTTATAGCTGCTATTAGTATATTATGGGTTTCACCAATATCATTCATGATTTTTGCAATTGGTTCCGGATTATTGATAGCTATAGGAATTATATTTTATCTTTATGGTGTTGCTACACATAAGCCGGAGCAATTAGGAAACGTAGAGAATTAATTGCTAATATTTCAGGTTCCTTTTATAAAAATAGCCGGGATTATTAACATTTCGTATTTGCGCTTCGTTATTTAGGGTCAAGTTTTTTAATATTTCTTTAGCAAAAGTATCATAACCTGTTCTATCAATGATATATCCCACATGCTCTTTGGGAAGCTTTCTGTTTATATGTTTGTCAATAAATTTATAAATATTACGGCAAATATTCAAAACAACATCTTCGCTTGCATTTTTTATAAAAGTATTGGACATCCTCGGATTTCTTTTTCCAGTCCTTCCTCCGACTACAATACGATAAAGCGTTTTTCCACGATAAAAAGCCCCGGTTGGACATTTTAAAATACATTCACCACACTTAAGGCAATATTCATCGTCTCTATAAATTTGGTAATTTTCAATACTTAATGCATTTGTTATTTTATTTCTGCAGTTATCCAAACATGACTCACACCCAATACATTTTTCTATATTATATTCGGGAGTAACATTTCCGATTATTCCTATATCCTGCATATGAGCTTTTATGCAGTCATTAGGACAACCGGTTATAGCAATTTTTACATGGTAATCATTAGGATAGATTATTTTCTCTATTTTCTGAGCTAATAATGTTGTATCAATATTGGCAAATTTACAAACCTGGTTTCCTATACAAGCTGATACATTTCTTGTTCCAGCTGAGGGGTATCCATTCTCAGGTTCTTTTAAACGAATATCACATTCATTTTCTATTTTAGTAATTAAACCCTTTAAATGTTCTTTTACTTTACTAATATCAGTCAGATTGATTCCTGGTATTTCAAAACCCTGTCTTGTCGTAAGATGCAGAGTTCCATTTCCATATTTATCAGCGAGAGTTTTTAGCATGATTAAATGTTTTGAATCCAAATGACCTCCAGGGACCCTGATTCTTGCTGCCGTCTGTCCTCGGACTTTGGAGATCCTAAAGGCATTTTTAATTATTTTTTTTGTATTTATTGACATAATTCTCACTCCTTACATTAATGTAGTTAATCAATAAGCTCTTTTGTTTCTGTATAATTATAAACAGGACCATTTATACAAACATAGGAATCTCTGATTCTGCAATGCCCGCATTTACCCATTCCGCATTTCATATGTCTTTCAAAGGATAACCAAATATTTTCTTCTTTTATATTATTCCTTAATAATTCTTTAACAGTATTTTTCATCATTAATGGAGGTCCTACCATCACGACATTAGTACTTTCATCAATATGCTCTACGCTTTTTATATGGTCTACAACAAACCCAATTCCGCCTTCCCATATTTCATCTTCATTTTCATGATCATGGGTATCAATTGTTGTTAATAGATTACTTTTTTTCGTCCAGGCTTTTAACTCTTTTTTAAATAAAACATGTTTTGATGATTTGAAGCCACTCAAAATAGTTAATTTTTTGGTGTTTGTTCGCATTTATAGGTGCAGGTTTTGAGCATAGTATTGCAAACATGACCTTACTCGCAGTAGGGATTTTAGGGAATCCGGGAATCGCCGAATTAAATTGGACTGGTTATTTTAATAATATGCTTTGGGTAACATTGGGTAATCTAGTTGTTGGAGCAATTTTTATAGCTGGTGCCTATCTACTAACAACATCAAAATTAAAAAGAAAAATAAGTTAAAATCAAAATATATAAAAAAATACCTCGGCCGATCACATTCTTGTGGTCGGACTGTGGGAAGCTCTTAATTTTTAGGATATCGTTTAAAGAAATTTAATAATATATCTTTATATGAACTTTCTGCCGAAACAGAATCATAAAGGAGATTATATATTTTTTGATTATTTTTTGCCATTTTAATAACTAGGTTTATTATTCCTAATTTAACAAATATTTTTAAAAACATTCTAACTATATTTCCATATTTATAATCCTGCTTAAAATACTTACACATTTCAAAGTATTTATAAAAATCCTTTTTTGATATTCCTTTATTTATCATAACCTTTGCAGCATTTATTCCTGTTATAACAGCAAGGTTAATGCCTTTTCCTTTTAAAGGCCTCAACCACCCAGTTGCATCTCCAACTACAACATATCTGTCGCCATAGGGTCTTTTTGAAGGTGAAGTTGGAAATTTTCCGGAGAAACAATTAATTCTATTGTAAATATTTTCTGGCAGAATATTCATAACTTTTTTTAAGGAAATAAAATCCTGTAGTATAACAGATGTAATTTTTTCACCGGCTACATTTATAACAATATGATTGTCCTTCATTGTAATTGCACCAAATTCGGCACTTTTTATTGATGACAATAAAAATGCATAAATTCTTTTATCATATTTTTCTTGTAATAATTTAGCTGGATGATCAAGTCTCGTAATAAAAGTTTTCATTATTTTTTTAGGTTTCTTAAACCTTTTTTTAGTAGCAATATGAAGCCTTTCTAGTAATTCTTCATCAAGCCCAAATGCGCAGACTACTACATCTGCAATAGTATAGTTTGATTCTGAAAATATTCTAACTTCATTATAATAAGTATCATGGTAAAACTCTATATCTGTAACCCGGCTATGTATTATCTTTACATTATTTTCTTTTGCCTTTTCTAATAAAAAATTATCAAATTCGGATCTTCTGACAGAAAAGGTTTCTAATCCTACTTTACGATAATTTTTTAAAAATATTTTTTCTTTTTCTGTGTTTAATTCATATCCGGGTATTTTACTTTTTATCATTTTCTTTGGTAGTTTTATATCTAATTCATTTTTTAATATCTTTGTTAATGGAGGTGATAAAATTCCAACACATTGATTATGGTGCCGTTCAAAATCTTTTCTTTCAAATAAAATAATATTTAACTTTAAATCATTTTCTTTTGCTAATTGTGCTAATTTAATTGCACATGCGGATCCACCAGGCCCCCCCCCTATAATTGCTACTGTACTTGTATTTAATAGTCTAAATAATTTTTTTAATGGTAACCTGAGAACTGATTTTCCTAGAAATAAATATTTTACCATTATTGTAAAGAATTCTTTTAAAACTGTTATTATAAGGGCCGGATGAATAGAATTTCTTAAGATATTCCTATATTTTTTGTCTCCGGTAAAAATGTCCCAGAAAACATCTGATAATTCGCGTGTTTTCTTCACAATTTGTTCTTTTTTAAGAGTAATCATATGAGCTTCTGTATAAACTGTATTGGAATAAAGAAGACGCTTCATAGTATATAATATTTTTCCACAAAAATTATCAAATTTGTATAAACTTTTACACCTTTGAAAATAGTATTTTTTTAAGATTTTTTTCGTTATTCCATGATTAATTATTGTATCTGCTGCTAAATTTGCTGTTTGATATGCTGATTCGATTCCATTTTTTAAATATCTACTAACACATGCATCTCCAACGACTAAAAATCTGTTATGATATGGCTTCTTAGCAAAAGTTATCGGGAGTTGTGGAGTACAATAACACCTGATTTTCAAATATTTCTTTGGTAAATAGTGTCTGATATTTTTATCATTAACAATAATATATTTTGCATCTTCCAGTTTAATATTTCCCCCAAAAACTGTTACTGTTACAAAATATTGTTTAGGAGCTAGCGTTATAAACCAGATGTTTTTTTTATATACAGGGAACATTTGCACCCTGTTTTTATATGTTTGGTTCAAAAAATTTAACGGTAAACTAATTTCAAATTGTAAAAACTTAATGGCCTTAGGTGCTCTGTATCCGAAATTAATTATATCTTTTATTTTCGTATTTACACCGAAAGCTCCAATAACAAAATCATAATTTTTAATAATATCATTATTTGTAGAAATCCGGATTGAAGACGGTTTAGAGAAATCAATACCTGTAACTTTTTCATTTATAATTGAAACATTTTTTTTACTTACTTTGTCCAGCAAATATTGATCGAAGCTGCAACTTTTCTTTGTAAATTTTACAGGCCCCTGTCCCCTGAATACAGAATAGATACGCTTATTCTTATCTTTTTCAAAATATACTGTATTGTTCTTGCTATGCAGTTGATATCCGGAAATTACATTCTTAATAACATTAGTTGGTAAGAATATTTTCTCATCTTCCAATTTTTTAATTAAGGAGTATGAAATAATACCGGCGCACATATTACAACTTTTCTTTCCCTTGTTAATAAAATGCTTATAATCATAAACATCTATTAAGATATTCTTTTTCTTTTTTTTTGCAAATTTATTTAGAAAAAGTGCAGAAAAACTTCCGGCAGGACCGCCCCCGATTATTGCGATTTTATAGTCTATTGTTGAATCATTCATATTTTTAATATTTACTATCAAATTATAATTTATTATTTTATAATTGTAAAGTTTCATATCTCTAATAATTAAATAAATTCTTTAGGAATAGATGGTAATAATATTTTGGTTGATTTAATCAGATTACTTAAGTTTGAATCTTTTTGATATGCTAAAGTTTCAAGCATATGATATGCGCGGCAATTTAAATATGCAAGAAATGTATTTGTTTCCTGGAAAGAATCAGGTAATTGCGGTAAACAAGCCCACACACCAGGTTTACAGCTATTAAGTAACCATGAAAAAACTTCTTCATTTATATTAAGCAGATTCTCTGATAAAAAGATCCATGAGATATTAGGTGCCCAGCGCATAGCAGTTAATATTTCAGACAATGGGCTAACTATAGATGGGAGTCCTGGAATAAATAAAGTATTTTCTGGTAATTTTAAAGGTGGTTTTTGCCCTATAATAATAGTTTTTGCTACATATTTCTCCAGGAATTTAATATTTTGATTAAAATCCATGTCACTTTTATATGAATTTGGTTTAATTAACGGAAGGATACAAGCATAAATTGGTGTTTTGGAGGCCTGGACTTGTATCCATTTATCCAGTATGTTCTTTAATACATTGATACGATTATTGTCCTTTGCTAGTTTCGCCTGTACATTTTTAACATATTCGGGAGGCTGCTCATTTTTATCATTATATAACCATACTTTTGGAAATGGAGTTCTTTTATGTCCTTCTGTTAAAATAACATCATAGCGATTTGATAATTGAATAAGGCTGGTAATAAAATCTCTATCCGGATCTATATGGTTCCGTAAAAACTCCTGATTCGGGCCCTGAACATAAATATCCGCACCATTCTCAAAATGGCGATAAGTATCTTTCCCCGGCCAATCTATATTTAAGCCATGAACATCATGTTTTACAACTGCAACTTTAAATCCTTGCTCTTTTAAGTGTTTAACTGCCTGTAAAATTAATGTAGTTTTTCCGGAATTACTGTATCCACATATGCCAAAAACCGGCAGGTTTTTTAAAATATCAGATTCTATCATGTATTTAATTTCCTTAATCTTTTTTGCAATTCCTTGTTTTTTTATCATTAAGGAAAGCGAATATATGTTAAAGTTATATAATAAAAAAAGACCCGGGTAAAGGAACAAAATTATTTTTTATTCCGGCCCGGGTCTTAAGATTAAAAAAGAACCTTTATTTATATCTTTGATACATTTACTTTAGTGTCGAAAAAGCTTGAACTGCCGCCGATTGGATCAGTTAAACAAACATCACCAAGCACAGGATCTATACGCATAAGCGGATTAGGTACCAGTCCTGTTCCTCTCCTTGGGTCACCTTTTATATCAGTTCCGTCAACTTCGACATCATTTGAACCATATGCCCAGTGTCCATAGCTCCATGAAACGGCAATAACACCTGGTCGTATGCCTTCTCTTACTCTTACTTTTCCGGAAACAGTATATGTACGTCCGTCACCGAGCTCAAACTTTCCATCCGGAAGAGATTTTGATACTATTAGTGCTTCATCACCTGTTTTTAAATCTAAATTATCTGCATCAATAGTATTCATCAAAATAAAGTTTTCCGGAAGTACAGCTGTTCCTATCCAGGATGATGCATGAGTTCTACTCTGGCCTCCTACTGCTTCTTTATAAGTAATAAGTGTGAATTCATAGTCTGAATCATTAATCTCTATTCCCTTGCTATCGGTTATTGGATCGACTCGAGGAAGGGGATCAAATGGATTCCCGGTCATGCTGTTAATAGTTTTAACCATATTTTCTACATAGATTTTCCATGAGCTTGTCCATTGTTTTTTTATCCAATCTCCATTATATGCAGTACTTGCATCATTATAGCGCCCGCCTCTATTAAGCATATATACCACACTAGGCCACAGATTATCCGGAACTGCCCTTTTCCATTTTGTTTCATTATAAACTGAATCAGGCAGATGTGCTCTGGCAGCTCTAAATACTGACATTTCATGTTCATCTGCTGCTGGCAGCATATCTGAACCATTTTTATCTCCATATGCCAGATTAGCAATCATTGCAAGATAAAAATCTTCCGGCCTATTAAAATTAAAACCCTGGCCAAGGCCATTTTCGCCAAAACCCGGGAGATTTAATTTCTTAGAAACTGCAATCATGAACGCTTCCAGACTAATAGGCATCTCTTCTCCATCTACTTCCACAATTTCTGTTAGTGGAGCCGCTGTTGGCTGCCGTACTTTACTTGCTGTTGTTAATATAGCAGGAGTAACATGAGGTGTTGACCATCTCTCCATATATGTAATATCCGGAAAAAGGTAATCCGAATACATGGATGTTTCACCAATAACAATATCACATCCAATAAGAAGAGGTATCTTTTTTGTATCACGAAGCATATCAATTTGCTTATGTCCTGCTGGTGATGAAAAAACGGGAGTTCCTTTAACAATGATTAAAGCTTTAATAGGATATGGATAACTAGCAGCAGCGCTTGGTATAACATTTTGATATAATTCGCTGGTTAGAGGATACCACGGCCGTTTGGCTGGATATCCATTAAAAATTGTGCTTTTTTCATAAATATCTTTTTCTCTATTAAGATGAAGCCCAAAATACTTTAAGCCGCCCGGAGCTGATGTAATAACTCCTTTTGGAAACGGTTGTCCGGTTTTTGAACCATCTTCATGCCAGTGACTGCCTCCGGTTGTAAGACCACCTTTATGATTAACATTACCAATTAAAACATTAAGAATAATAATTGCCTGCGCATTATAATATCCGTTTGTATGTTGTACTGGTCCTCTGTATAATTCTGCAGAAGCTTTTTTCCCGTGGCTTGTAAATTCCTGTGCTACTTGAATAATATCTTCTTCCCGTAAGCCGCTTATATCTGCATATTCTTTTATTGATTTTTCCATTACCCTTTCTTTAAGCAATTGAAATGCAGGTTTTACTCTTATACCGTTTATTGTATATTCTCCCTCTAAAATTCCTGTTTCTGTTTCGGAACTTAAAGCAAATCCTACTTCTGTTTTAACTACATTATCAGAACCTCCTAATCCGGCATCTTCCGAAGTTAAGAGAAGATTATTGTCTAATCTTACCAGATGTGTTGCATTTGATGATGTAATTTCACCTTTTGCTTTAGCAGCAGTATTTCCTGGTGTTTCCAGATAGGATTTATCATATTTTTCATTCTCTATTATCCAGCGAATCATTCCCATCGCCAGAGCTCCATCTGTTCCTGGCTTGAGAGGCAGCCATTTCCACGCTTTACCTGCTGTTTTACTTAATCTTGGGTCTGCAACTGCAAACTTAAAATTACGGCGAACTATCGAATCAGTTACCATTTCTGCAATAGCTGTTGGGCCAAAATTTGCTTCGTAAGCTCCGGTACCAAAGAATACTATAAACTCTGCTGCAAGGAAATCCGGTTTCATATGTGTTTTACCTGACATTTCTTTATAAGCAATATGATGGCTTTGTTCACAGATGGTTGTATGCAGATAAAAATTTGTAGAACAAAAACTACTATTTAAAAATCTTTTGCTTAATTCTTTTCTGCCGTGTTCCAGCCTGCCTCCAAGGAATACGAATTGATTATTAACAGGTCCGAAATCAGGGTGATCAGGATCTATTAAAAGATCTAAATGTTCATTATTTTTTGCTTTAAAATCGTCTATAGATAAATCACCGCTTAAAACAGAACTTGTATCGGTTGCAAGTGAATTAGATAATGAAGAATCGCGTAATTTATAAATATCTTTTAATCCATCTACATTACCTTCGCCAAAGAGATTGCCACCGTTTACTACTTCATCTATGGCTGTATTAAAGTCAATTGTTTCCCATTTACCGCTTCCACGGGGTCCTACTCTTTTTAAAACCTTCCGGATTCTGTATGGATCATAAAGTATCTGCACGCTAGATTGGCCTTTAACACAGAGTTTTCCATCTACTTTTGCAGCCTCATCTATTGGAGTGCTTTCCGGGAGATGCGGCAATAAATTCATAGGACTGTATGGATTACCATCTACTTTTACAACAATCCCATCTTGAATTTTTGCTTTAATAGGACAGGCAGTATGACAATTTAGACAAACACTATAAATAATATTGTTAACATCATTAAGAGGATATACTAATGTATTATCTCCTTGAATTATTTGCCCAAAGGCTTTTGGGATAAAACCTGAAAGTGCCGCAAAACCACCAACAAAGGCGGTTGATTTTAAGAAATCACGTCTTGTTATAGGGCAGCGTATATCTATATTTGTTTTATTATTTTTATCCGCCATCTTATTTCACCTCCTCTTTTTGAGTTATTGGTAATAAATTTTTTCCAACTTGAAATAGAAGTACAGCCAGAGAAACTATCCAGGCAAATACGAGCCACTCCATTAAACTTGGAGCATAATGCAATGTTAGCCCGGGCCCGGAAAATGCTGCTACTAATCCCTTTATCTCTTCTATAGCCAGGCCGGGAATAATTATATTTAACCGAACTGTAATAAAAGTAACTGCAATTAGAAGTCCTGCAATACCGACAGCGGCTTTAGTTTTACCTTTAAAAATAAGAAGAATTAATGGTACTATAATTCCTAAACCTACGTGCAAGCCCCAGAAAACCCACCAGTATTCACCGAATAATACAAGTTTAATGCCCAAACTGCTGGAAGGTACGGCATTCCATAATCCTATAAATATTTCTGCAAATTCAATAATAATATCAAAAATCAGTAAACCTAAAATTATCTTTCCTAAAAGAGAAATAAGGTTTTTATGTTCTTCTGTATTTTGATTCGGGCCATAAACAGAGGTTAAAACTGTAATAATAGCAACACTGCTTAATAGTCCTCCCGCAAGGAAAAGAATAGGTAATAAACCTGAATTCCAATAAGATCGTGCTCCCACAACTCCAAAAAGAGCTCCAACTCCGGCACTAAATGAAATTGAGATTAAAACACCGATTATACTTATTACTTTCAATTTTTTATTATCTTTTTCTATAAGTGAATCGGGCATTTCTTTTCGTCCAAAAGAAATCAATCGGCAAATTACTCCTTTCAGGCCTTTTTCATCTCTATTTGCTATTAAATCTGCTCTCATGGCAAACCAGAGTTTGATTACTAATATGAAAAAATATATTAAATATAACCAGGCCATGATACCCATAATCGAGCCAAAATTAGTACTAAAATATAGATTAAGAAATCGTTCCGGCCTGCCCAGATCTATCCAGATAGCTATTAATGCAGCGATTAATGAGACTAATGCATTAAGTAAAACTAATTTGCCAATCTTTTTAAATTTTTCAATTTTGAAAATATAAATAAGACTGGAAAAAATAAATGAACCTGCTGATATTCCCATAAAAAAAGTATATGCAGCAACCCATAATCCCCATGGAATGTAACTTCCGTAGTTAGCTGCCTCATGTCCTAAAACTACTCTCTGGAAAATGCCAATGCAGCCTAATAAAAATAAAGCAATTCCCGTGATTAAAATAATCTTTTTAATAACATTATTCACTTGGTCCTCCTTTTTATAATAAGTAATAAACTCGTGGGTCTGTACCCTTTTCTGCCTTTAATTGGATGGCATTCGGTTGAGACATTAACTCTGCTACCAAACTATTCGGATTATTAGAATCACCAAAATAATTGGCTACACCAATACATGTAGTAACACATGCTGGTAAAAGGCCTTGTTCCAATTTGTGTAAACAGAAATGGCATTTACGAACATTCCCTATAGGTGAACGGTGATTATTACGCGGCCATTCTTTATTATATTCAAAATTATTTACAATTTCATAATCCATTTGTTCCGGTGTATCCCTGGTATAAGTATGGCCAAGATCAAAAGTCCTAGCACTGTATGGACATGCAGTAATACAATATCTACATCCGATACATTTTTCATAATCAATTTCGGTTATTCCATCCGGCCTTGTAAAAGTTGCATTTACAGGGCAAACGGAAACACATGGTGCATTTCTGCACTGCATGCAGGGTCTGGAAACAAAAAGAAGACTTACATTTGGATATTTACCCTTTTCCTGTTCTATAACAGGGCGATAGACGACACCTGGCGGTAGTTTATTCTCTGCTACGCAGGAGATTGTACAAGAATGACATCCCGTACACTTCCTGAAGTCAATTACCATGACCCAGTTTCTCTCTTCTACAGGTTTTTTTAAGGCTTCCTTAATTTCGTCCTGCATACGGAGAAATACATTTTTTTCTTGTAAAAGCTCTGGCATAAATCCCTCCTATTTAGATATAAAAAAAGAAGATCCTGAATTTAAGATATTCAGAATCTCCTTTGCGAACACGGCGGGTAAAAGCGTTTCCACTGTTACCTTGTTGGTTACTAGTTTTATTACTCTTTATAAAATAGCCTTATAAAATAACTTTATAAAATATTTTATTTATCTTAAACACAATGATGTTTTAGTAATAATCCAATACCCAAAGGCTTATTAACCATAAGTATATACTTTATCAGGTAAATAAGCTCGGAGCATATTATATTTAATATTTACAAACCAAGTATTGTATTTTTTTAAATTTTTATCAAGTAACTTTTTAAATAAAATATTGATTATTGAAGCTCAAATCCCGTTTTTATTTATTTTAAATAACTTTTTTATTGATTTAATAGCATAAAAACTACAAATACCAAAAATAAATCCTAATGTAAGATTATTAGTTAGAAAACCAATAATGGCAGTTATTAAAGTAATTGAAAAATATATTTTATTAGCTAGCATTTCTTTTGCAAATAAGGAATGTTGTATCCCAACGTATAGTAATAAAATCCCGAAAATCGCATTAGGAATAGCTGATATTACCGACAATAAGGAACGTCCAAATAAAAGGGCTAATACAATTAAAACAATTCCAATAATATATCCTGACTTTTCTGATGTTGCTCCGAATTTAGAATGTGCAGTTAATCCGCCACTGCCATGGCACATGGGGACTCCTCCAAAAAAACCGGTTACAATATTTGCAATACCCATGCTAAAAGGGATATTATTTAAATTAATTTTTTGGGCTTTTTTCTTATACAACATTTTTGCTGTTGCTTCTGTAGCAACTACAGCATTGCCAAAAGTGAGTGCAATCTGGGGGATAACAAGCATGGTGAAGCCTTCCAAAAAACTACCTATATCAGGAATATTAAATTTAAAAGGTAAAAATCCAAATGTTGAGAATTCAATATTCTTAAAAGAAATAATAATGGCAAATAGAAGTAATGGTATTAAAGGTGGTATCTTTTTTAAAACCAGCAAACTAATAATCAATATTATTGCTGCAATAATAGCAATTGTAAAATTTGTATTTATCAATTTAAGAGAAGTTTTAATAAGTATTAATCCTAAACCAAGCTGAATGCCCCTGATAACAGAAAGAGGGAATATCTTACTAATTAATAAACTAAAACCAGTAATGGATATGATAATTAGAATAATTCCTAAAATTATTCCGGCAGCATTTATCACCATAATATTTAAACCTGTTGTTATAGCAATAGCAGCCATTGCTTTAAGCGGTTGCACTGGCATAGTAATCTTAAAATATTTTGCAGAGAAGAAATAGAATAGTCCTGCAAATAGAAATAAGGCAGTAGGATTAAAACTGTTTTTTTCTATTAATATAATCGCAATAGGAAATAAAACACCAACATCTCCGAAAGCACCTGAAAAATCCCATAAAAATCTTTTTATATTTTTGCGCATATTCATTTTTGAAGATGAGTATATAATTCTATGCATATTAAAGCAATCACAAATCAATCATATTGCACTTTATAAATTTTATAATTGCCGGTGATTTTCCGGAATTTGATAACAAGCATTTAATTAATATAGTCAAGATAAGCAAAGATTTTGATGGAGTTGTTCAAATAAATTTAAAAATCCATTTGAAACTCTTTTTGCAATTTTTCCTATTTGAGCACTTTTTTGCCAATATATTTTACAGTTTTCTTATCTGTTAGATTAAAAATAAATTCATTTGATATTTTACAATATTTATTGATAATATAATTCAGATATACTATAGTTCCCTTATGCCAGGAAAATTACGAGATATAAATACTACCCTGCCCTTAATTGAACA
>SDBV01007738.1_pt1 | contig 14630 bp, 16 predicted proteins | sample 2277081 | NCBI WGS metagenome assembly SDBV01 (sample SAMN10402039, study PRJNA504765) | marine sediment metagenome | isolation source: marine sediment core GS10_PC15, 223 cmbsf | place: Arctic Ocean: Southern Knipovich Ridge | collected 2010
TTCCCCGGAAGCGGACTGAAGAGCCGTTAAAAACTCGGTGCCTTTATGGGGGCGCCTTTTCTTGGTTCCGTTCTTTTTGGCGTAAAAAAGAATGAACCGGGGTTTGGGGCAGAGCCCCATTTTAATAAATGAGTAATTCAATTCGTTTCTTATCTGGCTTCAACTCTGTAAATATCCCCCTTACTGTAATCTGCCAAAAATATTTCACCTGTTTCGTCTTCACCAAATGTAGAGACAGAAAGTCCGCTGTTTATTAATAACGTATTCAACCAGACTCCCCCTGACTGTCTCAAACCCCAGATACGGCCGGAGCAATAATCGGAATAGAAATATATACCCTGCAGAGACGGGAACTTCTTTCCCCTGTAGACCATACCGCCTGTTACCGAACAGCCCTGAGAATGGTCATATTCGGCCGCCGGAAGTACCAGTCCCGCTTTATTGCAACGCGAAGATTTATAGCAGTGGGTTCCCTCCAGGGTGTTCCATCCATAGTTTTCCCCGCCTTTACTTGATGGGGACTGAAAATTAATTTCTTCATATTTATTCTGTCCTACATCAGCGATAAAAAGGTCTCCTGTCTGCCGGTCAAAGGAAAATCGCCATGGATTGCGAAGTCCGGTTGCCCATATCTCAGGCCGGTAGCCCCTCTTTTTTAGAAATGGATTGTCAGGCGGAACCGAATAAGGGGAGTTTCCGGATTCCACGTCGATTTTTAACATCTTGCCGAGCAGAGACCCGCTGTCCTGGGCATTGTTAAGCGGATCTCCGACCAAACCGCCGTCACCGGTCCCGATATACAGATATCCGTCCGGGCCGAATGCCATCTGGCCCCCGTTATGATTGGAGAAAGGCTGTTTGATTGTAAGCAGTATATCTTCACTTTTTATATCTGCAATGTCCGGATTTGAAGTCAGATTATAGCGTGCTATTACCGTATTGCCTTTTGTATTTGTATAATTTACGTAAAAATATTTTTTAGATGCATAATTATCCGGGAATACAGCGCTGAGAAGGCCCCTTTCATCACAACAGCCGACACGGTCGTTTATATCAAGGAAAGGTGCTTTTAGTATTTTATTATTTTTGACAATAAGGATCTTTCCCGCCTGCTCTGTTACAAATAATCTCCCGCTCCTGTCGCCGGCATTTGTAATATGTGTAGGACTTTTAAACCCTCCGGCAACTAAAGTCAATGAGATTTCGGGCCATTCTTTTTGTGGCGGGCGCGTATCCGGATTTTTTTCGGCTGCATAACAGATTACGGAAATTAGGAATGCATAAATCAGAGATATGCTTAATATTCTTATTGTCATAATTTATCAATATATTTAAACAGTTATGTTGTACCGGGATGATATTTGGTCAATTTGATATTGATAACTACTAATTAACATAATCACCGGGAATTTATATGATTTTAATCATAGTTTGAATCTTAAATAACGTCTATCTTTAATTACATATAGACAGGAGAGTTTAATATTATCTCTTGAAAAGGGGGTTTGAAAAATGATTAAGAAAAGAACGGCATTGATCGCAGCGGTACTGATATTCTTCAGTCAGTTTTATGCATGTGCTGATACGAAGCTTACAGGCAAAGACCGGGCCGACAGTTGGGAAGAAATTACTGCAAGTCCGGCTTTCGGGAAAGCTCCCCTGACAGTATCTTTTGATGCAGGTAAATCTCTTGATCAATATGGAGGAGAACCGTCTTTAATATGGCGCTTTGATGACAGAAGCATTTCGACTGAGATTTCTCCTGAACACAAATTTAATGTTATGGGAACATATATGGTTTCTTTGACGGTTATACGGCCTGATGGACTGCGGGATGCTTTCTGGACCACTGTTATTGTGAATTAGCTGGATTCAGTAAGGGTGTTACTGGAAATTCGAGCAAATATCCGGTCTTATAGATGGTCTTGACATTGGATATGAACATGTTAAGCTTTTAATAAATACATAATTAACATGCCTGATAAGAGGTGCATATGGTCTATATTAATGAATATAAAGATGAATTAATGAATCTTGGAGGCCAGTATTTTGTTAAAGATCTTCAATTTGTTCCTGATATCATTTCATGGGCAAAAGAAAAAAATCAGGACCTGGAAGAGCCCCATAATCCCATGAAACTGGTTGCGGGGCCTGAGAATACACTTACCATGGTAGTTCAAAAAGACATAAGCGATGAGATGCTGAATAATATTATCAGGAATCTCAGTGTAAGATGGTCATTACGGGACAATGTAACTGACATTGATAATAAACTCAACAGTATAAAAAAACGTCTGGCTTTCTGCTATCTGAAGGAACGCGCCAGGTCCATAAAAAATGTCGGGGGAAATGAGCAGGTGGAAGACCAGTGGGCAATTGATGAAATGGAGGACCTCGATTTTTTTAAGGAATAATGTATTTAAGGAAGGAGGCTGTGATGGGGTACACGAATGTTGCATTGAAAGATAAAATCTATGAAATGTATCCTGAAATCGGGCAGCATGGAATAACCATGGGCCTGGATTTTAATTATAACTTGAAAACTTTCGATGTGAAACTGAAAAAGGATTCAGATGAACTCACAACACACCTGGAACAAAAGAACGCCGATGAATGCATGGATGGAATGAAATGCATTCACCTTGGAGTTCAGATCGATCAATTTATCAGGAATTTTGAAGTCAGAAAATAAAATGATTTTTTGGAGGTGCCAGATGTCAATCATTGAATATGGTTCAATAAAAATTAAACTGGATGAAGACGGTTATCTTGAGAATTTTGATGACTGGAGTGAAAAGGCGGCCTGCGGCATAGCTGACCAGGAAGGGGTGGATGAACTCTCAAACGAGAGGATGGAAGTGATCAGGTTTATGAGAAACTACTATAAAAAGTTTAGTGCCTTTCCGGTGCTGGGTTCTGTCTGCAGAAATGTTCATCAGCCCAAAGACTGTGTTAATGAAGATTTTGTAGACCCTTTAAAGGCATGGAAGATTGCAGGGCTTCCTAAGCCTTCAGAAGAGGTAATCTCTTATCTGAAGCGTTAGGAAGAAAAATCCTTTAATACAAGATATATATTATCTTGCTCGGTAGTTGGGAAATATACTGGCCATGGAACAGGAACATGCAATGGACCTGGAGCAGGCACTGGACAAGTAAGTTTTGAAAAAATAATGGAGGTCATATGAAGATTGAACTTGAAGGATCACTTATAAAAATGATTCCGGAAACTGATAATGAAAGGATGGAGTTGAACCAGCTCTGGACAATAATCATAGGATGTGTGAATGAGGGCAAGAAACTAGTGCCTGTTGGTGAGTATATACCGGGCAGCAATGAGGTTGCTGTATTCAACATAGAGTAATTATTTATCACTTTCAATGTAGCAGTCTTAATCGTTAATCGCGCACGTGAATGCTCAGCATTATTTTCATTTATATTCTTCAATTATCTTATTCAGCCTCTCCTCGACAAGGGCCCTGATTTCATTAAGGCGGGCTTTGTTTTGTGCCTCAAACCGCAGGACCAGGACAGGCTGTGTGTTGGATGCACGGATGAGGGCCCATCCATCGTCGAATTTTATCCGTATTCCGTCGATGGTGATTGATTCATATTCATTAAATGCATTCTGCGCTTTTTCGACAATCTGAAATTTAATGTCATCAGGGCAGTCAAACCTGATCTCAGGTGTTGCTGTTACATCGGGCACATCTTTTAAGAGCGCTTTTGTGCTGTAGGGCTCGCCTGCCTTTTTTATTATTTCCATAAGCCTCAAACTTGCGTAGATTGCGTCATCATATCCGAAATACCTGTGCTTGAAAAAGATGTGCCCGCTCATTTCACCGGCAAGCAGTGCCCCTTCCTGTTTCATCTTTTCCTTGATTAATGAATGTCCCGTCTTCCACATGACAGGAACGCCGCCGTGTGCGGCGATATCGTCATAAAGGGTCTGCGAACATTTGACTTCGCCTATTATCTTTGCACCGGGGTTGTCTTTCAGGATGTCCCTCGAAAATATTATCATCAGGCCGTCGCCCCAGATAACATTCCCTTCTTCATCAACTACACCTATTCTGTCCGCATCTCCGTCATAACCTATGCCGGCGTGGGCTTTTTCTTCTTTTACTTTTGCAACAAGATCAACAAGGCTTTCCTCCAGTGTCGGATCAGGGTGATGGTTGGGGAATCTGCCGTCAGGCTCGCAGTAAAGTTCAATAACTTCCGCGCCCAGTGCTTTCATGATTTTCGGTGCAACCACTCCTCCCGTGCCATTGCCCGCGTCAACAACAACTTTGATTCCCGAAAGGCTCTCGAACTTACTTTTTATAAAGTTAATATAATCATCTATTACAGGGTATTGCTCAACATTACCGCTCCCGGTTTTAAAATCGCCCGTATCTATAATTTTCTTGATCTCCTGAATTGCGTCGCCAAAGATCGTGCCCATTCCCACACTTAACTTGAAGCCGTTAAATTCAGGGGGATTGTGGCTTCCGGTAATCATGACCCCTCCGTCCAGCTGGAACTTATGCAGGGAATAATATTGAAGAGGGGTCGGGCACATTCCAAGGTCGATAACATCGATCCCGGATTCCGTGATGCCTTTTATAAAGCTCTCCTTTATGGCAGGGGAATGCAGTCTTGCGTCCCATCCCACGCTGATCTTTGTGCTGTCTTTATTGATAGAATTCAATAAAAAAGAAGCATACCCCCTGCCGAGAAGCTCGACAACTTCGGGTGTCAAGTCTTTTTCCCATACGCCCCTGATATCGTACTGCCTGAATATGCTGGAATTTATCACAATGCCTCCTTAAATTTATAGTGCAACAGGAAAATTATAACCGAAAGAATCGACGAAAATAACCTTTGAGAATTATAACATTTTTGGGGCAATGCAGTACTTGCCCGTTCATCACTTCCGCGCTTCCGCACTTCCCCGCTTCCGCGCTTTTTCTCTTTTCTTATTTCATTCAAGTTCAGGAAAAGCTGATCCGATACAAATACATGAATTTAAAAAGATCTGGGGGTGAAATATGGAACCTGTAAATGTTTTGACCGGAAAAGAATTTACGATCCCGGTATGGGAGGTAATTCTTTTTGTAATCATTATTTCTGCATGTCTTCTGCTGGGCAGGAATCGAATGGGTTTGGTCGCATCATATTGTTTTGTTTTTTACTGGGGGTTCATTTCCAACATGACAAATTTTACCACTATGCTGGGGAACTCTTCGTGGGGTATGCCCCTTTATGTTTTTTCCGGATTTTTGATGTTTATAGTGGCCATTACCGGTTTCTTTGTTGAAAGCAAAGATTAGCCCTGACCCCTGAATTCACGAGGGATGTTTTTTAACCATCCAATGTCCAGTACAGCCCAGAGCCCTATCAGTATTGCTTCGGCTGTATCATGTCTCAGAGAAGCAGGGCGGGATATGCCGGACCAGGTAATTATCTTGCGGGCAAGGTCATTTGCGTAATGCTTTGCCTGAAGTCCGGTTACCTGTTCGCGGGGATATAACAATTTCCGCCGCCATTTTTCAGCATTGATCTGTCTCACAGGTATCTTTTTTCGTTCGGCTTCACGTTCCCAGATTGCTGCGAGTGTCCCGCCGCCTTCAAGAACGAGGAACATAAGGTCAGGTTCACTGTTTAATACTCCATGCACCCCGCGTTTCAATCTAACGGCCGAACCATAATTCTTGGAGCGGTACCAGCATAGTCTTCCATCATCACCGTATAGGGCGAGCCCGGTCTTTAAACCTAAGTCAACAGCAAGGAGTGAACCCATTTAATAATATAGCATAACGCCGGGACAGGTCCCAGTGTCTGTCAGGAAACAGGAGCTATTCCCTGAAATGTCCTACAATATTGTATCTCCTACAAAATTGTTGCGTTTGTTCCGGCTAGTAAAGGTTATCATTCAAAGGGTTGTGTTCTGGCATGATTCTGGCATATATAATTAATTGGTTAAGTTTACAAATATTGATTTTAATTGTTATTATTGATATCCGTTTTTTTATTATTTATTTGCGTCTGGTACCACTAACAGGTTAAAAAATGGTATGGACGCATTTTTTGCCTGAAAAGGAAAGAATATGTGCAGACTGGCTGCAATAACATCGAATGACTACTTCTCACCGGTTGAGAACATACTTGCCCTTGAGACAATGAAGGAAGGGCATGACGGTTCCGGCATGGGACTTATGCTCAAAGGCCTTGGAGGTGAATTCGAGGAGCTCAATGAATATCCGATTCTTTCAGGCATCTGTTCTGAAAACGGGGTAAAGGTACTTGATGATTACATGAACAAGGCCGGGTTCAAGCTTAAGTACACGTGGACTCCCAAGACAAAGGCCGTCAAAGGGATTGATGCCCGTGACTACTACTTTGCGAGAGTTTACGATTATCCTGATATGTACAAAGACAAACCCATGGAGATAAAGGAAACGCTCCTGCTGAAGACACGTCTCAGCCTGAGAGACCTTGGCAGCCAGGATGAATCAATAATTATTTTTTCTTTTTATCCCGACATAATGGCACTAAAGGAAGTCGGGGACCCCATGCAGCTCGGGGAGTTCTTCGGACTGGAGAAGTCTTCATTGAAGGCAAAGATCATCTTTGCACAGGGGAGGCAGAATACAAATTATGCCATTAATCTCTATGCATGCCACCCGTTCTTCCTGCAGGGTATAAGCACGATGACCAACGGTGAAAACACCGCATTTGTCCCGATCAGGGAGTATCTCACGGGAAGGGGACTGCCCGGATACGTGGGCTACAACAGCGACAGCGAAGTCTTCTGCCACATCCTTCATTATACTTATAAAAAAATGGGGTATCCCCTGCATTATTATAAAGATGTGATTACCCCGCTGAAGCAGTCCGAGATTGATGAACGCCCGGACAGGGACGCAGTTACTTATTTAAAGAGGTCGTTAAGGCCGCTCTGCATTGACGGGCCCAACTGTATCATCGGGTTTGTTCCTGACGGAACATGTTTTATGGTGCAGGACGCAAAAAAATTAAGGCCCGGAGCTGTAGGCGGAGTAAAAGGAAAGTACGGTCTGATGTCTGAGGAGTGCGGGCTGGAAAGTGTGATCCCTAACAGGGACCGCGAAGAGGATGTATTCCCGATGAAATATGATATGGCTATTATTAAACCCGATGCACAGGAGGTAACGGTATGGAACCAGCTGCACGGTTAGACAGCAATCACCAGCTGGCGCTTAAGGACTTACCGTATATTGTCAGATGGAGAGACGACAGATGCAAACGCTGCGGCAGGTGTACTGCTGTATGTCCTGTGTTTGCAATAGAGCCGTCGGTCGTGGTGAAGCGCGTACTTCATTCCGAAGGCGAAATGCCCGAGCCAAAGTCTGTGCGTCGTGTTGAAACGGTTGTGAAACAGTCAAACGAGATAAACCGTTACTGCATCGGGTGCGCTACCTGCGCCCTCGTCTGCCCTAATGAAGCGATAGAGCCGGAGTACAACCCACAGCATAAATTTAATTTTCATAAAAACAAAGGCGGGCATCCATACAGGAGGGGCGGAAGGAGAAACGACCCGATGCCTTCCACACTCGACAGGCTGAGGTTTTCAAGGATCTCGATGCTGACTGACCCTGCACTTGACGCTGGACGGCATGAGTTCAGGATCAGGACATATCTCGGCAGAATACTGCCTGCTGATGAGCTTCCCATTCAGGTGATAAACGGTAAACTGGAAGTGGACGGGAAGTCCGGCACATTTGTCCCGCCTGTCAGGGAAATATATCCTATCATGATTGGAAGCATGTCCATCGGGGCGCTTTCGCCGAACATGTGGGAAGGCCTTGCAATGGGTGTTACTTATTTAAATGAAGTAGAAAATATGCCTGTAGTTATGGCATCGGGTGAAGGTGGAATGCCCCAGAGCCTCTTACGTTCAAGGTTTATAAAATACTTCATCCCTCAGATCGCATCAGGATACTTTGGCTGGGATGAGATCGTCAGGGCGATCCCGCACATGATAGAGGACCCCTGCGCAATAGAAATCAAATACGGCCAGGGAGCGAAGCCGGGTGACGGCGGACTCCTCATGGCCCACAAAGTTCTGAAACTTATTTCGGAGATCAGGGGTGTGCCGATGGGTGTAGACCTGCCGTCGCCTCCAACACATCAGACGAAATATTCAATTGAGGAGGCCGTTGCAAAGATGATCCAGTCCATGTCTATGGCCTGGGGATTCAGGGTGCCGGTCTATCCGAAAATATCCGGAACCCATACGGCAAAATCCGTCCTGAACAACCTGATCAGAAATCCCTATGCCGCAGGTCTCTCCATTGACGGAGATGACGGGGGAACAGGGGCTGCATATGCTGTATCACTGGATGCCATGGGCCATCCCATTGCATCAAATTTACGCGAATGTTATCTGGACCTCGTTGCTCAGGGCAAGCAGAATGAGCTGCCGCTGATAGCAGCGGGCGGTGTCGGAAAGAAGGGAAACCTCGCTTCAAACACAGCGTCGCTTATAATGCTCGGTGCTTCCTGCGTATCTATCGGGAAGTACATCATGCAGGCAGCAGCAGGATGTTTCGGCGATGAATATAACCGCTGCAATGTATGTAATTTAGGTAAATGCCCGAGAGGAATAACTACTCAGGATCCAAGACTCTACAGGAGGCTTGACCCTGACAAGGTAGCGGAAAGGGTTGTCGAAGTCTTCAAGTCCGTGGATACGGAACTCAAAAAGATTTTTGCTCCAATGGGAAGGAGCACTGAACTGCCGATCGGAATGTCAGACGGTATAAGCTCTGATGACCCGGCGATTGCGGAAAGGTTGAAAATAAAATATAACTGTTAAGGGTATGTAAGGGCAGGTTTTAAACCTGCCCCTACACAAATTAGAATCATGAAAAAAGTAACTTTAAAAGGGACCATAAAAGGCAAGAGAGTACCTTCAAGAGTTTTGGAGGAACAGATACAGAAGGCTGTCAAGAAAGGCGCGCGGAACCTTCATATAATTGCCAACGGACAGCATGGTATCGGCGGACGTATATGGCCCGGAGATGAGAAAGTAAAGATTATAGTTGAGGGCCCGGCCGGACAGAGGCTTGGCAGCATGGGCATGTTCGGCACGGAAATCATTGTGAAGGGCAGTGCTTCTGACGATGCCGGCTGGATCAACTGCGGCGCTACGATAACTGTTCTGGGTGATGTCACAAACGGCGCCCACAATGCATGCGCCCAGGGGAAACTCTATGTGCAGGGCGGCGGCGGCGCGCGCTGCGACACGATGACAAAACACAATCCCAAATTTGATCCGCCTGAATCATGGTACTTCAGAGACGTGGGTGATACATTTGCCGAATTCAAGGCCGGCGGTGTTGCGGTTGTATGCGGCATGAACCCAAGAAATCCTGAAAATATTCTGGGATACCGTCCGTGTGTCGGTATGGTCAGCGGTGTTGTTTATTTCCGCGGTCCCATTAAGGGTTACAGTGAAAACGACGTTAAGCTGGAAGACCTGACCGAACAGGACTGGAAATGGCTTACGAAAAATATGAAGCCTTATCTTAAGGCCGTTAAAAAAACGGAATACTATAAAGAGCTGACTGCTGATATCAATGGCTGGAAAAAGCTTGTGCCTTATACAGCTCAGGAGAGGGCAAAGAGAAGGCCCTTTAAAATGCCGATATCACAGTTCCGGTCCGAGATATGGGAAAAAGGCGTAGGCCAGGGAGGCATCTTCGCTTCTTATCTGAATCATCCTTTTACTATTCTGCCTTATGTAACAACCGGGGACGACAGGAGATTTATACCGATATGGAACAACTATAAATATGCCCCCCCCTGCGAGTATGCATGCCCTACAGGCATCCCTTCTCATAAGAGGGCGCAGTTAATAAGGGCGGACAAAATGCAGGAGGCAATGGAGCTTGTCCTCCAGTACAGCCCTCTCCCTGCTTCGGTTTGCGGCGAAATATGCCCCAATCTTTGTATGCAGGCATGCACAAGGGGACAGGTGGACAAGGCATACAACATAAAAGAGATGGGTAAGGCGAGCCTTGATGCCAAGGCGCCGAAGGCCGCGAAAAAGACGGACAAGAAAGTTGCGGTAATCGGCGGCGGGCCGGGCGGTCTTTCAGCAGCATGGCAGCTGGCGCTTAAAGGCCACTCTGTAGACCTTTATGAAGCAGAGAAAAAACTCGGCGGAAAGCTTGAACTATGTATTCCGAGAGAGCGGCTGCCCCAAAAAGTATTGCTCAAGGAAATTGAACGGTTTAAGGAAATAGGTGTGAACGTTCATCTTAAGACAAAAGTGGACGGGAAGAAGTTTGATCAGATATATAAAGACCATGATATAACCATCACCGCATGCGGTGCCCATAAACCCAAGATGATGAATATCCAGGGATCAAAGGACATGGTTTCCGCCTATGATTTTCTGAAAGGGATCAATATAGGAGAGGTCCCGAACCTGAAGGGGATAAGTGTTGTGATTATCGGCGCCGGGAATGTCGGCATGGACGTTGCTGCCGAGGCCTTCCGCTGCGGGGCAAAAGAGGTTACAGCCGTTGATATTCAGAAACCGGCTGCCTTTGGACAGGAGCTTGAGATCGCGGAATCGCTCGGCACAAAGATCGTCTGGCCGAAGTTTACCGATAAATATTCACAGAAGCAAAAGAAGATCTACTTTACTGACGGTACTTCAATGAAGGCCGACGTTGTGGTTATGTCCATAGGCGACATGCCGATGACTGAGTTTCTGCCGCCCTCTGTTGATACGGACAAACATGGCTGGATAAAGGCGGACGAAGCAGGCCATACATCAGATCCCAGGGTATACGCAATCGGGGACGCAACACGCCTCGGCCTTGTTACACATGCTATAGGGCATGGCAGAAAGTGTGCTGATGCGGTCCACGCGCTGCTTTCAGGAAGGTCTTATTATATGCCGCCCCTCAAGCCCCTGGTCCCCTACGAAAAGATCAAGACCTCATATTACGATGTGTGCCACGGTGAACCTTTTGCACCAAAGGAAGAGGCCAACCGCTGCATGTCCTGTGCTGTCTGCAGAGACTGCCACATGTGTGAAGCTACATGCTACTATGGCGCCATAAGCAGAAAAGAGTATGAAGACGGCTCTTATGAATACCTCGTTGACAAGGAACTCTGCATCGGCTGCAGCTTCTGCGCCGGTATCTGCCCGTGCGGTGTCTGGGAGATGGAAGAGAATCTTTAACAGAGAATGACGAATAGCGATTGACGAAGTAAAAGAAATTTCGTCATTCGTCACTCCTTGATCGTCAATCTCAGATCATTATGAATATCGTAAAAGTCCTTCTCCTGGGGTCCACATAGTTGAGACAAATAAATATTAATATGTCCGGATATATGGAAGCTGGATTTATAAGTTTGCAGAACAAAATCATGAAGATATTGCACCATTTATGCCCCGGTATGGGACAATCGTGTCTATAATTGATTATTGCAATATTTTAATGTGTTACAAATACATCCCTCCAAATAGTGGGGCAGTTTATCCACAATTGATAGATGATTTTTAATTTCCTGATGCTTCAAACTGTTCTATCTTTCTCAACAGGTTGAGAAACTTTCTTCAATAAATCCAAGCCACTATTCGTAATTTTCAATTTTAAATTTCTGACATAAGTAATTAAGGCACAGCTTTTGCAAGCAACGACGAATAAAAATTCAACATCAGGGGGTATTAAATTGTTAACAATTGTAGATGTCTTAAAAACAAGGGACGACAATATCTGGTCAATCGCCTCACAGGAAACTGCTTATAAAGCACTTGAAATAATGGCTAACAAGAACATCGGAGCTTTACTTGTTATTGATGAGGAACAGCTCGTCGGTATTTTTTCAGAACGAGATTACGCTCGCAAGGTAATCCTGAAAGGAAAATCTTCTAAGAAAACAACTGTTGGAGAGTTGATGACTTCTCCAGTATTCACGATAAGCCCAGAAAAGAGAATTGAAGAGTGCATGGCTTTGATGACAGCAAAACACTGCCGCCATCTACCTGTTATTGAGTCTGGTAAGCTTATTGGTATTGTAAGTATCGGTGATGTTGTTAATGCGTTTATAACTACACAGAAGGTTGAGATTGAGGATTTAAAGAATTATATTACTGGTTCAGTATAGAGCAGTGAAAGAACAGCCTCTCAGATTTTATAACTAACGATGGCATGAAAAGTGTATGCCAGGCGTTAATTTGTTGTGCCAAGCCTTATTTCTTTATTCCGTAATTAACACTTTTTAGACTGGCCAGGCCCTAAATCTCCAGCCGCTCCCTGAGTACTCTTAAATTAACGACATCCTCTTTATTATATTTCAACAATTTTTTAAGAGCGGATGTATCCCCGTTGTTTTTATAAGCGTGCCACAGCTTAACAGCCATCCAGCCGTCGATATCGGTCAGCTCTCTTTCTATACCCAATTGTCTCTCCACGCTCTTTAGCCCGCCCTTAAGATTTCTCTTCCAGCATGAGTACATTAAATCTTCATGAGGACAGCATTCCTTAAGATCCACATTCAGCCTTGCTTTAATAAAAGGGAGGTCAAACCTTGAACCATTGTACGTATAGAACTTTGAAACATCTTCCATGGCCCGGAGCAGGCCGGAGGATGATATTTCGTCTCCTACCAGCTGAGTAACTTTGCTGTCAATACTGTTTTCCCTGTATATACCGATCACCGTTAATTTATTATAGAGAGGACTCAGGCCGGTTGTCTCAATATCAAGGTAAGCGTTGTATTTCATGAAAAAGCCCCTTTCATTTTTGAAGTCTATACGGTATATAATCTGTATGTCAATTATGCATTGCAAAATTAAGAATGAAACCTGAAATCCATGAAATAAACGCCCGGACTATCCTGTCGAAATCCGGTATCCCCGGTATGGATTATTGTATTAATCCTTATGTCGGATGCGCTCATGCATGCAAGTACTGCTACGCAACTTTCATGAAACGGTTCACAGGCCACATGGAACCATGGGGCAGCTTTGTGGATGTAAAGATTAATGCCGCTGAATTATTAAGGAGACAGCTTAAACGTTCCAAAAGAGGAAACGTCATGCTAAGCTCGGTCACCGATCCTTACCAGCCTGCGGAAGCAAAATACAGGCTTACAAGGAAATGCCTTGAAGTGCTTGCCCTGTATCAGCTCCCGCTGAACATGCTTACGAAATCACCCCTTGTACTAAGGGACATTGACATCATCTCGGAATTAAAGGATGCGGAAATCGGTTTGACCATAACGACTGATGATGACGGGATAAGAAAAATATTTGAACCTGCGGCCCCGTCTATCCCGTCCCGTATTGAGGCATTAAAGAAACTTCATAATGCAGGAATAAACACCTATGTCTTTATCGGCCCGATCCTTCCAATGAACCCCGAATCTCTTGCCAAAAAAATAAGACCATATGTCAACAGGATTCTTATTGACCGTATGAATTATGCAAACAAGACAAAAGGGCTGTATAAGAAACACAAGATTGAGAAATGGCTTGATGAAGAGTGTACTGAAAAAGTAATTGCAGGGCTTATTGAAAGTTTTAAGGGCAAGGAAATAGAAGTGTGTTGATTTCCGCATATTTATCTATCTGAAGACGGCTGATCCGGACTTTTGCAATATAAGGCATTCCACTATATTTGCATCGGGAAATCCTCTATTTAGCGATACTTTCTAAAGGCCGATAAGAAAGATACCTGAATGAAAGATATTGATAGTTTAAGAGGTAGGGTACAAAATGGCAAATATTGATATAGCGCATTTACAACCGGGGATGGTTGTGAATAGTGATGTTATAACCAATTTAGGTCGACTTTTGTTGCCGGCAGGTACAGAGATCACCGGGAAGCACCTCCATGTCTTCAGGACATGGGGAATTACCGAGGTCGATATCAGGAGTGTTACAAAGCAGGATATTACAGTCGTCGACAGTGTTCAGACAGATCCTGCCTTACTTCAGGAAGTAGAAACCGAGCTTAATGGATTATTTCGCCATACTGATCGTGAAAATTCCGTTATTAACAAACTCTATCGTGTGTGTATCACGCGAAAAGTAAGCAATGAACCAGGATAGCCCGACAACGACATATAATCTGAATGATCTGATAAGAGGCGATGTGAAGATTTCATCACCGCCGGTGGTATTCAGCAGGATCAGCAAGGTCATCGATGATCCTTACGGGTCATTAATAGATATAGGCAATATCCTCAGAGAGGACCAGGGCCTGACGGCGCGTCTGCTGAAATTAGCAAACAGCGCCTTTTATAGTTTCCCGTCAAAGATTGAATCGACTGATCAGGCAGTGTCAATTATCGGCACTCAACAAATACGTGACCTGGCTCTTGCCACTTCAGTTATAGAGTTATTCACAGGGATACCAAAAGACTTAATAAATATGAAAAATTTCTGGTGTCATGGTGTCGCATGCGGGGTCATTGCAAGGATATTGGCTACCTATCGACAGGAAATAAATGTAGAGCGTTTTTTTGCAGCAGGCATAATGCACGACATTGGACGCCTTGTCTTTTATACGAAAATCCCGGAACGTTCACGTGAAGCTCTGCTCTTCTCAAAGGAAAGCGGCAGCCTTCTATATAAGGTTGAG
>SDBV01007740.1_pt1 | contig 14629 bp, 10 predicted proteins | sample 2277081 | NCBI WGS metagenome assembly SDBV01 (sample SAMN10402039, study PRJNA504765) | marine sediment metagenome | isolation source: marine sediment core GS10_PC15, 223 cmbsf | place: Arctic Ocean: Southern Knipovich Ridge | collected 2010
GTCAGTAGTATATCTGCTGCGTTCTATGCCAGCAGAAATTATGATTACATCATTTGAATCTAATGTGCCAAAAACCGGTTTTGCATTTGGATTGCTGAAATAGTTACCATTGCTGCTCCATTTTTGTCCACTCTGGCAAAAAGCATTTTCAATGTTCAAAATTGAAATTGCTATTATGCAATTTATTAAAATAAAATTTTTTTTCATAACTTTCATAATTTTATTATTTAAAAATATTATTCATAACAAAAGGAATTGCAATATCAGCAAGATATTCCATACATGCAAACCAAAGCTTTAATTTTTTTACAACTCATATTAATATATTTTGTTATATTTGATTTTTGTAAGCGTTATAAATATTGGTAATTTATTATTTTATTTTATCATAATTTTTACAATTCATGTCATCAGAAAATTTATTTTTTCTTATCAAATCATTAAAACAATCAGAAAAGCGATATTTCAAAGTATTTGCTTCACAGCATAGCAGTGTTAAAAAAAGCAATCCTGTAAAGTTGTTTAATGCAATAGACAGGCAGAATGAATATGATGAAAATAAAATTATAAAAAAGTTTAGTAAAGAACCTTTCGTGAATTATCTATCAAAGGGGAAAAACTATCTATATAATCTTATCTTGAAAAGCTTACGCAATTATCATTCTCATTCATCAATAAACAGCCAGCTCAAAGATATTTTGCGGGAAGCGGAAATTCTGTTCGAAAAAGCACTGTTTAAGCAATCTAAAAAATTACTTTCAAAGGCAAAAAAGCTCGCTTATAGTTATGAAAAAGATTCACATCTGCTTGAGATTTTTAAATGGGAGAAAAAAATATTTTATTCATTAGGCAAGTTAGAATATTTTGAGAAGACATTAAAAGAAGAACAACAAATTTTAGACAAAAGAAAAAATATATATGAATTTGATAAGCTTTTATCACTGGTCTTTAAAATAACAAAAGGTGAAGGGCTGCTCAGAGATAAAAATAAAATAAAAAAGTTAGATGAAATAATAAAACATCCGCTGTTAAGCAATGAAAAAAAGAATGTAGAGACGAGGCGTGCCTCGTCTCTACATTCTTTTGATGCAAAACTGCGGTATTATAATATTTATTCACTTTATTATCAGGCAACAGGCAACCAGCAAAATAGCAGTGAGGTATGCAAAAAATGGGTTGAGCTATTAGAATCACAACCTGGAAGAATTAATGAATCCCCGTTTAAGTATGTTACTGCCCTGGATAATTATCTGCTGTGCCTGAACAGGATTAAAAATTCCAATGAGTTTCTCTCATCTTTAAATAAGCTTAAAACAATCCCTCAAATATTTTCCAATGCAAAGACACAGAGAGTTGAAGGCGTGATATTTGTTAGATATTATAACCATCTGTTATCATTTTATAATCATATAGGAAATTTTGAAAAAGCTATAGAACAAATACCTGAAATAGAAGCAGGGCTTAAAAAGTTTGAAGGAAAAACAGATAAAAAACAAACTTTAGCGTTATATCTTTATATAGCAAATGCTTATTTTTCATTAAATAACTATTCTGATGCATCAAAATGGCTCAACAAAATATTAAATGCTCAAATGGATATTAGAGAAGATGTTCAGGGTTTTGCCAGAATACTTAAACTCATCATATCTTATGAACAAAGCAATATAGATGAAATTGAAAAGAATTATAGAATTACATATCGTATTCTTATAAAAAGGAAACAGATGTATAAATTTGAATCTGTGGTTTGGGAGTTTTTTAAAACAAAGCTTTTAAATGGTTTTTCCCGAAAAGAACTTATTAAAGCTTTTAAAGATCTCAGAGACAAGCTCAATGAAATAATGAAAGACCCCTTTGAAAGAAAAGCTTTAGAATACTTTGATTTTATGAGCTGGCTGCAAAGTAAAGTTGAAGACAAATCTTTCTTAGTAATTATTAAAAGCAAATTGCGAATTGATTAATACTGAACTGTAATTTCACAGTGCGAAAATAAAAAATTCATAGAAATATAAAATATGTAAATGAATTTCAATGAATATCTATGTATATCAAACAATTTAACAATTTAACAATGAAACAATTAATATCCAATATTTTTTTATTAATAGTATTAACCCTGCTCATCTGCTTCTCGCATAGCGATGGATACACACAAACAATCGCAGATTTACCTGACGAAGCTTTAGCGAAGTCAGGAGGTGCTATGATAGACTCCTTTTCTATTGACTATTCTGAAAAGGTAACAGTTGCCGCTGAAAGAACAGAAGATTATTTACCATTATTGAAAGGAAAAAAAGTGGCAGTAGTTGCCAATCATACTACTTTAATAAAGAAAACACATCTAATTGACAGTCTTTTGTCATTAGATATTGTTATAAAAAAGATTTTTGCCCCTGAGCATGGTTTCAGAGGAACTGCTGATGCAGGAGAGAATATAGATAATTATATTGATGCAAAAACCGGTTTACAGGTTATATCTTTATATGGAAATAGAAAGAAACCACGAGCCGGTGATTTAGCTGCTCTTGATATTGTCTTATTTGATATTCAGGATGTAGGAGTGAGATTTTATACTTATATCTCAACATTGCATTATGTTATGGAGGCATGTGCTGAAAAGAATGTTGAGCTTTTAATCTTAGACCGTCCAAATCCAAATGGTTTTTATGTTGACGGACCTGTTTTAGATATGAAATATAAATCTTTTGTAGGGATGCATCCTGTTGCTTTGGTTCACGGAATGACAATTGCAGAATATGCACTTATGATTAATGGGCAAGGATGGTTAAAAGATAGTATAAAGTGCGATTTAAAATATATTTTATGTGAAAATTATACTCATAAAACATTGTATAAATTACCGGTAAAGCCATCCCCAAATTTGCCAGATATGACAGCAGTCTTTTTATATCCTACATTAGGTTTATTTGAAGGCACATTCATAAGTATTGGACGCGGCACTGATTTTCCGTTTCAGGTAATTGGACATCCTGATTTAAAAAATACAAGTATCGCTTTACAATTTTCATTTAAACCACAGAGTATGCAAGGAGCTACAAATCCTAAATTCAAAGATATAAAATGCTTTGGATATGATTTAAGAGAAAATGTTGAAGAATTTATAATTGAAAGAAAAAAATTGTATTTGGATTTGTTAATAAAAGTATATGATAATATTGAAGTTCAAGAAAATTTTTTTAATCCATTTTTTTATAATCTAACAGGCAATAGTGAATTAAAGGAACAAATTCAAAACCAGGTTAACGAAGAAAATATTCGGCAAAGCTGGGAAAACGAGCTTAAAGAGTTTAAAAGAATCAGAAAAGAATATTTGTTATATGATGATTTTGAATATTGAAAATTATTTGAAATATTTGCATTTTTTATTAAAGTAAATTTTCTAATAAAAGAAAAATTAAATTATTTACAGATGAAAAATTTATCATTAAAAAAAGATAAAACAGGATTTTTTAACCTTAATGAAAAGCAATTAATTATTTTAGAAAGTTATATTAAATACACTGCAAAAAAAATATCTGTAAGAGCTTTCAATGTTTTAAACGTATTAAGAAATTATGGAATAAATAATTTATTAGAATTTATTTGCGGTTATAAAGATATTAAAAATGTTAGAAATATAGGTGTAAAAACAGAAAAAGAATTATTAAAATATTTTGAAGAAATAAAAAAATATATAGACAATAATATGGATTTTAAGGATGATGACGAATTTTATTATAATTATTTTAAAATTTCATCTCTTTACCATTATAATGTTGCTCTTGATGCAATTGGGATTGCTCATTGTCGGGATTTGTTTTTTGAAAAACAATTTCCGTTTTTTTTGTTTCTAAATCATCTTTTATTGAATTTAAAAATTTTATCAAAAAAAGAATTATTTATTTGTAAATATTATATTAACTATTTTAATATTTCTAAATATTCACGTAAAGAAATTGGAAATCAACTAAATCTGAGTGCTGAAAGAATACGACAGATTTCAAAAAGATTTCCTGATAATATAATAAGAAAATTATATCCTTTTATAACAGATAATAATTACATAAAAAATTATATCAATTATCAAAAATATTTGAATAATGATTTTATTATAGTTAACTCTGAAATTTCTAAATCTATTAACGAAAAAGAAAAAGTAAATTTTACTCCGCAATTTTTTGTTTTATTTTTTCCTGTTTTATATAAAGGAAATTATAACTTATTAAGTGGAAAACTTATGAAAAATTATTATTTAATTAATACAGGTTTTTTTTCTAAATTTGATTTTGAACAATTTTACTATGATATACAATCAAGATTTAGGAAAAAAATTAAAAAAACTTACAAATTAAATTTTGAGCTTTTTATAAATAAATTTTTTACTACTGACGATACCGGGCTCATTGAAAAAATTAAACGAATTTGTGAAAAATTATTAGTATGTGAATTCAACTTAATTATAGATACAGATAACAATATTATTTTTAACAGGAATACTATAAAAATCTTACCTGAATATATAGTCGAAATAATTGAACAAGCCGGGCAACCATTACATATTTCTCAAATTTATAATATATTAGCTGAAAAATATCCTGATGCAAAAAAAACTAAAAGTATTAGTTCGCTTCGGGGCTCAGTTTTAATGTCTGATGAAATATTTTGTATAAGCAGAACAAGCACCTATGGTTTAAAAAAGCATAAAAATATCTATAAAAATGTAAAAGGTGGAACTATTAGAGAGATAGTCAGCGAGTTTTTAGAACAATACGAGGAACCAAAGCATATCTCTGTAATTACCGATTATGTTAATAAATACAGGAATACTAAAGAATATTCTATTTTAAGTAACTTAAAATTAGATAAAAAAAATAGATATTGTTTCTTTCCTAAGTCTCATGTTGGCTTAACAAGTATAAATTACGTTGGTAGTCAGCAGTCTTCAGTCGGCAATAAGGAAGAAGTCGGCAGTTGGCAGTAGGCAAGAAGAAGAAACCAGTACCCAGCAACAATGACTAATGAAAAAAAAACAATATAACAATTTAACAATTCACTCATTCTATCATTCATTCATTCACTCATTAATCTCCGTCCAGGATATTCTCTCAAAGCTACTTCCAGGCTTTCCATTGCATTCTTTAAATCATCAAGTTTAAGCACATAAGCAATACGAACCTCGTTCTTTCCCAATCCTTTTGTTGAATAAAATCCTGAAGCCGGCGCTAACATTACTGTCTGATTTTTGTATTCAAAATCTTCTAATAACCACTGGCAGAATTTATCAGCATCATCAACAGGTAATCTGACAATACAGTAAAAAGCACCTTTCGGCTTTGAACAATAAACGCCTTCCATCTTATTTAGTGCTTCAACTATATAGTTGCGACGGGCAATGTATTCATTATACACTTCTGTGAAGTATTCTTCAGGCGTATCAAGAGCGGCTTCTCCTGCTATCTGCCCCAAAGACGGCGGACTTAAACGTGCCTGGGCAAATTTTAAAGATGTACTGATTATTTCCTTGTTTTTTGTTATCAAACATCCAACTCTAACTCCACAGGCACTGTATCGTTTTGAAACAGAATCCAGCAATATTACCTGATTTTCAATTCCTTCAAGCTGCATTGCCGAATAATGCTTATTACCATCATAGCAAAATTCTCTGTAAACTTCATCAGAAAATAAATATAAATCGTATTTTTTTATAATATCTCTTAGTTGTTCTAACTCTTCTTGTGAATATAAACAGCCAGTTGGATTGTTGGGATTACAAATAATAATCCCTTTTGTCTGAGGTGTTATAAGATTTTCAAACTTTTCAATATCAGGAAGCATAAAGCCATCTTCAATATACGAGGTAATTGGTTTTATCTTAATACCTGCAGCGATTGTAAAACCATTATAATTTGTATAAAATGGCTCGGAGATTATAACTTCATCGCCCGGGTTTAAACAAGATAACAAAGCAAAAGATATTGCTTCCGAGCCACCTGTTGTGATAATGATATCAGTATAATCAATGTTAATACCTATATTTTGATAATATTTAGCAAGTTTTCTTCTATATGATTCAATACCTGCTGAGTGGCTGTATTCAATAGTATTAAGGTCAATATTTTTAATAGCATTAAGTGCTACCTGCGGAGTTTCAATATCCGGCTGCCCGATATTAAGATGATAGACTTTTCTACCTTTACGTTTCGCCTCTTCTGCATAAGGCACTAATTTCCTTATAGGAGATTCAGGCATTAATTTGCCTCTTTCTGAAATAGTCATTCGCTTCGCTGTTTACCCCGTGAAATTCTCCCGATAAATCGGGATTGGAATATTTAACAGGTGTCATTAGGTCATTAGTCATTGTTTTTGCCAACTGCCTACTGCCTACTTTTATCTTGTATCCAGTATCAAATCACCAATCAACAATAATCAATAATCAATAATCAACAATCAATCATTCTGCTTCCTTGTCCAGTATTGTCTTCTCCTTAAAAGGAGCTGTCTGTTTCTTAACAGGGCTCGTCTCTTTCTTAATACGAACCGGATCTTTCTGAACTCCTTCCGGCTTTTTTACTTTACCTTTTATTGTTAAACGAACAGGTGAATTTTTTGCATTAGAATAAACAGTTACAGTTTTTGCAAAATTACCAACCCTGTTGGTATTGTATTTTACTTTAATAGCTCCTGTTTGCTTCTTTTTTATCGGCTCTTTTGGCCATTTAGGCACTGTGCAGCCACAAGATGATTTGCAGTTATTTAATATCAAAGGTTGTTTACCTGTGTTTTTAAAAACAAATTCACAAGTCCCGTCACTACCTTTTTCAATAGTTCCATAATCATAAGTTGTTTTTTCAAAGGTAATCTCCGGTGCCTTTTTGTCGGTTATTACCTTTTTAACCTCTTTTTCTGTAGAAGTTGGTTTTACTTTTTTAACCTCGGTAGTAGTTTTTTGAGAAAAACTTACTGAAATAACAAAAAAGATTACTGAAGTCGTTAAAATAATTTTTTTCATAGCATTTAGATTTTATTATAATGCAAAATTAATAATTTTTTATTAAAAATAATATTTTGTTAATAATTATTAAAATACATTAATCAAAAAATATACCAAACACATTTAAAATCTTTAAATCAAAACACCTGCCCGCTACTACGTTTTGTCAGGCGGATCAAAAAACAAAATAAATCAAAACGTTAAAATCCAAAAACGCCAGAAAATAATAGAACTTACTTTAGAGTACCGAGTATTCAGGATTGGCAAGTTAGGATTTGTTTTAAAGCTTGCCCTGTGGAATTCTTGACAAGTAGGGGCAATAATTCCCTAGGGATAGCAATCCGTCAGCTGACGGAGAGGGGAATAACTCCCCTCCTTTTAGGAGGGGTTGGGGGAGGTCAAAGCTTCCTAGTCTTATTGCATAATTAACTTCATAACTCCTATCTCGTTCTCTGTTTGTAATCTTAAATAATACACTCACTTTGATAATTCTGAAAGATCAATCTCATTCCGAACCCTTCTTTTCTGTCATTCCGAACGGAGCGAGGAATCTATCTACCCCCAGTGAAATACAAAAGACCACAGTTGCATAAAAAAGACCCCATTAGATGGAAAAAATCTAACGGGGCAAGAATCCAGCATGGTAAAAATTTTTACAATGTTCTCTTAAAGAATCTTTTGACTGGAACGAGAAGTCAAAAGTTAGAAAGTTGCTTAAAGATTAAGAATATCATCATATTTTTTAGAGATTTAAAAAAACTATCAAAAGAGTTAAACCAACTAATCAATTTCACGAACCAAAAATTAACAATTTAACAATCCAGAATTCATTATTCATATTGAAAGAAAATGGTTATATCTAACAAATGGAAAATTAACCATCTAACCATCCGCCAGCGGATAGCCATAAAACCATATAACCATTTAACAATTCTCTATTCATATAAAATTAGTATCGGTATTGTTTATATTAAATATCGTTTTTTGTAACTTTGCCGCATGAACTATATTTTATTTGACGATAAAACCTGGAATAATCTTTTGCCTTTAACTTTTACCCGCCCGGTAGCTGCTCTTCGTATCGGTATTTTAACTATAAAAGAAAAGTGGGAAAAATTATTAAATAATTCTTGTTCTTATCTTACTCAAGGGTATTTAAGTGAGAAGTATAAGCTGGTAACAGATAAGGAAAATATCCTGATTAATGCATCAGTTTTGCCGAATAAGGAAATTATTAAAGAGCTCCTTTCATTAAAATTGTCTCAGGCATTGGTGAAAAATGATGTATTAATTGCTGTTAGATTGACAGAAAATGATGTTCATAATAATTTTGCTCATTCTAATATTTCTAAATTTGATTTAGTAAACAGTAAAAATATTTTTTTAAAAATCAATTATCCCTGGGATATATTTACTAAAAACCAGCAGGCAATCATTTCCGATTTTGAATTAATAACTAACAACCGAAAATCAGAGCCATTAAGTAAAACAAATAATGTTTTAAAGAAAGAGGATATTTTTATAGAAAAAGGAGCAAAAGTTGAATTTGCAACATTAAATGCTTCTACCGGACCTATATATATAGGAAAAGATGCAGAAATAATGGAAGGTTCTGTTATTCGCGGTCCATTTGCTTTATGTGAACATTCTGTTCTGAAATTGTCAGCAAAAATTTATGGACCCACAACAATTGGTCCTTATTCAAAAGTAGGAGGGGAGGTTAATAATTCTGTTATTTTTGGTTATTCAAACAAAGCCCATGATGGCTTTTTAGGAAATTCAATAATAGGTGAATGGTGCAACATCGGTGCAGGTAGCAATAATTCTAATTTAAAAAATAATTATGATAAGGTTCGTGTATGGAACTATGAAAAAGAGAGATTTATTGAAAGCGGTCTTCAGTTTTGCGGATTAACTATGGGAGACCATTCAAAATGCGCAATTAATACAATGTTTAACACAGGAACAGTAGTAGGAGTAAATGCTAATATTTTTGGAGCAGGATTTCATAGAAATTTCGTTCCTTCGTTTTCCTGGGGAGGTAAAAACGGTTATATTACCTATTCTTTAGATGAAGCCATTAAAGTGGCTGAAATAGTTATGAAGCGAAGGGATAAAGATTTTGATGAAGTTGAGAGAAATATTATGACAAAGGTTTTTCAGCTCACGGAAAAATATAGAAAGTTTTAATACTGGGTACTGGGTGTTGATCTGTAATCCAGAACCCAGTGCCCAGAACCAAGAACCAAGACAAACATCAATCCCGACAAGCTTGTCGGGACAAACCATATAACCATATAACCATATAGCAATATAGCAATATAGCAATATAACCATTTAAGATTCAATGTTACAAATTTATTAACAACTTTTATTATCTTGGCACAACTATTGACTATGTGTATTGAAGTTTAATTAAACTGACATTTTGTCTTAAAAATATATTTAAAAATTTATAATGAATATTGTTTTATCAGATATTGACGATAGGGAACCTGAATTTATTCCCTTAATTACAGATGAAGATGAAAAATCTAATAGTAAGATTGATATTCCCGATATACTGCCAATTTTACCTTTAAGAAACACAGTTTTGTTTCCCGGAGTGGTAATTCCTATAACTGTTGGGAGGGATAAATCAATTAACCTTATTAAAGATACTTATAAAAAAACAAAAATAGTCGGAATAGTTTCACAAAAAGATGTAAATATTGAGGAACCAAAATTTAAGGACTTACATACTATAGGAACTGTTGCACATATTATAAAAGTCCTTGAAATGCCTGATAATAATACAACAGTAATTATTCAGGGAGAAAAACGGTTTAAGATTAAAAAACTCATCACAGATAAGCCATTCTTTAAAGCCCATATAGAAAAGATTGAAGATATTATTCCTAAAGTAAAAACTAAAGATTTTGAAGCTATAGTTAGCTCATTAAAGGATTTGTCACTTAAAATAATAAAACTTTCAATGAATATTCCTCCAGAAGCATCATTTGCGGTTAAAAATATTGAAAATGCACCGTTTTTAATAAATTTTATTTGTTCAAACACTGATATTAAAACAGAGGAAAAGCAAAAATTACTTGAAATTAATGATTTAAAAGAACGTAGTATATTACTGTTAGAATACCTGACACGCGAAGTTCAAATGCTTGAACTGAAAAATGATATTCAATCAAAAGTAAAAACCGACCTTGATAAACAACAAAAAGAGTTTCTTTTGCATCAGCAAATGAAAACTATTCAAAGTGAACTGGGACAGGATCCTTTAAATAGAGAAATTGAAAACGTTAAAAAGAAAGCTAAAAAGAAAAAATGGCCCAAAGAAGTTGCAGAAACTTTTAAGAAAGAAGTTGAAAAATTACATCGAATACATCCTGTTTCAGGTGAATATTCTGTTCAGTTAAACTATTTACAGGTTTTATTAGAATTGCCATGGCTTAAATATACAAAAGACAATTTTAATTTAGAACATGCTCAAAAAGTTTTAGATGAAGACCATTACGGATTAGAAAAAGTGAAGGATAGAATTTTAGAGCATTTAGCTGTTTTGAAAATAAAAGGGGATTTGAAATCACCATTACTATGTTTGTATGGACCTCCAGGTGTTGGAAAAACTTCGCTTGGTAAATCAATTGCGAGGGCACTAAGTAGAAAATATGTTAGAATGTCATTAGGCGGACTGCACGATGAAGCTGAAATAAGAGGACACCGTAAAACATATATTGGTGCTATGCCCGGACGTATTATACAAAATATTAAGAAAGCAAAATCTTCAAATCCTGTTTTTGTATTAGATGAAATTGACAAAATTGGACAGGATTTTCGCGGCGACCCCGCTTTTGCACTTTTAGAAGTGCTTGACCCTGAGCAAAATAACGCTTTTCACGATAATTACCTTGAGCTTGACTATGATTTGTCAAAGGTGATGTTTATTACAACTGCTAATATTACCAACACTATTAATCCTGCATTACTTGACAGAATGGAGCTGATTAATGTTAGCGGCTATATTGTTGAAGAAAAAGTTGAAATCGCTAAACGACACTTAATTCCTAAACAACTTGAAGCACATGGAGTTAAAAAACGACAGGTTACATTTACAGATAAGGTACTGGAGAATATTATTGAAAATTACACACGCGAATCAGGTGTTAGAGAGATGGAAAAGAAAATAGCGAAAATTATTAGAAGGATAGCTAAAAAGATTGCTTTTAATATAGAATATAATAAAAATCTTATTAATGATGACGTAAAAGAAATTCTTGGACCAACAGAATATTTTAAAGACATATATCAGGGAAATGATCTGGCAGGTGTTGCAACAGGTTTAGCCTGGACATCTGTTGGTGGAGAAATCTTATATATTGAAACCAGCTTAAGTAAAGGAAAAGGTAATCTTACATTAACCGGTAATTTAGGTGAAGTAATGAAAGAATCTGCAAAAATAGCACTTGAATATTTTAAAGCACATACTGATTCTTTTAATATGCCTGACGGAGTTTTTGAAAACTGGAATGTTCATATCCATGTTCCTGAAGGTGCAATACCTAAAGACGGACCTTCTGCAGGAATTGCTATGGTAACTTCACTGGCATCTGCTTTTACACAAAGAAAAATAAAAAAGAATATTGCAATGACAGGTGAAATTACTTTAAGAGGAAAAGTATTGCCGGTAGGAGGTATTAAGGAAAAAATATTAGCTGCAAAGCGGGCTAATATCAATGAAATTATTTTATCAAAAGAAAATAAAAAAAACATTGAAGAAATAAATGATATTTATTTAAAAGGAGTGAAATTTCATTTCGTTGATGAGGTTATTGATGTCCTTCAAACTGCTCTTTTAAAAGAAAAAGTATCTAATCCTTTGAAAATAACCTAACATCGCAAAAGATATTCCTGTTAAAATAAAACTTGATGCAACTGTTCACAAAGTTAATCATTTATCCGTTGTACTTTGTTCCACCGAATTACGAATTAATGTTCGTAGTTCGTAAGTTCGTATTTTGTTCGTACTTCGCTGGAACGGATTTACTGCCTACTGCTTTATCAACCTTCCACTACCGCTCACTTCAATCGTATCAATCTTATACGGCTCACCTGAATAATATATGTTACCGCTTCTTAATATTTTAAATCCAAGTTCTTTAGTAACGTAAATATGACAATCGCCTGTAGAGTTATTAGTAATGTATGTGTAACCGGTCTTTAAGTTATCTGCAAAAACATGACCAGTGCCGGATGAATATATATAACTTACTCCGGATCTGCCTCTTAGAGTATAGCTGCCTGTGCCGCCATGTATATTATGGTGCGAGCTTGAACAATTTATTGTTAGCTCAATTTTTGAAGCTCTTGACCAATTATCTATTGTAAAAACTTCAATATCTAAAGTATCAATTGATATTATTTTACTTTCACCGTATAAAATAATATGTTCAAGCGATTGAGTGTAAAGAAAAATATTTAATTCTTTTTTATAGCTTCTAACCCAATTACATTTATTATTATTTTTTATAGAAAGTTTTTTATCTTTAACCTCCGTAATTATTAAAGGTAATAAATTTTCTCCACCTTCAATAATTATTTTATTAATAGTATCCTGGGTAATAAAGACATTAAAAACATCATCAATTTCTAATTCCTTAAAATCATTTAATTGTCTTTCAGAATTAATAATTTTGCCTGTACTTTTAATGCAGTCAAACCGGTTTTCTTTATTACAGGATAAAAGAAATGAAAGTAATACTATAATAATAAATAGAGAAACCCTTTGCAATATTTTTGAATATTCCATCCACGCAAAATTAGAAATTAAACATTAAACTTTTTACTTTTATGTTGAAATATTTTTAAAAAATGTTAATAAAATAGTACATAACTTCGCACATTAATTAAATAACTATTAAATTTGATTTTTTTTCAGATAGTAACTACATTAAAAATTTGTTTGACATTAAGTTTTAAAATAATTATTATTCTATTGTTTGAATTCCCTGAAAGATTAATTGCGAGAGCAATTACCATATGAATAACCCTGTGTAAAACACAGGGTACTAAATAGAAACAATAAAAAGAACCCTGAAGGGTTCAACCCTTATATTTTGTGCCATTATGACAATAAGATGAATTTTATTTAGTGAAATTCGTGGTTATAAAAAAGACATGCTAATTTTAGGAAATAACTAAAAACATCAAACATCAAACGTCAAAATATGCGTAAACAAAGGAAATTCAAAATTAAAAGAGGAACCTCATTCTTTTATAAAATATTTATTTCTGTAATATTTATTATACTGATTACAGGCGGAATTTCTGCTTACAAGATGTATCAAAAGGTATATCAACCAAATGTAGTGCTTACAGAAAAAAAAACAGAATATTTGTATATAGCCACCGGTTCTACTGTTGAAGATGTTATTCAGTTGCTTTATGAGAATAATTATATTATCAATCGTAGTTCTTTTGAATGGCTGGCAGAGAAAAAAAAATATAAAAACCATGTTCACCCTGGCTGTTACCTGTTAAAAGATAATATGAGCAATAACGAGTTAATAAACTTATTACGTTCGGGTAAACAAGAGCCGGTTAACATTATTTTTAGCAGAATAAGAACCAAAGAGCAGTTAGCTTCAAAAATCTCAAAGCAAATTGAAGCAGATTCATTATCTATTATAAAATTATTGAATGATGAAAATTTTGTATCAAACAATGGTTTTAATCTGAACACTATAATAAGTATGTTTATACCGAATACTTACGAGTTTTATTGGAATACTTCAGCAGAACAGTTTATTAAAAAAATGAATAAAGAATATAAAATATTCTGGAATAAAAAAAGAAGCAATAAAGCTGAAAAAATTGGTTTAACCAAGATACAAGTGAGTATTTTAGCTTCAATTGTAGAAGAAGAAACCAAAAAAAATGACGAAAAACCAATCGTTGCAGGAGTTTATATGAATCGTTTAAAAAAAGGAATGAGGTTACAAGCCGACCCCAGTGTAATATTTGCTATTGGTGATTTTTCAATTAGAAGAGTATTAAAAAAGCATTTATCTTATGACTCACCATATAATACATATAAATATAGTGGGCTACCCCCGGGACCTATATCTTTACCTTCAATTTCATCAATTGATGGAGTTTTAAACTTTGAAAAACACGATTATATTTTCTTTTGTGCAAAGGGAGATTTTTCCGGCTATCATTATTTTGCAAAAACTTTTGCACAGCATAATTTAAACGCTCGTAAATATCAAAACACACTAAATAAGCGCAGGATAATGAAATGAAATAAGAGTCCACTCTAAAAAGCATTATTTTTTTAGATTGTTAAATTGCTAAATTGTTAAATATAACAATTAATAATTTTGTAACTATTCAGGTATAGGGAAAAAAGGTATAAGGTATAAGGAATTAAGGAATATTGTATGAAAAAGCCAAAGGAATATATCAATGATAAAAAAGAGGATTATAAAGTGGAAGATATTCTTGTGAAATATAATGCTAAAAAAGAGGTAGTGGTATGAGGTATAAGGAAATAAGGTATATGGAAATAAAGGCTGAGTGTGTACCCCTATACCCTATACCCTTATACCTGAATAGTAACAATTTGTTAAATCTCAAAAAGAG
>SDBV01007741.1_pt1 | contig 14629 bp, 12 predicted proteins | sample 2277081 | NCBI WGS metagenome assembly SDBV01 (sample SAMN10402039, study PRJNA504765) | marine sediment metagenome | isolation source: marine sediment core GS10_PC15, 223 cmbsf | place: Arctic Ocean: Southern Knipovich Ridge | collected 2010
CTCGAGGGTGAACGGCACCACCGCCTCGGTCTCCACGAACTCGACGATCAGCTTCCAGTTTCCGGGCTGGACACCGTTCCGAACCGGGAAGTAGAGCATGCCCACGCACAGCTCGTTCTTCGTGACGTTGAGCGCCGTCCGCGATGATCTGCCCGATCCCGGTAATGGGAAGAAGTCGAGCAGACAGTCCCGCCGGCCGCCGCGGGTGAAATCGAGGGGGTCGCTGGCCAGCGCCGCGCGCCTCGCAGCGGACGCGAGCTCCGTGTAGGCGGCGTTGAACTCGCGGTAGGTCGGCATCGGGATCGTGCGGCCGTCGGGGGTCCGCACCGAGATCAGATCGCGGTTGACCTTGGCGGCGGCGCCCGTCATGCCGCTCATGGCGGTGTTGAGGATCAGCCAGTTCTCGGCGAGATTGTTCGATGCGTACTTGGTGTCGACGACGATCTCGATCACAATGTCCCGGTAGCGGACGATGTAGCGTCCCGGCTGGTCGATGAACGGTTCGGTGGTCCCCTTCGGCATGGCGGGGGTCGTCGTACCGCAGCCCGCAGCCACGACACCGAGGAGCCCGAGAACCAACAAGCTCTTGAGATAACGTCCCATCATCGTCTCCTTTGCACACCGGTAGGATACCTCAGCCGGCACTTGGAAGCAGAGGAACAGGAAGTGGCCCTTCTCATCATCAGTTTTGAGTTCTGAGTTTTGAGCTTTGAGTTCCCGTCTGTCCACCTGGATTCGTTGGGCGGTTGGGGGAAAACGCAAAACTCGTCGATCGGATTCATTCTCCGCATTAGCGGTAGAATAGGCACTCAAAAAAGGAGGTCCCGTGGGTCTAAACCCGATTCTCGAAATCGACGGTGTCAAGCTCCACCTGGCGAGACCGCTGGTCGAGATCCCGCCGTGGATCGGCCAACGCGAGGTGCTGCTGCAGCTGCTGGCGGCGTGGTCGTTGTTCTGTGAAGACGACGTGCCGTTGAACCCGCGACTCCTCGGCAAGCCGGGGGTCGGCAAGACCACCCTCGCGTGTGCTGCAGCGGTCGAGCTGGAGCGCGAGATCTACATCGTCCAGGCGACCACCGACACCCGGCCCGAGGATCTCCTCGTAACCCCGGTCTTGGGACCATCGGGTGGGGTGCGTTATATGGCCTCACCGCTGGTCACCGCAATGGTGCGCGGCGGCGTCTGCATCCTCGACGAGGGCAACCGCATGAGCGAGAAGTCGTGGGCCTCGCTCGCCCCTCTGCTCGACCACCGGCGTTCGGTCGATAGCGTGGTCGCCGGGATCACCGTCAACGCCCATGACGACTTTCGGTTCGCCACCACCATGAACGAGGACGCCTCTACCTACGAGGTGCCCGAGTACATTCACTCGCGGCTGATGCCGCAGATCACCATCGACTTCCCCGAGGAGGACGAGGAGCGCGAGATCCTCCGCATCCAGGTCGGTGGTGTGTCGGACGAGGTCCTCAATTACGTGCTCTCCTTCCTCCGCGCCGCCCACCTCGCCGACCTCCGCTACTCGGTTCGCGATGGCATCAACATCGCCCGCTACGCGATGAAGATCCTCGAACGGCGCCAGGCCCCCGACGCCAAGGACGCAGTTGACACCGCCCTCCGGCTGGGTCTTGGCGACGAGGAAGCCGAGCCCTTCCGGTTCACCACGACATGATTTCGAATTTCGAATTTCGAATTTCGAATTTGGCATCTTCCTTCCTCTGCCTGATCGGGTTGATTCGAAAAATTCGAAATTCGAAATTCGAAATTCGAAATCCTTCTTTCACCAGCCATGAGCTTTGACCTCGACGTTGTCGCGCCGGAGGCGGTACCGGGAATCCGAGTGCTGCCGGTTCTGCACGAGCGGGTCGATCTCGCGCCGGTGGTGCGTCGTGTTTGCGAAGAGCTGCGACCGGCCGCCGTTGCGGTCGAGCTGCCAACTACCCTTTCAGACGCTGTCTCCAAGGCCGTGGCGCGGCTGCCGAAGATATCGGCGGTGGTCTCCGAGGAACCGGGTGAGGACGCTCTGGTGTGGGTGGTGACCCCCGGCGACCCCTTGGTCGAGGGCATGCGTTGGGCCGCCGGAAACGAGCGCGAGATCCTGCTGGTAGATCCGGATATCCGCTACAAACACCGGCGGCACGACGTCCTGCCGGATCCCCATTCGCTGCACGAGCTGGGCGCCGCGACCTACATCGGGCTCATCCGCCGACTCGCAGGTGAGGCGCCCCACGACGACCGTGACACCCTCCGCGAACGTGGAATGGCCTTCCACCTGAAGACGGCGCTCGAGCACATTGACGGCGTCATCCTGTGTCTGGTGGGCGCTGCCCATGCCGATCGTGTCGCCGAGTTTCTGACGGGTCCCACTGCCGCGCCGCTCGCGAGGCAACGGCGGAGCCGGGTACACCTCCGCCACCTCCACCCGGAGAGTCTGACCGCGGTCCTCCCCGATCCTCCCCTTGCGCACGCGGTCTTCGAGCTTCTGCGAGCGCCCGTGCTGCCGCCCGAGCCCGAGTTCACCGCCACCGTCGCACCGCGTCTGGAGCTGCCCCACGGGGTGTTGACGGTGGTCACCGGCGGCAGAGTCGAGGATCGCCCGAAGCGCGTACGAGCGGTGGTCGCATATGCTGCTCATCGCGGTAGTCGTGAAACCGCGGCGGGATCGAGAGTCCCCGACCGCGCGGCCCTCACGAGAGTGGTGTGGCAGGTGGGTGCGGCCTCCTACACACAGCAAACGCAGACCGACATCGCACCCTGGCAGCGGCGCCTCTTCTTCGATTTCATCCACCGCTACGCCAGGATCCAGGGGCATCTCACCCCCGGGCTTTACGAGTGGGTGGTCGGCGGGCGCGGCGTCGGTGATGACAACCTCGCCTGGGAGATCTTCGATGTCGCCCGCTGCTATCCGTGGCAGGAGGAGTCGGCCGAGATTGAAACCGCCCGCATCGATGGCGAGTTCCTCGACCTCGGAACCCGCTCGGTTCGATTCCGGAGACGATTCATGCGGGTCAAGCAGCGGCCGGTGGCGGTGCCGGTGCGGCGCCGGCCCACTCCCGACGAACCCGGGGAGTGGCTGCGCGCCTTCTCGGGTGACAGCATCTGTTCCTACCCGCCCGAAGACGTCGTGGTCGAGGACTGGGGGCAACACCTCAAGCAAAAGGCGGTATCGATCCTCTCGGCCGAAAGCTCACACTCCGAGCCGTTCACAACCAGCATGCTCGACGGCATCGATCTGCGTGAAACCCTCCTCCGCTACCACGAGGGCAGGATCTGGGTGCGTGAGCGGGGTCGGGAGGCGGGATCGGTGGGGTCGGTGGTGATCATCTTCGATGAAGATCGCAGCGGCGGTGAGTTCCCCTACCTCATGTCCTGGCTCGGCGAGCACGAGCAGGAGTCGGACATGGCCCTCTACGCCACCGATCCTCTGCAACAGGTCGTGGGGCCCGGCATCATGCGCGCCACCTACGGTGGCTTCATGCTCACCTACCCGCCGGGCCGTCTCTACGACGTGTGGCGGGACCCGGACTACAGCCTCGCCAAGTCCAAGTCCGATGTTCTCGTGATGGCGGCGGTGGACTACAGCGTCGACAAGCTCGTGGTGCACGTCGGGGCGCACCCGCTGTCGTCGCCGCTTCGTGACTATGCGGCCGCCCGGACCAAGCGCATCGTCCACATTCCGCTCGGCAGCCTGTCGCCGGTCAGCCTGAAGAAGGTGCGCGTGGTTCACATCCTAGCCGGTCGCGACAAACGCGAAATCGCGAAGGACTATATGTGGTAGGTTCTTGCGAACAGTTTTGAGTTTTAAGTTTTTAGTTTTGGGTTATTTGCCCACTGCCGCCCACTGAGTCTTGGGGACAGGTGAAAACTCAAAACTAAGAACTCAAAACTGATGGAGAGGCGGTTCAGAGAGCCCTTCGCCTCTGTCCCGGATAGGGTTCAAAGGTTGGCCTGTCGTCGAGCGCCTCGCCCGCTTCCATGAGGTCGGCAACCCCGAGATAAGTCTCGCCGCGGTGCCCGTCGGCATCTTCGGCCGCGCGCCGCTCGATCGCGATGGCCTCGTCGACCGAACCTGTCACGTAGAGTAGCCGGGCAAGGGTGTCGGCGGTCTCGGGGTCCGGTGTCGCTGCGTAGGCTTGGCGTGCGATCCCTATCGCAGTCTCAAGCTCGGTCCCCGCGAGGTAGAGCCTCCAGGCAATGTCGTTGAGATCGTCCGGCTCGGCCGCCCCGCCCGCGATGTCGTACCAGCGAAGGTAGAGCTCGGCGGCAAGGTCGAAGTGGCCGTTGCGGAACCCAAATCCCGCGACATCGAGGAGATTGTCCGCGGTGGCCGACTCGAGGTTCGGAATCTCGAGTAACGCAGCCGCGTCCTCGTACCGCGCCTCGCGCAGCAGGGTTGTCTGCTCGTCGGGGGGAAGGGTGGACAGCCCCTCGGCGACCAGCGTATGCAGCGCGGCGGCGCCCTGGGTGTTTGGAACCTCGAAGCCCCGATCCCAACCCCGGCGGTAGAGCTTGGCCGCGCGTTGGTAGACACGTGAGTGGAGCTCGACCCTGGCCGTAAACATGAGCCGGCGGCAGAGCTCCAACTGATTGCCCTCGGTCGACTGGTGGAAGGCCTCGATCCGGTTGATCGCCCCCTCCGGATCCGATCGTTCGAGCAGGCCATCAACCGAGCGTTGGATGGCCTCGATGTTTCCGGGATCTTCCTCGAGATCTTTGAGACAGGCGAGGAAGGTGTCGCCGGTGCGGATCCTCCGCACACGTCGCAGAAACCTATCCGGCGGCAGGTACCCGAGAATGCGGTCCATCTCGTTGCCGTCGGGGTCGAGGAAGATCAATGTCGGGTAGCTGTCGACGCCGAAGCTCGCGGCCAGCTCGGCACCGCCTTTCTCGCCGTTCAACTTCATCGGCACATACTTCGCAAGCTCACGCTGGACTTCCGGAACCGAAAAGGTGTCGGCATCGAGACGGCGGCACCAGTTGCACCAATCGGCGTAGAACTCAATCATGACCATGGTGCCGCGGGTCCCTGCTTCGGCCCGAGCCGCCTCGAGGTCTCCGCTGAACCACATTTCCGACCTATCCGACTGACAGGCGGCAATCCCGAGGATCGCGAACATGGTCAGCAGAAAAAAGGCTCGTTTCATTCATTCCTCCGGTAGTTGGCGGCATGCACCGCCCTCCCACCAATATTTGTGCCGGAGAATGGCTCCAGGTTGCACAGCGCCGCATCACAATGTCTGTGCGGGACGCTTCGCCAACAGCATACAACAAAAGCTACGTTTCACAGGCCTATGGGTTGCACCGACGTTGCCGGCGAACCGAGAACATGGCTCACTCCGTGCGCAATGCGTCGACCGGATCGAGCTGGGCAGCCCGACGCGCAGGCGCGACACCGCTTGCCACGCCGACCAGAAGACACATGCCGAGGGCTGCGGCGACTGCCATCGGGGGCGTTGACAGGGGCAGCCCGGGCGCGGCTGCCCGGCTCAGGACAACCACTGCCAGACCCACCGCCAGGCCCAATGCCCCGCCCGCCGCCGCCAGCAAGACCGACTCGAGCAGGAACAGCCCCTGCACCATTCCCCGAGACACTCCGAGAGCGCGTAGCAGACCGATCTCATTGGTCCTTTCGTGGACCGAAATCCACATAATGGTGAATATCCCCATCGCGCCCACAAGCAAAGACACACCGGCAATGCCGGACACAGCGATGGTGATCATCCCGATGATCTTGCCGAAGGTGTCGAGCATCTCGGTCTGAGTCGTGATGGTGAAGTCTTCTTCCCCACGGTGGCGTTGGATGAGCATGGCGCGGACGCCGGCAACCACCTCGGGGATGACATCGGTGCTGGTGGCAACCAGATCGATCTCGTTGAGCTCGTCGACGTCGAATAAATCCATGGCCGTGGCGACCGGAATGTAGACGGTGTCATCGAGATCGAAGCCCATCATCTGCCCCTTGGCCTCCATCATTCCGATGACGAGAAAGGAGTAGCCGCCGATGCGCACCCGCTTGCCCAGGGGCGAGGCGTCGTCAAAGAGCTCCCGTGACAGCCTGGATCCGAGCACCGCATAAGAGCCGCGCCGGTTCGGGTCCATCTTGGGCAGAAATGAACCCTGGGAAACCCGAAGACGAAAGGCCTTGGAAGCCTCCCAGCCCACCCCCTGAACAAATACGCTGCGACCACGCCCGCCGCCCTCCACCCGGGCCTGGCCAAAAGCCACCGGCACCACTTCCACCACCTCTGGAACGCGGCGAAGAGCCTCGGCATCGTCGATGGTCAGCTTGTGGGTGGTGCCTCCAAGCACCCCCGGTATCCCGACCGTCTTCACCTTGCCCGGGTTGATGCCGATGATGCTGGTGCCGAACTGCGTGAACTGTCCAACGATGTACTCGCGTGTGCCCTCACCCAGCGAGGTCAGGAGGATCACCGCGGTAACGCCGATCGCGACTCCGAGCGCCGACAGGAACGAGCGCAACCGTTGGCCGCGCAGCGCACCACCCACGAAGCAGAAAAGCTCTAGGAGGTCCACACGCCCACCCACCCAATTCGGAATTCGGAATTCGGAATTCGGAATGCCGCCCATCTTCCCGCCATGCCCTTTGGGTGTGCGATGGTAATTCCGAATTCCGAATTCATAATTCCGAATTCAAGAGTCATCGTCCCACCAATGCTTCCACCGGGTCGAGGCGGGCCGCCCGGCGTGCGGGAACCACCCCGAAGAAGATGCCGACGACCATCGACATCACGAGCGAGGCGACCACTGCCCACACCGGCGTCGCCGCAGGAAATGTCGGGTAGACCTGCACGAAGGCCGCAACCGCCGCCCATCCCGCTCCCAAACCAACAAGCCCGCCGAGGGTGGACAACACCGCCGCCTCGGTGATGAAGACCCCGAGGATCTGGCCCGTGCCCGCGCCGAGCGCCTTGAGCAGCCCAATCTCCCGGCGCCGTTCGGACACCGCCACCAGCATCACGTTCATGATTCCGACGCCGGCAACGGTCAACGAAACCGATGCGATCGCGGCGAGCGTGAGGGTGAGGACCTGGAGGATGGAGTCAAGGGTGTTGACCACCGCGTCCTGGGTGATGACCGTGACATCCTCGGCCCGGTGGCGGTCGGCGAGAAGGTCGAGCACCGCCTGTTTGCCGGCCTCGAGGTCGTGCTCCGAGTGCAGCTCGATGAGAATTCGAAACAGTGTGCTGCGGTTGAAGATCCGCATCGCGGTACGCACCGGCACCATGACGAGGTCGTCGAAATCAAAACCCAGAGAACGCCCACGGGGCTCGAGCACCCCGACCACCCGGAACCGCCAGTCGCCTAACCGAACCACCTTGCCGAGTGGATTCTCCGACCCGAAGAGCTCCTGCGCCACCTTGATTCCGAGGACCATTTCGGTGCCCCCCTGGTCGGGATCACCTGCCGTGAGATACCGGCCTGAGCCGATCTTGAGCCGTCGGACCTCGAGCAGATCGGCAGTTGTGCCGATCACCGGCACCGAACGTCCCTTGCCGCCAAAGCGGACCGTCTCGGTGCCGGTTGCCAGCGGCGCAGCGCGCATGACCTCCGGGATCCTCATCGTGACCGCCCGATAATCGTCGATGGTGAGATCGTGAACCACACCTCCAAACGGCATCATCCCGGTGGTCTCGATCTTGCCGGGAATGACGATCAAGAGGTTGCTACCGAGCGAGCTGAACTCCTGCACCACGTATTGGCGGGCCCCCTCGCCGAGGGCGGTGAGGGCGATCACAGCGGCGATCCCCACCGCCACCCCGGAAACCGACAAGGCGGTGCGGAGGCGGTGACCACGCAAGGCCCCAATCGCGAACGCGATCAACTCACCGAGAGCCACAACCACCCTCCCGCCCAATTCTGAATTCGGAATTCGGAATTCGGAATTACCATCGCACGCCCTCAGGGATTGCCGGGAGGATGGGTGGCATTCCGAATTCCGAATTCCGAATTCCTAATTCGATGATCATCGTCTTTCCACAATCGCGCCATCGTCCATCCGCACGGCGGCGCTCGCGCGCGCGCCGACCTCGGGGTCGTGGGTGACCAGGACCACAGTCTGGCCATCGGCGTTCATGGCGCCGAGCAAATCCATCACCTCCGTAGCCGCCGCCCGGTCGAGGTTGCCGGTGGGCTCGTCGGCGAGCAGGAGCCCGGGATTCATCACCACCGCTCGCGCGATGGCGACCCGCTGACGCTGACCTCCGGAAAGTTGATCCGGACGATGGTGGATCCGGTCGGTGAGCCCGACCGCCACGAGAGCGTCCAGCGCTCGCCGGCGGCGCTCCGCACGAGGCACTCCCGCGAAGAGCATCGGCAGCTCGACATTGCCCTGGGCGGTGAGCCGGGGCAGAAGGTGAAAGAACTGGAATATGAAACCGATTTCGGTCTGCCGCAATTTGGTCCGATCGGCGTCCGAGATCTCCCCAACGTCACGACCGTTGAAGGTATAGCTGCCGGAGGTGGGGCGATCGAGACAGCCGAGAATGTTGAGAAGGGTGGACTTGCCGGAACCCGAAGGACCCATCACCGCGAGGTAGTCGCCCTTGGAGATCTCGAGGGTGACATCGCGTAACGCATGCACGTCCGAGTCACCGACGTGGTAGGTGCGCCAAAGGTCGGCCAGGACGATCACGAGCCATCCACCCCGACAAATTCGGAATTCGGAATTCGGAATTCGGAATGTCGTCCAACGTCCCGCGGAAGCCCTCCAACGTGAACGGATGGCCGTAAATTGAGCAGTCCCGCCGCGGCCCACCCGGCACACGAGACGCGTGCCCCACAAACCGTTCGGGAAAGCTCGTGTGGGACAGCCGTCTCGGCTGCCGGGGGGGCGTACGGAAATTCCGAATTTCGAATTCCGAATTCCGAATTCAACCGGCTCACTCGCTTCGTTCCTCGGCCAGCGCTCCCGCCTTGATGTCCGGCGAGTTGCGGGCCACCACCACCTTCTCACCCGGTTCGAGCCCACCCAGAACCTCGGCGAAGCGCCAGTTTCGGAGACCGACGTCGATCGTCCGTTCCTCGAGGAATCCATCCTTCAGAATCAGGACCTTGCCCCCTTCGGCCACCGCCGATGCCGGGATGCGCAGAGTGTCGTCCCGACGCTCGAGGATCAACTCGACGTCGGCCGAGGTACCCGGCAGCACGCCCTTCATCTCTTGCGGATCATCGAGCTCCACCTCGACCTCGACGGTGCGGTTCTGCTCGAGAACGTCGAGCACGTACGGCGCCACCCGGGTGACCACTCCCGGAAAGCTCTGATCGGGACGGGAGTCCACGGTCACGCGCACCGCCTGACCCACGAGAATCCTCTCCGCATCTACCTCGTCGATGGGGGCGCTGACGTAGATCGAGGCCGGATCGAGAAGGTCGATCACCGGCGGAATCGGCAGCCCGGGAGGCGACGGCGTGATGTACTCCCCGACCTCGGTGCTCACCTCGGCGACGGTGCCAGAAAACGGCGCCACGAGCTTGGTGAACGCGAGTTGAACCTCGGCCGCTACCACCCTCGACTCCGCCTGGCCGATCGCTGCGCGGGCCGCAGCGCAACCGGCCCGCGTCCGGTCGCGGTCGGTTCGCAGGAGGTCGAGGTTCTGGTCGCTGGCGATGCCCCGAGCGTGCAGCGTCTCGACCCGCGAGAGCTCCTTCTCCGCGAGTTCGGCCGCCAGACAGGCTTCATCTGCCTGCGCCGTCGCCGCCTCGACCGTGGTCCTCGCCGACGCGAGCTCGGCGCGCTGAGCGCGGTCGTCGAGCTCGACAACCACGTCGCCGGCTTCCACGCTTTCTCCCTCACGGTGGGGAATGGCCACCACCAAACCACCTACCTGAGGCGACAGCTCGGCCCGTAGACGTACCTTGACAGTGCCGGCTCGGGTGTTGGTGACCGTCTGCTCCACCAGTCCCTTTTCGACCGCGGTGGTCCGCACCTCGACAATGTCGGGGGCAAAGATCGTGTATCGAAGCAGCACAACCAGGGCGATGACGGCGACCACAGCGACAATCCACTTGGCTCTTCTCATGATGTTGAATTCTACTCCACCTAAAACGCAAAGGTTGCGAATCAGGCATTTCCTCGGAAGAGGGTCGAGGCGGGATATATCCTTCACAAGCTTGTCTCGGCATAGCCGGAATGCGGAGCCGGATCGGTGGGTGGAACCTGCGTACGAGTCCGAGTCCGAGTCCGTGCCCGAATGAAAGTGCCCAAACGGACGCGGACTCGGTCGCGGACTCGGGAAGCCCAAGCGTGGGTAGGATTTTGAGACCTCGGGAAAACAAGCTACAGTTCCCCGTCCCCGATCGATCTGGAGGAAATGCCGATGAGCGACGAAAAGAACGAGATCCAAACCGGCGACCTGGCCGAGGAAAAACCATCCTGGCGTTTTCCGCGCACGTTCTGGACCGGTAACGCCGTCGAGCTGTGCGAGCGCGCCGCCTACTACGGAACCTTCATCGCCCTCCGCACCTACCTCATCCGGGTGGTCGGCCTCGACGATGTCCAGGCCGGCGTGGTCGCCGGTCTCTTCGGCGGTTGGATCTATCTGGTGCCGTTCTTCACCGGCGCCGCAGCCGACCGCATCGGCTTCCGCAAGGCGCTGATCCTCGCCTTTGTCTTGCTCACAGTCGGCTACGGCACCCTTGGCGTCTTCTCCACCCTCGGCCCGGTCCTCGCCGGTCTGTCGCTGATCGTCCTCGGCGGGGCCTTCGTCAAACCTGTGATCACCGGCACAGTGGCCAAGTCCTCCGACGCAACCAACCGCGCTCGCGCCTTTTCGATCTTTTACATGGTGGTCAACATCGGCTCCTTCACCGGCAAGACCATCGTCGCCCCGATGCGCATCCAGATGGGCGTCGAAACTGTTCCCTTCTTTTCCGCCGGCGCCAGCCTCTTCGCCCTGATCCTCGTCATACTGATCTTCTGGCCACCCGACGACGGCGAGGCGCAACCAAAGAATCTCAAGGAAACAATGCAGGGCATGTGGATGGCCATGTCGAACGTCCGCTTCCTCGCCCTGATCCTGATCACGGCCGGCTTCTGGGCGATCCAGGGCCAGCTCTACGCCTCAATGCCGGACTACGTGCTGCGAATGGCCGGCGAGACCTACAAGCCGGAGTGGTACGCCAACGTCAACCCACTCGTGGTCGTGCTCTTCGTCGTGGCCATCACTCAACTCGTGCGAACCTGGAAGCCTCAGTATTCAATCCTCGTTGCGATGGCCTTGATCCCGCTGTCGTCGCTCGCGATGGCGTCGTCCTCGTGGTTCCACGGCTACGTCCACATCTTCGGTTTCAAGATTCACCCAATCACCCTGATGATGGTGATCGGCATCTCCATCCAGGGGTTAGCCGAGTGCTTCCTCTCACCCAAGTACCTCGAGTTCGCATCAAAGCAGGCGCCGCGCGGCAAGGAGGGCGTGTTCCTCGGATTCGCCGACATCAACACCCTCTTCGCGTGGATCTTCGGCTTTATCTTCTCGGGCTTCCTGCTCCGGGCATACTGCCCCGAACCGACGACGCTCCCCGCAGCAATCCAGGAACAGCACACGCTGTGGCTGGCGGGCCAGGGGCCGATGCCCTCAGCCTACGCACACGCCAACTACCTCTGGTACGCCTACACCGCTATCGGCGTCGCCTCCTTGCTCGCCCTCCTCGTGTATATCTGGATCACCAACCGGATCGACGCGAAAACCGAAGTGGCGGAGTAAACCCTACGATGAACCACCCATCTCCCGCCGAGATCCTGCTCTCGGAGTTCGAACTGAGCTCCGCCGTAACCCTGTCGAACCGCCTCGCCATGGCCCCGATGACCCGCAGCATGGCGGGTGAGGGTCTGGTCCCCACCCCGGCCATGGCCGAGTACTATGCGCGACGCGCCGCCGCCGGTCTGCTCATCACCGAGGGCGCGATCGTCCGCGCCGACGGTCAGGGCTACCCCGATGTGCCCGGCATTTTCACCGAAACCCAGGTGGAGGGGTGGGCCTCGGTCACGCGTAAGGTCCACGAGGAGGGGGGCCGGATCTTCCTCCAGCTGTGGCACGTTGGCCGGGTTTCCCATCCATCCTATCTCGACGGCGAGCTCCCCATCGCACCGTCCGCAGTTCCCCTCGAGGGTCGGCTCCCGCGCAGTGGCGGGCTCGAATACGGCACGCCGCGCGCGATGTCTGTTGATGAGATTCATGAGCTGGTTGAAGCCTTTGCCCGCGGCGCGGCCAACGCCCTTGCCGCCGGATTCGACGGCGTCGAGATCCACGGCGCCAACGGCTACATTATCGACCAGTTCCTCCACCATCACACAAACCGCCGCGACGATGGGTATGGGGGTTCGCCCGCCGCCATGTCGCGCTTTGCCCTCGAGGTTGTCGATGCCGTGGTGGCGAGGACCGACGCCGGCCGGGTCGGCATCCGCCTCTCCCCCGGCGCCTACTTCAACATGGAGTCGCATCCGGACGACGCGGAGGTCTTCCGCCATCTGCTCGGCAAGCTCGAAGAAGGCGGCCTCGCCTACGTTCATGTGGGGATTTTCGATCGCACGACGGTCTTCGAAGATCTCCATGGAACTGCAGAGGCATTCCTCCGCGAGAACTACACCGGCAGCCTGATGGGCTGCGGAGGCTTCACACCCGAAAGCGCTGCGGCCGCTATTGCGGACGGCGCGGTCGACCTGATCGCCTTCGGCCGCTTGTTCATTGCCAACCCGGACCTCGTCGCCCGCATCGGCTCCGGGCAAACACTGGAGCCCTACGATCAGGAGATGCTCGCCCGTCTCGATTGACGCCACGCCTGCCAGGCCACCCGCGAGGAAAGCAACAGCGCCGTTCCCACGGCGACGTAGAGAACGCCCAGCAGACCCCGGGCCACATGTGACCCGCGCAAGAATCGGCCACACGCCGCCATCGCCGCCACCAGGGCCCACGAGCGCACAGAAAGAAAGCCGCCAAGGCACCGTCCATCGCCGCGTTCTTGAATTCGGTCAACTATCGTCCGCGCTGCGCGATCGAGAACGAAGCGCGCCTTGAAAGCGCCGATCACCACCGCCAAGGCCACCAGCCAGGGCGCGGCGGAGGTCGGTAACTGCCACAGCCAGCGGCCGCCGAAGCCCACCAGCACCGCGCCCACAACTGTCCACATCAGTCCGGCCAGCAGCAGGTGCGCACGCACCGCGGCCGCAGGTTTGTATCTCTCGACCCAGCTCATGGCCGGCCCTCCCGGAACCAAACAACTCTCAACAAAAAAGTGTACGCTACCGTGCCGAATTTCCAGACGCCGAACCGGTCCGCTACTATCTACGTAGTTATAAAGAGGGGGATCATCTCATGAAACCAGAACGAACCCTGGTCGTTCTCACCGTCTGCTGCCTGCTCCTGGCCGGTTGCGGGGTCAACAAGTCGATCCACATCGCCGATGGCGAAACGGTCAACGGCAGCCAGGCCACGGTCAACGGCAGTATCCGCATCGGCGCCGGCTGCGAGGTCCGCGGTAGCTGCCAGACGGTCAACGGGAAGGTCACGGTCGGGGTGGGCTCGAAGGTCGGAGGGCTGCGGACGGTCAACGGTTCAGTGACGATCGCCGATGACGTCACCGTGGACGACGACGTCGGCACCGTCAACGGTTCCATCCGCCTGGCCGAAAACGTCTCGGTCGAGGGCGACGTCGGTACCGTCAACGGGTCCATCGCCTGTGACGCCGGCAGTCTAATCGCCGACGACGTATCCACGGTCAACGGTTCAATTCACCTCACACGCACCGAGGTCGGCGGCAGCCTGACCACCGTCAACGGTTCGGTCGAATTGACGGACCACTCGCGGGTCGCCGGAGACGTCATCATCAAAGGCAAGAACCGGCGCGGCGCCAAGAAGAAAATCATCGAAATCACGATCGCCGACGGTTCGGTGGTCGAGGGCGACGTCATCGTCCGTGATTCCAAACGACAGGTGACGGTGATCCTCTCCGGCGGAGCCCAGGTCAAGGGCGAGATCCGCAACGCAAAGGTGATTGAAAAGTAACTCGCTTCCGGCTCTTGACATATTTATGTCAAGGATATATGTTTTGATGCATGAGAACCACCGTACGCCTGCGTGACGATCTTCTCAAGCGCGCCAAGAGGCGCGCCGCCGAGGAGGGCCGGACCCTGACATCGATCATAGAGGAGGGCGTGGCGCTTGTGCTCCGGCGGCCGGGGCCGCGGCGGCAAACGCCGACATCATTGCCGGTCTCCAAGGCTGGCGGCGGCATCATGCCAGGGGTCGACCTCAACCGCTCGAGCGATCTCGAAACGGTGATGGACGACTCGTGATTCTGCCTGACGTCAACATCCTGGTCCACGCCTTTCGCGCGGATTCTCCGGACCACGGTGTGTGCCACTCCTGGTTGGAGGACGTCGTCAACGGCGACTCTCGCTACGGAATGTCGCCACAGGTGCTGAGCGGCGTCATCCGAGTGGTCACCCACCCGAAGGTGTTTCGCGAGCCGAGCGACCTCGATGAAACGCTTCTTTTCTGCGAGGCCGTACTGGCCCAACCACACTGCATGGTCATCCAACCCGGCGAATCACACTGGGAGATCTTCACCCGTCTGTGCACCGAGGCTGACGCACGCGGCAACCTCGTCCCCGACG
>SDBV01007742.1_pt1 | contig 14629 bp, 14 predicted proteins | sample 2277081 | NCBI WGS metagenome assembly SDBV01 (sample SAMN10402039, study PRJNA504765) | marine sediment metagenome | isolation source: marine sediment core GS10_PC15, 223 cmbsf | place: Arctic Ocean: Southern Knipovich Ridge | collected 2010
AAAAAGTACATAAGTTAAGTTTTTATATGTTGGGAATTTTACAATTAAATGCCATTAAAAAGACACCATAAAATAATTATTGGAAGTTTTAGTTCTCTCATAGTAATTTTTATGATAACAGGAGGTGTATTTGTTTACACTTTATTTATGAAACAAGAAATAGAATTCGATAATTTAAACAATAAAATTTCTAAATTAGAAGCAGACACTCAAAGTAAAATAAATATTCTTGCAGAAAGTTTAATTCAAACACAAGAACTTGCAGAAGAAAGTCAGGAAGCACTTCAGTTAGAAATGAATTTATTAAAGGCATCTGCTGGAGAAGATTTTTCAGGAATAATTGAAGATGCAATAAAATCTGTTGTAACAATAACAACAGACTCTGGACAAGGCACAGGGTTTATAATTTCCGACGAAGGTTATGTTGTAACAAATGCACATGTCTTAGCAGATGAATTTGGATATTTAGCTACTGGAATAAAAGCAATAACTGATGAACAAGATACAATAGATACAGAATTTATAGGATATAATCAAAACTTCGATATTGCTTTGTTAAAAATTTCAGGAGATTATCAGCCATTAAAATTTGCTGACTCTGATGATATTCAAGTTGGAGAAAAAGTTATTGCGATAGGAAATCCTCTAGGGTTACCATTTTCTGTATCAGAAGGGATAGTTTCAGCAATAGATAGAGAAGGCATAAATGGAATAAAAGCATATATTCAAACAACAGCAGCTCTAAATTTTGGAAATTCTGGTGGTCCTCTGATAAACACACAGGGGAAAGTCATAGGAATAAACAATTTTAAGGTTAAAGAAGCAGAAAGTTTAGGGTTTGCACTTGAATCCAATTATATAAAAGGAGTTGTAAACGAGATAGCACAAATGGCACTAGGACAAGATTTACTTTAAAAATGAAAAAGAAAAATCAAGAAGGATTAAGTATAAAGAAAGAGGAAAATTTTAGCGAGTGGTATAATCAGGTTCTTGACAAAGCAGAAATAACTGACTTAAGATATGATGTTAAAGGGTTTGTTGTAATCAGACCATGGGGAGCAATGACAATGGAGAACATGTATGAATTGTATGAACAAGCTCTTCAAAAAACAGGACACAAACCAGCATTCTTTCCAGTAGTAATCCCTGAAAAAAATTTCAAAAAAGAATCTCATCATGTTCAAGGATTTAAACCAGAAGTTTTCTGGTTACAAAAAGTACAAGGAGAAGATAAACTTGCTTTAAGACCCACAAGTGAAACAGGTATGTATCAAATGTATTCTTTATGGATTAGAAGTTGGAGAGACCTTCCATTAAAAATTTATCACAGAGCAAATGTTTTCAGATATGAAACAAAAGCCACTCGTCCTTTAATTAGAGGAAGGGAATTTTATTGGATAGAATCTCATAATTGTTTTGGAACAAAAGAACAAGCAGAAAACCAAGTTCAAGAAGATATTCAAATAACAGAAGAAATAATGCACCAGAAATTTGGCATTCCCTTCCTTGCTATAAAAAGACCAGAATGGGATAAATTTGCAGGAGCAATTTATACAATTGGCTCTGATGTATTAATGCCAGATGGAAAACTCATACAACAACCTTCCACACATTTTTTGGGACAAAATTTTTCCAAAGCATTTGATATAAAATTTAAAGACAAAGATGAAAAGGAACAATATGTCTGGCAAACTTGTTATGGTCCAGCAATATCAAGAATTCTCGCATCAGTTATCTCAACACACGGCGATAGTAAAGGATTAATATTTCCCTTTTGCATCTCTCCAATCCAAGTAGTAATAATCCCTATCTTCAATAAAGAAAACAAAAAAAAGATTTTAAGTGAAACAGAAAAGATAAATAAAAAAGTAGAATCATTAGGTATAAGAACAAAAGTTGATGATAGTCAAAAAAGACCTGGAGAGAAATATTATGAATGGGAACTTAAGGGCGTACCATTTAGACTCGAGATAGGAGAAAAAGAACTTAAAGAAAAAAAATTAACTCTTTTCACACGAGATACTCAAGAAAAACAGAAAATTTTTCCTAATCAACTTAGAGAAATAAAACAATTTGGAAAAGATTTTGACAAAAGATTAATATCCAAGGCAGATAAAGTAATGAACAATAAAATAGTAAATTGTAGAACAAAACAAGAAATAAAAAAAGCGATAAAAAATAAAAAAATAGCAAGAGTTAATTTTTGTTCGATAGATAAAGAGGGAGAGAAATGTGCAGAAATAATTGCAAAAGAAATCAATGCAGAAGTTCGTGGAATATTAGCAAACAAGCATGAAAAAGCAACAGGCAAATGTACGATTTGCGGAAGTCCAGCAAAAGAAGTGGTGTACATAGGTAAGAGTTACTAACAAGACTTTCCCTATATCTTTTTTCTATTATTCATACTTATTATCAATTGAATTAAGTTCATCTTCAAGTCTTAAAGTAACTTCCATAAGTTGACTCAATTCTCTTTCAACAAATTCTTTTTCCATCTTTTTTGTGTGGCTCATTTTTAAAAAACAGAATCCATTCAAAGCCCAAATTAAATTAGAAGTATCCTCAATTCAATTCAGACCCGAAAAGAAGACTGAATTAAAGTGAGGGGTGTTTAATTGTATTATAGACTAAGCCAAATGCTTTCCAACACATCGTTCTTAGCCCCTTACCCATAATACATCCAAGAAAAAACTATTTTTATACTTTGCTGTTTTTTACTACATGCTTCAAATCAATTTTTTAAAAGAATTTTTGAATTTCTCTAAGTCTTCTGTTCTTATTTTTGCGCCAACAGCGTTTTCATGCCCGCCCCCACTTGCGCCTTCTAATCCGTCAATTGCCTTTAAAACTTTCTTCCTAATCTTTTCACCCCTCACAGAAATACTTGTAGTCATATCTAAAACACGCATTACCACAATTATTTTTTTAGGAAATAAATAACTAAATTCATTAGATAAATGTGAGCTCAAACTCAAATCACTTGAGTATTGAAAAAAAACCATCTTGTCATCTCCCACTTTTGCTCTTGCTTTTTCCATTAACTTTTGGTATCGTCTATCTATCTCATTAAATCTTTCATGCATAGTTCTATTTTTTGGAGTTTCTTCCAAAACCTCATAAGGGCTCCTTGCCTTCATCAAAAATTTCATCATATGAACAACATTTGTAATACTATCTTGAAGTGCAAAACCAAACATCCGCCCAACCCTTCCAATCTGAGAATTATAAAGAACTCCAAATGGCTTATCTGTTTTTATCCCTAAATCAGGATATTTTTTCAAAAATTCAGAATAAAAATCAGGAATAAAATGGTCAGTAATACAACCAATTGTTGCCAACCACATATCTTCTTTTTGTCCAGCAATTTTGTGGCAGAGATATGTAACTGGTTCATTTTTTTTCCCGCGATTAAAAATAGGATTATAATATTCAACAAAATCAGGAATAGTCTTTCTATCTATATCATGATGATCAATCCAAACTACAGGAATATTAACCTTCTCCACTTCCTCAAAAAAATCCTTCGACACAACAGGTTTATCTAAAATAAAAATATAATCTGCGTTTAATTCTTCCACTCTCCTAAAATAATTTTTATCTAACTCTGGAAAAGATCTTACTGGAATTCCCTTCCCTCTACCAAGATATCTTTGCAACAAAAGAAAAGAACATAATCCATCAGGATCATTATCAAAAAAGAAAACAGGATTCTGTGCTTTTTCAAGATGTTCTTTTATTTCTTTAATTTGTTTTTTAGTTAGCATTTTACAAGTCTTCAATAATTATTGTTTTTAGTTTTTTATAACCGAAAAAATCAGTCGTATAATTATATGCTCCAGCATTCAAAAAGGTAATGGTATCCCCTACTTTCGGATTTTTTAATTTTACTTTGTATCTAAAAATATCATCTCTTGTCGGAGAATTCACTTTGATTAAATAAGCTTCTCCTTCATCATTTCCCAACTCTCCTTCAACAAGCATCTTGGTTCCAGTCAGGACAGTATCCAAAGCACAATTATAGATTGTTGTATTAATAATAAGGTTCTTCCCTTGAACCTGAATAATCTCTGCTTCAAGTTTTACTGCAGGAGCAGCAATAAATCTTCCTGGCTCTAGCCATGATTCAACTCCATAATTATCCAAAAACTCTTTAGCATCAATTAACTTTTCAAACACATAATCTAAAACATTGGTATAATTTCTATAACCTGATGGCAATCCTCCTCCCAAATTAATAAAATCAATTTTCTCTAGTGTCTCCTTTTCCAAAGAATCTTCTAACTCTTCCTTTATACTCCATTCACTCGTATTTTGAGTTTTCCGATGAATATGAATCCCTAACTTATCAATAAATGATTCCTTCCTAATCTTTTGCACAATTTCATTAACAATCTTTGAACTCATCCCATAAACAAAATATTTCCCAGTTCCGATTCTATGCTCTTGAAATTTCATTCTCAACGAAAGATTTATTTTTATTTCATTATTGAAAATCACATTTAACATTCTCTGCAAATCAAGCTCATTATCTACAACAAAATTTCTAATCCCTCTATCCAAAATATCTTTCAATTCTTCTTTAGATTCTGCTTGTGTAAAAAACCAAATTTTAGATTTATTTCTAATCATATCAATTTCCTCTCCAGCATGAATGGAAAAATCAACATTAGAAATATCTTGTAAAACATTCCCAACTTCATGATTTGTTTTATAGCTATAAGAAACTTTCAACCCCAAACCCTCTATCACCTTAACTTGTTCCTTGACAATTTCCTTAGACAGGATAAATTTAGCTTCAGTCATTTTTCAATTTCTCCAAAACAGAGCACATTATCAAAGGAAAAGTTATACAAACATCTCCAATAACAGTCGCAGCTTCTGCATCATCTTTTAATTTTCCCCAAGATTTAGCTTCTTGAGTTGTTGCTCCAGACATACTTCCTGAACTAGAATGACTTGTTGTCATATAAACAGCATAATCAAAACCTCCAGACATTAATGCTGCAAAAACTGCATAGTGCTTAGAAATGCTTCCTCCAAGAGAAATCAAACCTTTCTTATCATCAAAACTCAAATCAGTTACAATTCTTTTCATATCTAAAATAGTATCAACAATAAAATCAGGATGTTTTTGTTGAAACATAAACAAATGAAAACCAAAAGATGAATCTGCAATGCCTGGACAATATATCGGAATATTATTCTTAGCGGCTTGGAATAGAATAGAGTTTTCATCATTCAGCATTAATCCAATTTCCTTTAATAATTCAGAAGAAGAAATTCTTTTTTTCTTTTCATAAATTTTCTCAAGATAATCAAACATCAAATCTTCAAATTTCATGTAAGATTCATTCCTAATGATTAAATTTCCCACTCTGTTCTCCCCTCTCTCATGTAGTTCAGTATCATCAGCATAAAAGTTAGAAATCTCAAAATCCTCCCCAACTGCTTTCATCAAATCCTCTTCAATAGCACCAGAAGTTGTGACCAAAACACTTGGAATTTTAAATTTACAAAGTTGAGCGAAAAACCCTCTTAAACCAGAAGTTACCATATTAGAAGTAAAAGTCAAGAAAACTTTTGTGCCAGAACGCTTCATCTTTAAAACCACATTAACTGCTTCATTAAGTTCAATTGCTTGGTAACCAATAGAACCAAAACTATCAACAAGCCCTTCAACAGACATATTTGGTTTCCATAAAAAATCTTTAACTTTTTTCATTTTAGTTTACACTAAGAAATCTAATTCGGAATTGCTAAACAATCAAATGCAAAAACATTCATAAAATTGTTAAAAGAAATTCATTTTTAAAACTTCTCATTAGAGAATAGTATATTCCATCACAAAAATCTTTTTAAATGAAAAATACTCTCTAAAAATACAATGAATAAATGGACTGAAATCTTACTCGGATTAATTTTGCTTAATGGAGCAATTCTTGTATGGAGTCTCACCCAAGGAGCAGGATTTTGGGATTTTGGAGCAGCTGCATGGGAATTCCTCAAAGGAGGATTAATTTGGTTCACAATTCTAATAGGATTTGTTTTTATAATGTTAGGTATTAGTGATTTGAAAGAATAATATTAATTTACTTTTTCTTTAAATCTAACAATTAGGAGAATTAGAATGCTCAATACAACATAATAATTGATATTCCACACATAATTTATCTAAACAATCACTGCTTTCACAAAATCCTGCCCCCATTATTTCCACAAATTCTTCTACATCCATTTTTCCAGAATCAAATGCCAGTTGAGTTAATTTTGCATAAACTTCCCGAATAATATTATTTCCAGATTGCACTAACATTCTACGAGTTTCTATAGGTTGTTCTCTATATGTTGAAGAAACCTCTCTATAAGCTGCAGAACCTATATTAGTAAAACTATTATAATTTTCAAGGGCATACTGGTAGGGCAACCCACTAGTTCTTCTAATAAGACTATCAAAAGAATCTCTCTGTGATTTAAAATCAGGATTAAAAGCCATAGAAAAATAAACAGATTGTATACTATCAATCATAGATTCAGTATTTCCAGCTTCAAGATTTCTCAATGAAAGACTTGTATGAGCAACAACATCATACAAATAAGATAATTCATTTTTGGTTTCATCGTCTAAGTCTGGAGGATCTAATCTAATAAGATTTCCTTCTTCATCACGATATCTTTTACCAGATAGGAGATTATTAAAGATAATCAATTGTAAAGAAATCTTATTGGCTTCATAATCTTCAATTACTTCTTCTCTTGTTCTATAATCGCCATTTTCTTCAAGGTAACTTAAAACATCTATATTCAATTCCCTTTCCAATATCTCTTCTACTTGGCTGTGTGTTTGTTCCACAAGATCATTAGATAACTCTCTGAATGAATCTGCAAAAGATTTGCTATTAGTAATTTCATCAAGTGCATCAAAGACTACCTTATTATATTCTTGTTGCAAAGTTTTTTGAGAAGAAAAAGTGTAATAAATTCCCTCTATTTTTGCTGTGAGTTCGTCACGCTGATCTGCTTTATGCCATACCATAAAATTTAATTCTGCCCACTCACTAGAATCCCGTTCATATTCATCTCTCTCATCTATTAAATTACCAAGTTCCTGATTTAATAATTCTTCTTCTCGAAGGAGCGGGAAAGATATCAAATCTTGCCAATTTGACCTTATTTCTTCATATTCTTCATCATATATTATATAATCCTTTCTATGTTCATATTCATGCTTTAATATTTGAAGGGGAGAAGTCATAGACCTTATCTGAAACTCCTCTGCCTCAGAAAAATCAACAACTCTTCTGCCAATCATCAATGTATCCTCTGCAACATGAGCGTTAAATACATTAGTGAACTCTATCTCTTCAAAATCTTCTACAGCAATAGGATTTTGCTGGAGAAAAGTATCTGTTAAATAAAGCATATAAGGGGGCAAATTATCTTCATTCATTTCATTCTCAAAAAGTCCAAGAACAAGAGAAGGAGTGGAAAATTCAAGATTGGGATATTTTTCCCTTAACTGTTCAATTGTCTGCAATTCATTATCTTCAATTCTACTGCTAACAGACAAATCATATTGATTATAAGTCAGAAGTTCTCCATCATCTTCTGTTAAAATTATAAATTGTCTATATGAATTAATTCTTAATTTCATATCAGCAAATCCTGAATCAGATTCAATTTCAAGAGCAACACTTTGGAATTTCCCTTCACTATCTTCACCTGCTAAATCTAGTGCTGTTGGAGGATTAAAGAATAAACCATTTATATTCGACCTAATTTCCATCTTGTCATTCATGATCCTTGTCACTCCATGTTCAGAACTTTTATGAGTAACTTTGGGAATCAACCCTTCAGCTTCTCTATTTTCAATTATTAATCCATCTCCAGACCTAATTCTTACAAAAAGTACATCTTGAGAATCTGTATTTAATATCTCATGATTTTCTAGAAATTCAACATCAACAGCATGTCGTATGGCGCTCTGTATTTCCAATACATCAGAACTTTGCTTAAACCAATTTCCATCATAATCAGATAAATCTTCTCCAAAATTAGCGATAAGTATCTTCTGATTGTCCCTTTCTACACTAAATTTATTCTGTTTGTAAATTGCCTCTCCCCCTTCAATTAAATATCCTTCATCGACAATACTCAAAGTTCCAAAAGAAGATTCATCAAAACCCCTAAGTTCGATATCATCCACCACACAATCAAAACACGTAATCGTACCATCATAAAAATCAATAAATTCACTACCTAAATTTATATTCAAATCCCCATATAAAAAATTTATATCCTCACCAGAAATTTCCACTACACCATTTTTATACACAATCTTTGTATCAGCACTAACAGTAATTGCTTCATTATTTCCAAATTTGTAAACAGAATTATCCTCGCTTGAAATAATCTCAGCCTCTTCAATCAATCCTCCATCTCCTAAAATAAAATAACCTTCCTTTATATTCTCATAAACAAGTTCTTCAACTTCACCTTCCTCATTTTCAATATTTATTTTAAGAAAACCATTCTCCTTAATATCTAGTTTGTGAGTTTCAAAATCATAATTAGCATTTGATACAACTACATCCTCTACAGTTAAATTTATAAAAAATTCTTTGATAGAATATTCCTCCTCTCCAAAATCAATGCTCCCTTCTTCTATTTCACCTTCTTCATTAATTGTGAGTGCTTCCAATACAGAAGAACCTTTGTCAATATAACTTTTAACCTGATTATAAGTTGTAATTGCTTTGTAAGCTTCAGGACTTAATTCATTAATCTGTTGCATAATCTTTCCAGAAAGATAGCCAATAATTTTTCCTTCTATATATTGTGCAACACAGGTGATAGCTCCTACAGGTCCACTCACACATAATACTCCTTTGATAATATCATCGACACCTGGTTTGAGAAAACTTAATTTTCCTTGATTGCCAATACTTGCCACAATACTCGCCTGCACAGTCCCCATTACTAAAACCAATAATACCAATGCAGTAAATATTTTTGTTTTCATTTTAATATTTGTTAACAAATCTCCATTCAAGTGTAACACCTTTTATTTTTGAATATTCATCTCGAACAACAAAAATCAATCCTTCTTCAACATTCGTCATATCTATTGTAAACCCTTCTCTATCAGCAAGCGCAGACATACAACTTAAACAGATTCCCTCTTCCCCTAATTGCCCTTGAATCATTTTCTCAATAGAATCATATAATGCTCCAATTCTTACAATTATCCTTATGCCTTTAAAATCCTTAAACCTTGTAACACTCTCCCCCTTTTCTATTACAACAGGATATTTAACATCTAAAATAACTTCTTCATCTTTTATGGTTGTTCTAGCTTCTACATCTCCCTCAGTTATATTTGAATCTGGAAAATTAACAAAACCATCTGTACAATAAGAAAGCGTCTCTTCCAAATAAGAAGAAATTTCTTTTTCTATCCTGTCTTTTGAAGGCATATAATTTTTGTCAGCATAATAGTAATAAGGAACTCCTCCAGAAGTAGAAAGAGGTATTGGATCCAGATAGCCTCCATTCTGAATTATATAATATATTGCATCTTTTCCAGTATCCTCTATACAACTTTCAATAAAAAGATAAATAGGATCATCATTGAATCTCGAGCTCCCCAATCTATCCCTAAATACAAAAAAAAGAGACACAGAACCTACTAAAATAATAGCAATTATTATGAAAATAGTCACTTGTCCCCTCTTCCCCATACAGTAAGTAATAAAAATTAGTTAATAAATACTTTTCGTTAATCAACCCACCATTGCGATAAAAAATCCTTCTATAATTCCCGCAATTATTAAAAGAGGAATTATAATCAATAAAAAAGTCTTCAGTGATTTCAACAAATTTTTTTTAAGAAATTTCCATTTATTTTTTTTAAAAACAAATGTTCCTAATTTTAATCCTAAACCTAATGAAATGAATATAGCTGGAAATTCAAAAATACCATGAGGCAAAAGTCTCCACAATGAAATAGCTCCTCCATTCGAAACACTAAGCGCAGAAACAAATCCTAGAATATATCCATTAACGATAGTCGCAAAAACAGGGAGAATCCCGAACAAAACACCAAAAATCATTCCAGAAAAACTGCTTTTTAAATTATTAAAAAAAATAAACTTAATTAATTGAAATGAAGATAAACCCTCTGTTCTCTCTAAAATTTCTTCAATAAATTTCATTATTTGTTCAGATATAAAAGTTGGTGCAGGCACAAAAAAACCAATAATCGTAAAGGTAAAAAAAATTCCAATAACTACCCAAATGAATTTTTTAGAATCTTTTATATAATCCCAACATTCTTTATACTCTTTTCTTAAATTAAACTTTCCTCTTTTTTTTCTCATTTTAACTAAATTGCTTACGTATATATTGTGTCTTATTTTTATATTTCTTTCTCAAATACATTCCATATGCTAAACCAAGGAGTAGCCCTCCTAAATGGGCAGTATTTCCAATAGGAACATCACCAACTGCAGAAATAATCCAAAGCAACACTAAAATTCCAGGAGCAGCATATTTTATTTTAATTGGAATTGGGATAAACATTATGTAAACTGGTAAGTCTGGTGTTAAAAGCATCAATAAACCAATTAATCCAAACAAAGCACCAGAAGCACCCACAGCATATGTATTGAAATTATCTGTAAATATTAAACTTGATAAAACAAAGAACAAGCCAGCAAATAAACCAGTTGCCAAATATACCCAAAGATATCTTTTTGGCCAAAGAATTTTTTCAACTAATGAAGCAATAAATAATAAAGACAACATGTTTACAAAAAGATGGAAAAAACCCCCATGCATAAACATGCTTGTAATAAAAGTCCAAAGAAAACTCATTTGCAAAATATTAGATGGCTTTAATGCGATGTAATCTAAAAATTCAATATTAGAAGAAAGCAAAAGAGTAAAAAGAATAAAAGCAACAAGATTAATGAAAATTATAGTAGAGTTCACACTCAGTCCTCCAAGAAAGCCTCTTCTTTTTTTAGGTTGGATTTTATAAAAATGTACCATTTTAAAATTATTTTTTCTTTTTAGATTTTGAAGGAATTTTCTTTTTAGTTACTTTTTTACTTTTCACTTTCTTTTTAGAAATCTTATTCTTCTTTGCTTTAGTTTTTGGAGAAGTTTTCTTCTTGATTAGTTTTTTAATTTCTTTTTCCTTTTTTTTCTTTGTTAATTCTCTCTTAATTCTTCTTTTTTCAATTTTTTCTTTCTCTTCTTTTTTTAACTTTCTTACTTTAGCTTTTTCCAATTTTTCTTTTTCCTTTTGAATTTCCTCATTAACTAATTTCAATTGTTTTTCAAGCTTATTCTTTTCTTTTTCTAATCCTTTTATAACAGGAGAATTATCCTTTAAAGAATATACTTCCCCGCATTCATGGCAAATAAAATCATGTGTTAATGCTTTCTCTTCGGTAATTTCAATATTACATCTTTTACAGCTATAAAATTGTTTTTCTGTTCTGCTCTTTATTTGGTTATTTATTTCATTAATCTTTTTTAATGAAATTTTTTCTAAAAATTCCAATGATTTCAAAATTTCAATCTTCCAAAAATAAGTATACCATCCTTTTTTCTTATCTTTTTTTCTTATAGAAGAGACTAAACCATAATCTGAAACTTTATATAGAATATTTCTTGTTTGATTTATTGTAAGATCAAGTTTTTTTGCGATTAGAAATTCATTAATATATTTTTTACCGTCTAACAATTCAACTAACTCTTCTCCGGGTTTTCCAATGATACCGCCAATAACTTCTGCAAGAAATTTTTTAAGCATTGAGATATTAAAAAAAAAACACATAAATACCTTTCGGTTTTAAAAAATAAAATTATTTCGAAGGTTTTTTAAACCTGTATCTTATTTTATATATATTAAAAAGATTATATTAAAAAATGGGGTTGTTTAAGAGAAAAAAGAAAAAAGAGGAAGTTAAAAAAAGAAAATCAGAATTTGAAAAATTACCTGAACTACCCAAACTCCCCGAATTTCCTAATTTTGAAGAATCAGAAAAAAAGGGACAATTATCAAAATTACCTAAATTTCCAGATAGTTCTTTAGGGGAAAAATTTTCACAACATACTATTAAAGAAGCTGTGACTGGGAAAAAAGAGGAAGACCGAGAGGTACCCGAAGCAGATGAATTTGTTTTAAGAAAAGAACAAATGATGCCTCGACCTCTTGGAGGAAGTGTCAGACAACCCTCAACCAAACCAATTCCAGCGAGCTTTAAAGAGGCTGCAAGAAGAGTAAAAGAAATTGAACCAATTTTTATAAGAATAGATAAATTTGAAGATAGTTTACATTCATTTGAAAAAGCCAAACAACAAATTACAGAAATCGAAAAAATGCTAAGAAATATAAAAAGATTAAAAGAAGAAGAAGAAAAAGAATTGAGTATGTGGGAAAGAGAAATACAGTCAACAAAACAAGAAATTGAGAAGATAGATCAGGATATTTTTTCTAGGGTAGAATAAAATGAAAGAAGAAAATTTTGTTTATGTGAAGTTAGAATACGAAGAGGCACTTGAATCAAAAAAAGATCTCCTTGCTTCACAAGTGAATTTATTAAGAATAATTCAGATGATAAGAAAATATCGACTACTTAGATTAGAAGAATTAAAAATAAAGGCAAAAATGTATAGAAAAATAAAAGAGTTGGTTGCCAATATTAAAAAAATAAAAACAGATTTACCTAATGTAAAAGTACCTCAAATTAAAAAAAGTAGTGAAGAAGAATATTTTAGAAATAAAATAAAAGAAACAGTAGGAAGTGAATATGATAATAGTCTTGAAATTCAATTACAAGAAATTCAAGAAAAGTTAAGAGATATTGGTGGATAAAATTTCTATAACAAATACAATAATTTTTAAAATTCAATTTCTTGTTTAATTTTATGAGAAGAGAAGAGCTTATAAAAAAATATATCGAATTTTTTAAATCAAAAGAACATAAAGAAACTCCTAACGAAAGTTTAATTCCAGAAAATGACCCTACTGCTTTATTTATTTCTGCAGGAATGCATCCATTAGTTCCTTATCTTCTTGGTCAAAAACATCCTTTAGGAAAAAGATTGGTTAATGTGCAAAGATGTATCAGAACAACAGATATTGAAGAAGTTGGAGATAAGACACATCATACTTTCATAGAGATGTTAGGCAATTGGAGTCTAGGGGATTATTGGAAAAAAGAGGCAATAGAATATAGTTTGGAGTTTTTGACAAAAGTTCTAAAAGTTCCTATAGAAAAAATTTCAGCAACTTGTTTTAAAGGAAATAAAAGTGCTCCTAAAGATACAGAATCAGAAAAAATTTGGAAAGAATTGGGGATAAAAGTAAGGTTCTTAGGAAAAGAAGAAAACTGGTGGGGCCCTATTGGAAAAACAGGTCCTTGCGGACCATCTACAGAAATGTTTGTGAATGGGATAGAAATAGGGAACAATGTTTTAATGCAATACAACAAAGATGCAAAAGGAAATTTCAAATTAGCAAAGCAAAAAAATATAGATTTTGGAGGAGGAGTAGAAAGAATTCTCACAATATTAAATGGGCTAGATGATGATTATCTCACAGATACTTTTCTACCAATAATAAAACAAATTGAAAAACTTTCTGGAAAGAAATACAAAGGAAATGAAAAATCCATGAGGATAATTGCAGACCATATTAAAGCAGCAGTCTTCATTCTTTCAGAAAACATCACACCAAGTAATACAGAACAAGGTTATGTTCTAAGAAGATTAATTCGAAGAGCAGTAAAATATGGAAAAGATTTGGGAATATCAAAAGAAAAAGACATAACAACTCCTTTGACAAAAGAGGTATTAAAAATATATAATGATTATTCTGAATTGAAAAAAAATCAAAAATTCATAATTGATGAACTAAATAAAGAAGAAGATAAATTCGAAAAAACTTTAGAGAAAGGTTTGAATAAGTTCAAAAAAATTACAAGAGATAAGAAAAAAATTAATTGCAAAGATGCTTTCTTACTTTACCAAAGTTATGGTTTCCCAATAGAAATGACTCAAGAGCTGGCAAAAGAACAAGGAATAAAAGTAGATGAAAAAGGTTTTGAAAAAGAATGCAAAATCCATCAAAAACTTTCACGAACAGCGACAGTAGGAAAATTTAAATCAGGACTTGCAGATGATTCAAAAGCAACAACAAAACTTCACACAGCTGCCCACCTTTTATTAGCTGCATTAAGAAAAGTTCTAAAAGATAATGACATAATTCAAAGGGGTTCAAACATTACTGCAGAAAGACTTCGATTAGATTTTTCCTTTTCAAGGAAACTTACAGAACAGGAAATAAAAAAAGTTGAAGAGTTAGTTAATTCACAAATAAAAAAATCTTGCGAAGTTTGCAGAGAAGAAATGTCTCCTCAAGAAGCAAAGAAAAAAGGAGCTGTTGGAGTTTTTGATAAAAAGTATGGGGAGAAAGTTTCTGTTTATACAATAGGAGAATTTTCAAAAGAAATCTGTGCAGGTCCACATGTAGCTAACACTTGTGAGTTAGGAAAATTCAAAATTACAAAACAAGAATCTTCTAGTTCAGGAGTTCGAAGAATTAAAGCTGTTTTACAGT
>SDBV01007743.1_pt1 | contig 14626 bp, 8 predicted proteins | sample 2277081 | NCBI WGS metagenome assembly SDBV01 (sample SAMN10402039, study PRJNA504765) | marine sediment metagenome | isolation source: marine sediment core GS10_PC15, 223 cmbsf | place: Arctic Ocean: Southern Knipovich Ridge | collected 2010
CGATTGGATATTCCGCGGTGCCGGTGACAGAAACAGCAGACAACTTATAGACGCTCTTGACTCCCTGGGTTTACACCGAAATACCTCAATGAACTCAAGCCACATCTCATTAGGCGCCGCACTCGAGGCAAGCAACCTTGAAAATGCCATTGATGTCTATGCCGATATTATCTTGAAGCCGACCCTCGATATCGATCAGTTCAGTTTGTCAAAGCAACTTGCCTTGCATGAGCTTGCGGGCCTTGAAGACGATCCCCGGCAAAAGGTAATGCTCAATCTTTGCGAGCAGTTCTACCCTACTCCTCTTGGTCTTCCGGCGATCGGTAAGCTCGACGAACTGGAAAGGCTCGAACCGGATGGTACGTCTTCGATAATAAAAGAAAATTTTAATCTTTCGCAGACTATTTTCGCCGTTGCCGGTAAATATAACTTCAGCGCGATATGCAAAAGGATCGAAAAACTTTTCAATACGCCTCAGCCCGAATGCGATACAAAGATCACGATCGGCGAAAAGGGCGAATATCGCACTCACTTTCCCCACGACGGTGCCCAGGTTCACATCGGCCTTATGACCGATACGGTGGCTGTGACCACTGAAAACTACTACAATGCAAGGACAGCGGTTTCGGTGCTTTCGGGCGGCATGAGCAGCAGACTGTTTACCGAGGTGCGGGAAAAACGTGGACTTTGTTATGCGGTTGGCGCCCAGTACAACTCTCTTAAGGATATGGCCGGTGTAAGCTGTTACGCAGGAACCACGCCGGATAAGGCTCAGCAGACGCTTGACGTTATAGTTACCGAATTTGCCCGTCTGGCAGAGGGTGTCACCGAAAACGAATTGCAAAGGGCAAAAGTCGGACTAAAAAGCACACTGATAATGCAGAGCGAATCCACCATCTCACGCGCAGGCGGCATAGCTCATGACTACTATTTATTCTCCAGGGTAAGACCACTGGAAGAGATAAAGAAGAAATTCGAAGAGATCACCGTAAGTTCGATCGGGGATTTTCTGGCTGGTAACAGGTTCGGCGATTATACGCTAATTACGATCGGGCCGAAATCTATTGACTTACAAAAGCAGGAATGCTGACGCGGGCATAAAGGATGACAGGTAAACTCGATGGAATTTAAAAATAAGACATTAGCGAACGGGCTTACGATAGTTGGCGAAGTTAACCCGGCGGCACAATCGGCTGCGGTGGGGTTTTTCACCAGGGCGGGAGCACGCGATGAAACCGAGGCCATAAACGGTGTTTCTCATTTTCTCGAACACATGATGTTCAAGGGCACCGCCGAACTTAGCGCTCTTGAGGTTAATGAGGCTTTCGACCGTCTCGGTGCGAAGTTCAATGCGTTTACCAGCGAAGAGAATACCGTTTACTATGCAGCGGTCCTTCCGGAATATATCGAGGAAGTGACCGAACTCTGGTCAAAACTTATGCGGCCTTCGCTTCGCGATGACGACTTTGATATGGAAAAGAACGTCATCAAGGAAGAGATCGCGATGTATAAGGATCTGCCTCAGTTTGATGTTATGGATCAGGCAAGGGCTCTGCATTTTCGCGGACACCAGTGCAGCCGGAGTGTACTCGGATCCAATGAGAGTATTGACGGCCTGACATCTGAGCAGATGCGTGAATACTTCGCCGGACATTATGCTTCTAATAATATGGTCATGGCATGCTGCGGCGACATTGACTTTGATGCGATCTGTGAACTGGCAGAGGCAAAATGCTCATCCTGGCAGAGCGCCGAGATTTCAAGAGAGATTAGTTTTTTCGCCGGCACCAGAGAAAAACAACGTAAGGAAAAGGCGAACCTGGTACGTGAGCATATCTGCCTGGTGTCTCCGGCGGTGTCGGCACAGGACGAAAGACGATTTGCCGCGTCACTGCTGGCGGTCATACTCGGCGACTATACCGGCTCGCGGTACTTCTGGGGGCTTGTCGATACGGCACTTGCGGAAATCGCGGCAATGCAGTTCGAATCGATGGATGGTGTGGGGGCATTTTACAGCTATATCCGGTGCAGCAGTGAAAATGCCGAAAAAGTAATGAAGATCATAGCATCCATCTTCGCCGATATCGCAAAAGACGGCGTTACCGAAGACGAACTCCAAAAGGCCAAGAACAAGGTGCTCAGTGCCCTTACGATCAAGAATGAAACGCCCATGGGCAGACTCGTCGATCTGGGATTTAACTGGGTGTACCTGAAACAATATCGGCCCATCGACGAGGATATTGTCGCGGTAAATGCCGTAACCGTCGATGGCATAAACGCCATTGTCAATGAGTTCAAGCCCGGTGACTTTACACAGTTTTCCATCGGTCCGGTGGAAACGAAACAATAGCAGGAGGGAAAGTATGCAAGGATCAAAAGATAAGAAAAAGCAAATAGACAACGACATAATGCAATGCAAAGCTGATATTCTTCGTGCAGTAGTTTCGCCGGCTTCGTCGAAAGAGGCGGAGAAAGTTCGGGAGAAACCGAAACAAAGCTCTAAGCCCACTGTTAACATCATCGCTGTCGAGCCGGAGCCCAAACAGCAGGCGAAACCGCAACAGGTTGTCGAGTTGCGACCCGTACCGGTTAAGAGCAAACCGGCAAATCCAAAACCGGAGCTTAAAGAGTTTCGCATTCCGAAATTCGAAGAGATCATTGCTAAACGTAACGGCAATGCCAAGCCGGAGCCGAAAGTACAAAAAGAGCCGCCACCGGTTAAAGTCAAAGAACCTGAAAAGCCAAAAGATGATGACATTGAGATCGTTGTGATAGATGAGCCGGAAGAAATCGTCACTGTTAAAGATGATGAGAAAAGCAAGAAGTCTATTCCGGAGTTCAATCTTGGCGAACAGATATTAAAGGAACAGCGGAAGGTCGCCGCCATACGCAGGAAGCGTTCGACGGTTGCGCCTGTTCGGTCGGTGTCATCTGAGCGGCCTGGCGGTACTATCGGAGAGATTATTATCGAATCGAAGAAACCGGCGGCGCCTTTGCCGGTCAGACAGGTTGCTGTAGCGAAATCTGCGGATCGAGTTGTGCCAGTGGCAAATGAGGTTGCCGAGAAGGCGATTGAGCCGACTTTGCGTGCGAATATTTCGAGCCAGGCGGTTCATCAGATCGTTAGCCGGGCCGATGAAATAACCAGTGATCAGCAGCGTATAATCGCCGGTATCGTTAATGCCGATATTATGCGTATGTGCGGCAGTGCTGCTGCCAGCGGCGGTTACGCGTGGCAAAGTTTTGAAAACAATTAAGGCCCCTGAAAAACTATGATTACCTTTCAATGGTCATTGTTCTTGGGACAAAAACAATACTTGCAATGAAATACACTCTGTTATTCAGGGGAACCAATTAAATTATGTCAAAATTTCTCGATAAAATTCCAATAGATCGGATAGTCACAATTCTCAAAAACAACTGGGAGATCATCGCGATATGCGCAGGAGCCTTTATTGTTCTTTTGATCGTTGTGATCGTCATCGTGAAAGTAATTAAAAAACGCGGCCACTTAAAAGGCGAGATCGACAAAGAGGGTATCGAGTGGATCGGCGAAGACGATTGCGAGATCATAACCGACAGGATAGATCGATACGGCGAGAAAAACAACAGCTTTTTGTTTGCCGGTGCCGGTCTGGATTGTCTGCCGATAACGATACCTGTTAATGTAGCCATTGAACTTGCCGAAAATGACAACCGCTGCCTTCTGATCGACCTTGACCTGCGGCGTGACGCGGTAGCGAAGGCTTTTGAGATCGATACCGAGCTGAATATCGAGCATTTAAAGCCGCGTCCGCGAAAGACAGCCGTTGAGAATCTGATGATATGGCCCGCTCATAACTTTACCAGGACGATGCACATGAATGTCAAGCTCCTCGTCCAGGCCGCGACGGAAAGCTATGACTATGTTCTCATCAATGCGCCGTATCTTGAGTCGAGTCCTGACAGGGTGCAGATAGCGGCGGCTTCGGACTGTAGTTTTATTTTTACCAAGACGGACAAGCAGGCCCAGCGATTAGAGGAACTGATAGAAGATACCGACTCAGAGTTGATCGGTAATATGCGTATCAAGAAGAAAGAAAAACAGAAGGCCGGGACAGAGACCCAGGCCGAAGAGAAAGAGTAAGGAGTGTTAGGAAATGAAATGCAAATCTTATCTGCTGCTGCTATCTATGCTATTGGTTTCGGGTGGATGTGCGGAGCTGATAAGTGAAGATACGCAAGTGGTCAAAAAAGTTTTATGGTTATCCGATCTGAACCTGAGCAAAATGACCGCTGGCTGGGGCAAACCCATCGCCAACCAAAGCATAGAAGCCAAACCCCTGACTATTGACGGGCATAAATATGACAAAGGGGTCGGCAGCCATGCCGACAGCGTAATGTATATCGATCTGCATAGCCAAGCCGACCGTTTCAAGGCTCAGGTGGGCCTCGATGACGAAACGCAGGGTAAAGGAAGTATATATTTCAGGGTTTATGGCGATAGCCGAAAACTTTTCGATAGCGGTGTAATACACGGCAATGAATCGGCTCGCCAGATCGACGTTAACCTCAAGAACATCAAAACACTTGTTTTGCAAGTTACCAATGCCGGCGACGACATACATTATGACCACGCCGATTGGGCCGAGGCATTAATTGAGTATAGCGGTACTGCACCCATGGCGATCGATGCGCCGGTAGAGGAAAAGGTTATCCTTACTCCTAAGCCCGGCTTGGGGCCAAAGATAAACGGCCCGAAGGTATATGGGGCAAGACCGGGCAGACCGTTTATATATCGAATCCCCGCAACGGGCAAAAGGCCGATGGATTTTTCCGCACGCCAATTGCCGCGTTCTTTACAGCTTGATGAAAGGACCGGGATAATTACAGGCACGACGCCGAAAGAACCCGGCGATTATACGGTTGTGTTAGAGGCCAAAAACTCTCATGGCAAAACCGAGCGAAAGTTTAAGATCGTAGCCGGTGATACTTTGGCGCTTACTCCGCCGATGGGATGGAACAGTTGGTACATACATTACAATCGCGTGACGGATAAGGATATGCGAGGGGCGGCGGATACGATGATCTCGTCGGGTATGGCCGAGTACGGCTATCAGTATGTCAATATCGATGATTGCTGGTCAAAGAAAAAAGGTGATAAACCTTACCGCGCCGTGGACGGTTCGATTTTACCAAACGCAAAATTTGAGGACATGAAAGCGCTGACCGACTACATTCACGCCAAGGGGCTAAAAGCCGGGATATATACTTCGCCGGGCCAGTGGAATTGCGCCGGTTATGCCGGAAGTTATGGCCATGAATTGCAGGATGCGGTGACGTTTGCCGAATGGGGATTTGATTTCCTCAAGTATGACTGGTGTTCCTATGGGTACAAGGCAAAGGATAACAGCACCGGTGAGTTGACCAAACCTTATCAAAAGATGGGCGATATTTTGAAGGAGTTGGACCGGGATATCGTCTTTAATCTTTGCCAGTACGGTATGGGCGAGGTTTGGAAATGGGGCGGTCGTGTTGGTGGTAATTCATGGCGAACAACGGGCGATCTTGGGTGGATGTCCGGTTTTCGTGAGGTCGGTCTCAGTAACGCACAGCACTATGAGTACGCAAAGCCGGGCCAGTGGAACGATCCCGATTATATACTTATCGGATGGGTTGGAGATGCTCGTGGAATGGGCCAGGGCACCCCGACGACTCTGACGGGCAATGAGCAGTATTCGTATATGTCGATGTGGTGTTTGATGGCGTCTCCGCTGATCTTTTCGGGAGATATGGCAAAGCTCGATGAGTTTACGCTTAATGTTCTTTGTAACGCTGAGGTTATCGAAGTCGATCAGGATACCCTTGGCAAACAGGGCAGGATCGTCAAACAAGCCGAAGATTATTTCATTATGGCTAAAGATATGGAAGACGGTTCAAAAGCGGCCGGATTGTTCAATACGACCGAGATGCCGATCGATATAGAGGTGCTGTGGGAGGATATTGGCCTTGAGGGTAAGTGCAGGGTTCGCGATCTCTGGCGGCAGAGGGATATGGGCAAGTTCAATAAAAAGTATTCCGCAACCGTCGGCCGCCATGGCGTAATGATGATCCGACTATTTCCAAACAATTAAATAGAGGAGTTTTTCCCAATGAAAAAAGTGATATTGATTTGTGTTGTGATGTTTTTATGCGGTAAGTCTTTTGGTCAACATGCCCCTACCTCGCAATATGTCGGTAAAACGATCGCCGGGTGGCCCGTTCTGGTTAACAAGGAGCTTTTGACGACAGATGCCGAACTCAGCGATAAGGTTCTAAAGCTGCTGGAGCATCAGTTGTATCAGGTCACACGTGTGGTACCGGCCGAGGCTTTGAAGAAAATCCAGAAGGTGCGGATATGGGTCGAGTACGATGCGCCCAAACATCCGTGTATGTGTTATCATCCGAATATAAACTGGCTGAAAGAAAATGATTTTAATCCCGACAAAGCCGGCAGTGTTGAACTTGCCAACGCAAAGAACTTTCTCACATGGACCATCGGTCAGCCGTGGATGCTCTTGCACGAACTTGCGCACGGGTACCATCATCAGATCCTCGGCTATGATAACGTGAAGATAAACCAAGCCTACAAAAAAGCGGTAGCCGGCAAAAGCTACGAATCCGTTCTGCATATATCCGGCCAGTCCAAGCGCGCCTATGCCTTGAATAACGACCAGGAATATTTCGCCGAATGCACAGAGGCCTTTTTCGGAACCAACGATTTCTATCCCTTCGTAAAATCCGAACTAAAAGTCCACGACCCGCAAATGTACCAAATTCTCAAAGAATTATGGGGAAAATAAAGGGAGCGGAGACCAAAAAAATAGTTCGGGGCTCCAGATAGTCGAAATTCCCGGAAGCCGTATTAGAGCTGTTTTTCAATGAAGCAAACAGCCAAGATGACATAATCTTTGTCAAAATTATAGAAAAAAGCCGGATATGTGCAGATATTGCCGGATTTGTGTATTGACAAGGGGAAAGGGATATTGTATAATACGATTCGCTATTTTTGCGCATTTGGTCTGCGCTAAAGCTGCAAATGGTGGTGTTTTGATCGTGATAAACACCGCGAAAAACATATTTTTTTAATTTATAGGAGGCAGTGCAATGAAAAAGGCAATTCTATTAATTTTCGTGGCTATCGGTTTGATAACCAGTAGCGCAACGGCAATCACTGTTCCGGATGACAGCTTTGAAGATGCCGGTGCCGTGAACCCTGGTTGGTGGGCCTATATTCCTGATCTGTATACTAACGGTGATACCCCATGGAATGGGCATCCCTGGTCCTCGGGCGGTACTCCCTGGGTAGCCAACAATTACGTACCCGTTGGAACTGGTAGGACTGGTGACAGTTGGGTTGACCTGAACGCCGGCTATATTTATCAGTCACTGACAGATACCTATGTCGAAGGCGATGAATACACGCTTTCCGTTTGGCTGACAACCACCAGCAGCGGTCAGGGTTCGTACCTGTATTTCACAGATGGTACCGGCAATGACGGCTGGGGTACTACGTTAGCGGTTCTATATCAAGATACAGCTGTAGAAACCGATTTGGCAACGTGGTCCCAGTACTCTTTCTCATACACTGCCACCGCAGCCGATACCGGTAAGAACATCGGGATCGCGATTTACGGGCGTGGCGACACCTATGCTGACGATGTAACGCTTGAACGCACAGAATATGATACCGTTAATAAACCTATTCCCGCTGACGGGGCGAAGTTTATCGATATAGGCATCACAAGCGTTAGCTGCTCACCGCCGGATGTTGTCACACCAGATTATTACGACGTGTGGTTCGGTACCGAAGGTAATATGACTCAAGTAAAGTTTAAGCAAGTATACCCGGGGGATATATCCTATGATCCGCCTGGCGATCTTGGAGACGACAACGTCTACGAATGGCAGGTCAATGCTTATGAACCGAATGATGTTTTCCCTAACATCCCGAGCGAGACCGAGCTCACTTACGGGCCGGTCTGGAGCTTCAGGACGAATCCGGCAGATGCTTTGATAGGTCACTGGATGTTGGATGGAACCAGCGGCACTAACGCCGTCGATGAAGAGACTGTCGGCGATGGTACGCTCACGGGCGGCTTTGTTTTCGGCACCAATTCGATTGCCGGTTACGACGATCCAACTGGTACGGCCCTTGACTTTGACGGAGTGGGCGACTATGTCTCTCTGCCAGCTATTGATCCCAACGGCACTTCGATGACGATTACCGCATGGGTAAACGCAGATACTGAAACCAATGACTGGAACGGTATCGTCTTTAACCGTGGCGCTGGTATCGCCAACGGAATCTCGCTTAGCGGTACAGAGTTGAGATATCACTGGAATGGCACAAACTGGCAGTGGTTCTCCGGCCTTAATATTACCGTTGGCGAATGGACATTTGTGGCTATGAGTCTTGATCCTGATGCGGCAACACTTTATGTAGATGGCAATTTAGCCACGAATACCGCCAGCCATAGCCCTGAGGCATTTGACGTTGCCGGCGAAACGCGAATCGGCCACGACAACGCAGGGGCCGGTGACATAAGATTCTTTGACGGCGGCATCGACGATGTACAGATATACAACTACGCTTTGACAATTACAGAGATGGCGGAAGTTTACGGCGCACCGATGATCACAACACAGCCGCAGAGCGTAAATGTATCTGACGGTGAGGAAGTGATCTTTACCATCGCCAGCGTTGGTGTAGGAGCCCTGTCGTATCAATGGTATTTTGACGACGGGACGGGGGCGGTAACAACCGGCACGGATTCCGATTCGCTGACAGTCAGCAATGTTGACATCACCGATGAGGGCGAATATTACTGCATAGTTTCCGATGATAACGGTGATACGCAAACCGACATCGCCGTGTTAGATACACGCAGACTACAGGCCCACTGGGCGCTGGATGAGACCAGCGGTTCTATCGCTGTCGATTCCGTTGGAGGCCACGATGGCATACTTCAGGGCGGCAACATATTTGACAGCAATTCGGTTGACGGTTATGACGATGGCACGGGCACGAATAAGGCTCTTAACTTTAGCGGGACCGGTCATCACATTACTGCACCTATCGATGTATCCGAGATCGATTACGCTGTGTCGCTCTGGTTCCGTACAACCGCCACTGTGAGTGGTTTGTATGAAGTTGGCGAGATTGGCGGAGGACTGGACCGATTCATTTCAATCTACCTTGGCAATGCTTATGCCGATATGAGTTCCGAACGGATCAACTCCACCGGTCTGAACCTCTCAGATGGCCAGTGGCACCATGTGGTGCATACCTATAGCCCGTCCATTAGCGGTCAGAAACTCTATGTGGACGGCGTACTGGAGGCCACCGGGGTCCAGAGTTCTTCCGGCTACGACGGACAAACCGAGATAATTATCGGTTATAACAATAATGCTGGCTATTTTGACGGCGATATTGACGATGTTCAGATATACAATTACGGCATGACAAGTGCCGAGGTCATAGATCTTTACGGCAATCCGGTAATTACCGGCCAGCCGCAGAGCATTATCGTCCCTGGCGGCGATCCCAATATCCTTACCGTCGAAGCCGTTGGAACCGGTACTTTGTACTACGAATGGTTCCAAAATGGTGGATCCCTCGGCGCACCGACGACTTCAGCTACGCTGGTTATTGCCAGTGTCGGGCTGGGCGAAGAAGGTGAGTATGAGTGCGAAGTTACCGACGATAATGGTTCGGCCACATCCGCGATCGCCACTGTGATGACCGAAAGGCTGGTAGGCCACTGGAAGCTGGATGACGCAAGCGGCACTGTCGCTGCTGGACAGTGTTATAAGTTTATTACCCGCCAATACTGGTACCGTCATGGGTACGAACGACGGGGCTCCCGTATGGACAACGAGTGAGATCGACGGAGCACTTAGCTTTGACGGTAATAAAGATGCCGGTGCCTACCCGACGCGTGGTGCCGGAGACCCGAATACCGACTATGTCGATTGCGGTTCTAATTACACCTTAAAGCCTGCAGCGGTCACTGTTAGCGCATGGTATAAAACAGATGGCTACCGCTACTATGGCCAACTCGCAGGCATTGCGTTTGATTCGGGTGCTTCTGAGGGCGGCTATTCTATCCTGGTCGACAACTTGGGTGGAAACAATGTGAAATTCTGGCTTGCCGGCAGCGATGGGTCTGGAAGATATATACAAAGCTCGAACGTCCCGCCTACACCAACCGGATGGGCGCATGTGGCGGCTACTTATGACGGAACCACGATGCGACTGTATGTCAATGGCGCTGAAGAGGCAACGAGTACCCTCGAGAGTGGCAACATAACCTACGGCTCTGTCGAGAGTTTCAAGATAGGTCTTTATGAAAGCAGCAACTGGTGGGAACCGTTTGAAGGTGAGATCGACGATGTCCAGGTATACAATTATGCCCTGACAGACGCCGATATCGTAGATATTTACGGTCTGCCGATGATTGAAGACAATCCGAATAACACTACTGTAGCAGCCGGCGAGGATGCAACCTTTAGCATCTCAGCTACCGGTCCTACTGGCTCTACGTTATACTATCAATGGTACAAAGACGGCAGCACAGCGGTCAGTTCACCATCGACGTCACCTGTTTTGACGATCAGCGGTGTTGTGATCGGCGATGAAGGCGCATATCACTGCGATGTTGCCAAGAATGCTCTTATGTCTTCGGCAGTTTCATCCGAGGCAGCTAATTTATTGACCGAACGACTGATCTCGCACTGGACGTTCGAGATCGGTGACGATCTCGATGATGTTGAAGCCAGTGATCCTAACTATAATCACGGTGTACCCTTTGGTCCGAGCGGACCGAGTTACGGAGCCGGAAAAGTTGGCGATCGTGCCCTGAGCCTTAGCGGCAGCGAACCCAACGAAGTGGTTGTGGTTCCTCATGCCTACGAACTCAACAGCATCAAGTCTACGATCGCTTTGTGGGCAAAGGTAGAAGGCGGCGACGGAACATGGCGTGCCCCGTGGAATTCCCGCAGCGAAAGTGGGGTATTTTCACCACTGACTACGGCTGGCGCTAATCTGTATGCATCGACTGGTGACACCTGGCAGTACTGGACAGCCGATGTTGACGGGTACTGGTGGAGTGCAGTAGGCTGGGCGCCTATCACTAATGATGTGTGGGTGTTCCTGGTAGCGACTTATGACGCTGAGACACTGGAAAAGAAACTCTATGTCGATGGCGAGCTTTACGATGAAACTACGCTTGGCGCACCTTACAGGCTGAATCCATCACCGAATGATCTTGGTATAGGCGGCAGCGCACAAGGTGGAGCGATCTTCAACGGTTTGATCGATGACGTCATGATATACAGCTATGCCCTTGACGAATATGAGGTCGCCGAACTATACGGTGCCGTTGAGACTGGATGGTGGGCATGTCTGGATCCGATGATGTTTGACACTAACGACGATTGCATTGTGACTTTAATTGATTTTGCAGAGTTTGCGGCGAATATGATGGACTGTGGTCTGTACCCGCTGGATGACTGTAATTAATCTGAAATAACGGAAAATTGAAAGATATTTCAATTATTAACCAATAAAACTTTTTGTGGAGGATTTTAAGATGAGTAAATTGTTATTTCGAGTGATAGTATTAATTGCAGCCTTGAGTATCTTTGCCCTGTCGCAAAGCGCAATGGCTCTCGTTGTTCCGGATGGTGATCTTGAAGGATCGGCAATAGCGGCTGATGGCTGGGAGTACATGTCCGCGCACACTGGCATAGACACCTCATGGACAGACACGGGATACCCTAACACATGGATCGCTAACACTTACACGACCGGGTCCGCCAATTATGGCTATCCGGTCATGGGACATTCCGGAGCACAGTGGATGGATATGAACGGGTCCTATGTTCATCAGTCACTTACGGATACCTATGTGGAAGGCGAGACTTATATACTTTCCATCTGGGCGACGACGACTTACACTGGCCAGGGGTTGTACTTTTATTTCACTGACGGTACCGGCAATGACGGCTGGACAGCTGCGCCTCTATTGTTTGATTCCGGAGCCATTGCTGTGACCCAACAGGCCAGTCCCGCGTCCGTGTGGGAGCAGTACTCTGCCGAGTACACCGCGACGGCTGCCGATGCCGGCAAGAACATCGGGATCGCGATTTATGGGCGTACCAACACCTGGGCCGATGACATAACGCTTGAGATCCTATCTTTTGTCGTAGCTACAGATCCTGACCCGGCTGACGGGGCGACCGATATCCCTGTTGACACGAATCTTGGCTGGATCGGACCCGTTGATTATGTCGCGAATCATTATGACATAAATTATGATATTGGCGCCGGTATGGTAACATACGTATCCGACGCCTCGACCACCTGGGATCCGCCGGCCAATGCGAATTATCTTCAAGTCTGCTCCTGGCAGATCGTTTCGTATGAGGATCCGAATATTGCTTTCCCCCTCGGAATCCCTCATCCCGGTCCGGTCTGGAGTTTCACTACGGAAGACGGCTTGCCGACAATCACAGAGCAGCCTGTGGGCGGTACCGTAGCTGGCGGCTCAGAGGTAATCCTTACCGTTTCAGCCACTGGTGGTGGTACTCTGGACTATCAATGGTATCATAACGACAGCCCTGTCGGCACGGATTCAAATTCATATACCATCGCCTCTGCCGGGGTTAGCGACGAAGGCGAATATCGTTGCGATGTTGGCACTAATACGCCTGGTGTTGTAGATGTAGTCGAGTCCAATACGGTTGTGTTACTGACCGAGAGATTACTGCACCACTGGACATTTGATACGGACGGCAGCGACAGTGCAGACAACCCCGTTGCCGGTACTTTACTCGGTGATCCGAATATTGTTGCAGGTGAGATCGGCAATGCCATTGAATTCTACGCCGACGAAGATGATTCTGTCGAATTCGGTGCAGCCGGCGATATTGCTATCGGTACATCTGACTTTAGTGTTTCCCTCTGGATAAACACCACGGACCCGACAACATTTGGGACATTTATCGCAAACCAGGACTGGGCAAGTGGTTGGAATACCGGCTGGGGATTATATGACTATAACGGCGATATGAGACTGGTCATGTCTGATACCGCTGGACGAACGGATGTTGCCGCTGCAACCGCTTATGACGGACAGTGGCACATGCTCACCGCTACAAACGACCGTGACGGTAATGCCAGTCTTTATGTTGACGGTTCATTGGCCGCTACAGATGACATCTCAGACCTACAGGGAACGCTGACCTCGATCTATCCTCTGACCCTCGGTGAAGATGGACTTGGGAACTATCCGTATTCGGGCAAGATCGATGATGTAAGGATATACAGTTATGTCATGGATGCAAACGGCGTCGCAGGCATTTACGGCAAAGCGGTAGTAATGACCGATCCTGAGGACCAGGCGATCGACGACCCGGGCAATGCGACATTTACTGTCACAACGCTCAATGTTACCACCTGGCAATGGTATAGTTCTACCGACCCCAACACTAACACATCCATCGATGATATCTTTCTTGTAGATGGTGGAATTGTTGGAGGTGCAACTACGGCTACTTTGACCCTGACCGGTGCAACAATTGCCGATGAGCTCTACTACTACTGCGTAGTTAGCGGCGGCGGCGGCAGCGACACCTCGAACACAGCTGCGTTAAGGACCAAACGACTGATAGCACACTGGGAACTGGACGAAACTACCGGTACCGAAGCTGCTGATATTGCCATAGTCAGTCAGACATCCGGCCCGCATACTGCTACGCTCGTGAACACTACGTTCGACAGTAATTCGGTACCTGGCCCTACCAATCTCGGCACGGCCCTTCGCTTTGACGCGAGCAACTCAGATTACGCTTGGGCAACTATCGATGTTTCCGAGACCGAGTACGCTGTCTCGCTGTGGTTCCGTACAGACGTCGATGGTGAAAATGGTGGTGTGTTTACAGCCGATGGCGGCGGGTCCGACCGATTCATTTCTGTCGCCAATGGTCAAGTTTATGCCACTGTCTGGAACGCAATCAGCGGCCACGAATGGATCAACAGCACGGGCCTGGACGTCGATGATGGCGCATGGCACCATGTTGTCCATACCTTTGGCGGAGCTATTGGCGGTCAGAGACTCTATGTGGACGGCCGACTGGAGGCTACCGGAACCCTGACTATTTCCGACTTCGACTGGCAAACTATAATCTATCTCGGTTGGAACTATTACAATGGCTATTTCGATGGTGAGATCGACGATGTTCAGATCTACACCCGCAGCCTGTCTGACGCAGAGATTTGGGCGGCCTATTATGCCAGCAATGGCACGTTCTGTGCCGTGTCAAATCCGCTTGATGTTAGCGGCCCGACACCAGGTGAGCCGGATTGCAAAGTTGATTTCTATGATATGACGGTATTTGCTGAAGACTGGTGGCTCGCATGCGGGCGTTATCCGGTATCTACATGCGGTTTATAATTTGAACAAAGTAAGGGCTTTTATAAAGCGGATTCAACTCATAAGTGCAACTGAGTCGAGTCCTGTTAATTTAACCTGTTAATTTTTTCCGTTCATAGAATACTTCATTTGGTGTTAAAAAGCCAAGCGATTTTCTTGGCCGATTATTC
>SDBV01007744.1_pt1 | contig 14624 bp, 17 predicted proteins | sample 2277081 | NCBI WGS metagenome assembly SDBV01 (sample SAMN10402039, study PRJNA504765) | marine sediment metagenome | isolation source: marine sediment core GS10_PC15, 223 cmbsf | place: Arctic Ocean: Southern Knipovich Ridge | collected 2010
AATTTGCACTTCGTGATATTTATTTGTTCATAATTTGCTTCGCTTAATTATTCACTTAAGATGGGAGTTAAGTTCTGAATGAGTTTTGATAATTGTTTTTTTAATAGCCGAACATTATTTAGAATTTTTTGAGAGATAATATTTTTTTAAAAGGATCACTCCAAATATATTCCTGGTTTGTCGGGTTTTGTTTTTTTAGAAATGTTATTTGGGTCGTATTTATTTTTGTCGTTTGTCGCAAAAACTTTTACTTTTTTTCCAGTCTTTTTTGAGATTTTTTCTTGATTGTAAAATTCTAATTCATTTGGAATAACATAAACATAAATGTTTTCTTTTTTCTCGCCTTTGCTTTCAACTATTTTTGAGATTGTCGATATATCAGAAATAATTTTGCTTAGAGCTTGGTCCTCTTTATCGAATTTTTCATTGATTTTTTTGTCTTCTGCTACTGGCCATGCGCTTGTACTGATGAATCCTTTTCCGCCAATTTTATTGTGGAGTTCTTCTGTTATATGTGGGCAGAAAGGGTGAAGTAATTTCAGACTTTTTTCTAAAATTTCTTTTGAACATTCTTCTGGCAGCGAATTAAATAATTCTCTAATTTTTATTATTGCTAAATTGTATTTGAAATTTTCAATTTGGTTTGTTACTTCTTTTATTATTTTATTTAATTTGCTTTCTATTTTGGGGTTTTGGGGTTTTGAGATTTTTACATTTTCAAAATATTCTGAAATCTTGTTTATGAATTTATGACTTCCAATTAAAACTTTTTCATCCCAATTGGTGTCTGTATCTGGGGAAGCGAAGCTCATCAAGGCAAGTCTTAATGAATCTGCACCATATTTTTTGGTTGTGTCAATTGGATCAATTGTGTTTCCTCTTGACTTTGACATTTTCTCTCCGTCTTTTCCATGAAGCATCCCTTGGTGAAATAATTTTTTGAAAGGTTCATCAAAATTTATGAGTCCAATTTCTTTTAGGAATTTTGTATAGAATCTTGAATAAATTAAATGCATGCAAGCATGTTCTGCACCGCCTATGTATTGATCAACTGGGCACCAATAATCTGCTTTTTTCTTATCAAAAATTTGCTTCTCATTATTTGGATCTGCATAACGCAAAAAATACCATGATGAATTTACAAAAGTATCCATTGTGTCCGTTTCTCTTCTTGCCTTTCCAGAACATTTTGGACATTTTGTTTTTATCCATTTTTCATTTGTTTCTAAAGGATTTCCTTTTCCGAATTTTACTTCTTTTGGAAGTTTTATTGGAAGATCTTTTTCAGAAACAGGAACCATGCCACATTTTTCACAATAAACAATTGGTATTGGTGTTCCCCAATATCTCTGTCTTGAAATCAACCAATCTCTTAATTTGAAGAGCGTAACTTTTTTCCCTAATTTTCTCTTTGATAAGAATTTTGTAATTTCTTCTTTAGCTTTATGATTTTCCATTTGATTGAATTCTCCCGAATTGATTAGATTGCCTCTTTCTGTATATGCATGGGTCATTTTTTCTGGAGATTCAATTTCTAAACCAATTGGATCAATTACAATTTTTATTGGAATTTCGTATTTTTTTGCAAATTTGAAATCTCTTTGATCATGCGCTGGAACGGCCATGACCATTCCTGAACCATAATCAGCGACAATGAAATTTCCTGCATAGATTGGGATTTTATCGTTTGTCATTGGGTTAATTGCATAACTTCCTATGAAGACACCTTCCTTCTCTAAATCTCCTAATTTTTTTTCAGAAACAGATTTTATTTTCTTTAAGAAATTGGCCACTTCTTTTTTTTGTTCTTTTGTCACTAATTCTTGAAGTTTTGGATGTTGAGTCGAAATCACCATGAATGTTACTCCGAAGATTGTATCTGGTCTTGTTGTGAAGATTGGCCATTTTTCGTTATTGATTTCAAATAAAATTTCTGTTCCATAAGATTTTCCAATCCAGTTCTTTTGCATCGCTTTTGTTTGGGCTGGCCAATTCAAATCATTCAATTTGTCTAAAAGTTCGTCGGCGTAATTTGTAATTTTCAAAAACCATTGTTCAAGAGATTTTGTTTCAATATTTGTTTCTTCATGTCTCCAGCATTTTCCATCTTTAACTTGTTCGTTTGCAAGAACTGTTTTACATTTTGAACACCAATTAACGGTGGATTTTTTCTTGTAAGCCATTTCTTTTTCAAACATTTTTAGAAAAATCCATTGATCCCATTTGTAATAAGCTGGAGATGAAGTGTTAATTAATCTTGACCAGTCATAACTTAGTCCAAGCATTTTTTGTTGTTTTATGAAATTCTTTATTGAATCTTTTGTGTATTTTTCTGGATGAGTTTTGTTTTGGATTGCTGCGTTTTCTGCGGGGAGTCCTAGAGAATCATAGCCCATAGGATACAGGACATTAAATCCTTGCATTCTTTTGAATCTTGCTTGGATATCCCCAATTGTATAATTTAAAGCGTGTCCCATGTGAAGGCCTGAACCAGAAGGATATGGAAACATTTCAAGAATGTAGAATTTGTCTTTTTTATTATTTAATTTGGAATCGAAAATTTTCTTTTCTTCCCATTTTTTTTGCCACTTGCTTTCAATTTTATGGAATTCAGTTTTTATCATAAGATCTTTTTGTGAAGCATAGTTTAAAATATTTTTGAAATTTAAATAGAGGATATAAATCCTTAAAAACTTAAATATAGAAGTGTTTTTATGATTAGATATTCCATTCATCTAAAAAAATCTCAATTAGATACCTTAAAGAAATTGAATAAATCTCAATTTGATACTTGGGAGGAAGTGGGTGAAAGTTTTGTTTATAGGAGACAACTTAGATCCACAGATCACACAAGGAGATTGTATGGAATAGTTGGGTTTTGGAGTCATAAAAACTGGATGACAGGACATACTTTTTACAATTTTTTTATACCGTCAAAAAATGAAAATGCACTAAATAAAGCTCTAAATAATGAAGGAATTTTTTCAAAGGAATTAAAGGAAGAAGATTTGCCTGTTTTGGACTTTATTTATCAAAAAAATAAAGAATTGCGGAAAAATTTAAATTTTAAATACCCTAGATTCACAATTAAAGAAATACACAAGAATACTAAACTTAAGAAAGATTTAATAAGGGAAAGTCTGGATAGACTGACGGGAGTTCTTTGTTTGTCTCTTGAAGGGGGGCATAGTGAGCATTACGACAAAGATGGAGATTGGGGATCCTATAAAACGACAAGAGAATATTGGTTGTTGCATACTTCTAAAAATAATCTAGTTGAAAATCTTTTGTATGGGGTTAAGAAAAATGGAAGAAATTATGAAGTCGATTTTCAATAAAAACTAAATCCTTAAATATTGTCCTTTTCTCATCTATTTATGAAAAAAATCCAGGCACAATTAATGAAAGAAATGGTTTCAACAAATTCAGCGGAGAGTTTTTCTTTGTATAAGAAATCTGTTTTTGGTGAGCCATCTGGACAGAAGATTAAATATTCTCTTTCGGAGGCACTTTATTTAGTTGAGAAAAAAAAGCTTGAAATTTTGCAAAAGGACAGTGTTTTGAGTGTTGATGATTTGTTTAGAAAGTTTTTAAAAATTGATAAAAAATTTCAGGTGAAATATCCTGTGTTTAAAGATTTGAGAAATAAGGGATATATTGTAAAGACCGCTTTGAAATTTGGTGCTGAATTTAGGGTTTATCCGAAGGGCAGTCGTCCTGGGAAGAGTCATGCAAAATGGATTGTATTCACAGATATAGAGACTAATAAAACTACTTGGCATGAATTTTCTGCAAAGAGTAGGGTGGCCCATTCTACTAAGAAGAATTTGCTTTTGGCAATTTTGGATGAAGAGGGCGATATAACTTATTATGAAGTTAAATGGGTTAAAATTTAAACGAAGAACATAAATATTTATAACATTGGGTATTTTTTAGAAAAGATGGCAACCCAAGATACTACACAATTAAAAGAGAGAATAGTTTCTATAATAAGAACGAAGGGACCGAGTCTGCCAGTGCATATTGCGAAAGGGATAGAACAGAGCATGCTTTTTACTTCGGCGTTTTTGTCTGAGCTTTTATCTGAGAAAAAATTAAAGACTAGTAATTTGAGAGTTGGCAGTTCTCCATTGTATTTAATCAAGGGACAGGAACAGGGAATAGAGAATTTTTCTAATCATTTGAGAAGCAGGGAAAAGGATGCCTTTATTTTATTGAAAGAAAAAAGTTTTTTGAAAGATTCTGATCAGGAACCAGCGATAAGGGTTGCTTTGAGAGCAATAAAAGATTTTGCAATTCCTTTTAAGAGAAATGGCGAGGGTCATTGGAGATATTTTACAGTTCCAGAGAATGAATTGGAACCCAAGGTAGAAGTTGTAGTTGGGCCGAAAGAAGATATTGAAGAGAAAAAAAATATTGAAAACGAGGAAGAGATTGTAGAAGTCATGGTGGAGCCGAAAGAAGATATTGAAGAGAAAAAAGATTTGGAGATTGAAAAAGAAATTATAGAAACCGAAGATATTGAAGAGAAGTTAGAAGGATTAGCATCTAAAGGTGTACCCCAAATAGGGGTGAGAACCCCAAATAGGGGCGAGAACCTCTTCGAGACTTCTTCGAGGCCCTCGAATAATCAGGATGAAATAGTCGGGGGCAAGAAAGATTTGAATATCTTTGACAAGCCAGAGAAAGAAAAGACTATTGTTAAGAAGAAGATTATAAAGAAGAAGGCTTCTCAGAAAGTGAATGAAAAATTCTTTAATGTTGTCAAAGAATATTTGGCAAAAAAGCAAATTGAGATTTTGGATATTGTTGGTTTTAGTAAAGTTGATTTAATACTTCGAGTGAGAGTCTCAGAGGGAGAAAGACTTCTTATTGCATATAATAAAAAAAGTTTGAGGGAAGTGGATATTGTTAAAGCTTACAAAAAAGCTCAGGAATTTGGCTTGAAATATTTCCTTTTAAGTTTTGGGGCACCGCTAAAGAAATTAAGCACTTTTATTGACGCTGTGCAGGGACTTGAAGGAATAGAGAGAATTGAAAAATAATTTTTAAAGGTTATTTTTCTTTTGTTTTATCAGATAAATCTCTTCCTTTGTTTGACTTTTCAGTATTTTGATTTTTCATTTTCAGAATATATTGTTTGTTGATCTCTTGGTTTGGGAAATATTCTCTGGTGTTCTCCAATCCAATTTCTCTGTAGTTTGTTTCCATTGTTTTTTCCTCCGTATTTAATTATGCCAAGACTACTTTGGAGAATTTTCATGACATGTAAATTTTGCAGAAAATAAAAGCTCTCAATATTTTTAGTATTGGGCTTTTAAAGCAAAAGCTAATTTTGTTTTTGAATCGACGACAAAATAACTTTTCAAACTCATGTTGTTTTCAAGTCATTGAAGTTTATATATTTTTTGTCGAATGATAGAATAAGTAAAAATAATAAAAATAAAATTTTTAAAAAAATTGTGAAGCTTATCTTCTTTTTTTCTTTACAACTTTTTTCTTAGCTACTTTCTTTTTCACTACTTTTTTCTTAGCTACTTTCTTTTTCTTTTTGCCGCCACGAGCCATCTTAGCTTCGCATACATTCCCTTTACCGTCTATGTAATAAAGGTGACCTGGTTGTCTTTTAATAACATTTTTTACAAGGATTTTTCCCATTTTTTGTTTACCTCCTTTTGATCGTTATACAATATTGTGCACAAACATCTTTTTAAACTTTTTGTTGTCGACGAGGGTTTTAAGAATTTTACGATTTTTATTGTTGATTGGGATTTCAATTAATTTGTAAAAATATTTTTTTGGTTTAATAGCTATTTGCCATGGTTTGATAATCTTTTTTTCTAAGATACTATTTCTTTTATCAAGCCAAATTGCTAGGAAGGGAAATGAAACAAATAATGAGTGTATTTTTAGTTTTGTTGGCTTTTTGAATTCAAAAAGAAGTATTTTTGCCTTTTTACGACGAGAAAACATTAAGCCAATTCCTTTTTTGAATTCTGAAACTTTGTGAACTTCTAAATTTATTGTTTTCTTTTTATATCTTAAACCAAGATTTTGTTTTTCCATTTTGCTCTTTTTTTGATATGAATGTTTTGTACATTAAATTCACATTTTCGTCACAAACCCAGTCGTGATGTCTGAATCCTCCACCGAATGCTTTTGGTATATGCATTAATTCATGGATTATTGTCTTTATTTGTTCTTCGTTCGAGAGTCTTTCAAATCTTTCTAAAAATTCTAATGCATAATGTGCTGGAGTTCCGATTGTCTTTTGCATTATTTTTCCAATAGTATGGCAACGCGCAATTGTTCTTTTAGCAGAACTACCCTTGCTCCTAAAACATTTTACCCTCGCCATATCTACATGTGGAAATAAATGAAGAGAAATTTCTTCTGCTGTTTGTTGTAGGTCTGGTGCGTCTAGATATATCATTTTATATTAAATGTTTTTTGAACTATCCACTTATTTTTTGGTTTCTTAATCAAATAAACTTTATTAAATTTAGTTTTAAACTTCTTATCATATTTTTTAAGATAATCCTTTATTAGGCCAAATTTCTCTTCTATATCATGATGAGCTATTCCAATATGAAGATTTTTATAGAGAACATTATCAAAATCATTAAAAGAAATTTTTAATTTCTTCAAGCTTTTCATTAATTTCTTATCAAACTCAATCATCTCTTTTGAAGGTTTGACTTTTAATATCAATGCGTGTTTCTTAAAATTTTCCATGCCTCCAATTTCAAAATTAGATAATTTAGTTTCTTTACAAAGTTCACTAATTACCTCTTCAACTTCTTTAACCTTCTTTGTCTCAAATCGATATTTTAGTGTTATATGTGCAGGTTGCTTTCTTGAATAAACAAAGTTAACATTAAATTTTTTAGCAACATTTTTAATTAATCTTTCAACATATCTTTTTGATTCTCCTTTTAGCAGATAAACTATTCTATAATTCATTTTAATTTTTAATTTTAGTCCTTTAACTATCTTTTCAGTAATAAGTTTTTTAAATGCTTTTTTGTTGTGGGTTTGATGAAAGAGGAAAAGATGAAATTTGTTGTTGTTAAGGAATCAAAAATTCATAATAAAGGGGTTTTTGCGAGGAGGGATATTTCTAAAGGAACTCAAATTATTGAATATGTTGGAGATAAAATAACGAAGGCCGAGGCAGATAGGAGGGCTGAGAAGCAATTGACAAAATCAAAGAATCACACAAAGGGGGGAGGAGTTTATATTTTTGAATTAAATAAGAGATATGATATTGACGGAAATGTTGCTAGAAATCCTGCGCGGTTCATAAATCATTCTTGTGATACTAATTGTGAAACTGAAATTGATAGGGGGCATATTTGGATTGTCGCGATTAAAGATATTAAGAAAGGAGAGGAATTGAAATATAATTATGGTTATGATTTGGAAGATTATTCTGAACACCCTTGTAAATGTGGGGCGAAAAATTGTGTTGGTTATATTATTGCCGAGGAGAAATTGGGGAAGTTGAGGAAGAAGTTGGAGAAGTGATTATCTAGTAACAATCTCAAGCGCATCCCTGTTTTTTAATTCGTAATCTTTTCCAAGAATTCTTTTTGTTTTAGCGTGAATAGCTTTTATAAAATTCTTTCCGAAGTCTGTGTGTAGATGATATGCAAAATCAAGTGCTGTTGAATTTGGGGGGAGTAGGAAACAGTCTGGCAAAATATTTCCTTTTGAATCTCCTAATTTGTTTGCCGAGGCTGGAAAGATTGCAAGATATCCGAGCAAATCAAAAACTGTTTTGTTTAGAATATATTGAACCCCCGTTCCGTATTCGAATTTATTTAGAACATCTGTTTTTATTTTTTCAAGAGCGATCTTTTGTTTTTCTGAAAGTTCTTTTAAAATTTTGAAATCTTTTTCTCCAGGAATGTATTCAATTAATCCTGATTTTGCAGCTTGTCGAAGTGCAAGTTCTGAATCTGCTGAACATGGGATTATGAGATAATCCTTGAATTTTTCTTTTAGTTTTTTATAATTTTGTAAGCCATTTGTCATGTCAACTTTATTTGCTGCGATTATCATTGGTTTGCTTGTTTTTCTTAAATTTGATGCGAATTGCATAAGTTGTTCGTCCGTCCAAGCTGTTGGTTTTTCAGGCAAAGATAATTTTAATAAAACTTTTTTAACTTCTTCAATTTTTACTTTAAGTCCAGAGAATTGATTTATGATAGCGTCTGCGAATTTTATGTTTTGTATTTCAACTTTCTTTGAAAAGCTTTTCCATGCTTTAATTAGAATATTATAGAACCAATTGTCTAATTCTTTTTCTAAGAATAAAATGTCTTCATAGATTTCATAGTCTTCTCCCTTTTCTATTATTTTGCCTTCTGCATTTGTTTCTCCTGAGCAATCTATAATTTGGATGAATGCGTCTGCTTCTCTTAAATCGTCTAGGAATTGGTTTCCGAGGCCCTTGCCTGTGCTTGCTCCTGGAACTAGGCCTGCGACATCCATTAAATCGATTGGGACGAATCTTTGGTGGTTTATGCAGAAACCGTGATTTGGATTACATTGTGTGTCGAATTCTTTATCGATGCAATCTACTTTAACATATCCTACTCCATGATTTGCTTTTATTGTTGTAAATGGGTATGAAGCAATTTCTACTTCCGCTAGGGTCGCTGCTTTGAAAAAGGTTGACTTTCCAACAGAGGGTTTTCCGACAAGTCCGATTAACATGGAAAAAGAATATATGAGGGAGTATAAAAAATTAACTCTTGTTTATTTGTTTGGTTCCCAAAGAACTTTCCAGAATTTGTCATATGATTCTGCTGCAATTTTATTATTGATTAAAATTCCAATAGGCTTCTCTGTCCAAATAATTATTCCAATTTTGTTTCCCCTAATTATTGTTTCTGTTAAAGGTTCAAATCCCATTTTTGTGAATTTGTATTCTGTTTTAGGATACTTGTTTTTATTAACCCAGCTTTTGAGGGACTCATTGAATAAAAGTTTTGCTTTAATTCCTTTTGAACATCTTTTCTTGTGATAATTGTGCCAAAATATATCTCCCATCATTAATGAATTTTCCGATGACCCAAAGGTGTGATGTTCTTTTCCCTCAGCTTCTAAGAGTTCATAGAGAAGTTCCTTTATTCCTTTGATTCCTTTGAAAGTTGTTATTTCAGAGATTTGTTTAGCAGATTTTTGTTTTTCTAATAATTTTGGAAGCAATTTTTCAAATTCTTGTTTTTTTGTATCAATATATTCCGAGATGTGTTTTGGATTTGCTGCTTGATAATGTTTTCTTTGTCCTTGTTTTACAAAAGATACAAACCCTTTTTCTATCAATTTATTTAATGTTGCATGAATGACTGAACTTTGTAATTGAGTTTTATCTATGATTGAACCTGCCGAAGATGAACCTAATTCTAACAAAGCCAAATATATTTTTATTTCAGCATTAGTGAATCCTAAATCTTGGAGTATTTGTGTATCCATGAATTTAGTAAATTTTGAGGGTATTTAATTGTTTCTTTACCTCCTCCTATTATGGAGAGTAAATGTTTAAGTATATGGAATAATAGTATGTTACTATATTAAAGTAAATACAAATAACAAAATGAAAAAAATGACAAAAGAAAAACTTGAAATATTGGTTGTAGAAGATACGCTAGAAAATATGAAAATAGCAAAGCAATATTTTGATTCAGTTGAAAATATTGGTGCAGATTATGCAACACACAGAGATGAAGCAATTTCAATGCTAGATCAAAAGAAATATGATGGGGTAATTACAGATAGAAGTATTCCAGGTAAAAAAAATTTAAATTTACATCCATGGTATCTAGAAAACAATGGATGGTATGTGGCAATATCTTCCGAGATAAAAAATATTCCTTCAGTAATTCATTCAGAACATGGAACTTGTAATTACTTTATTTTGGCTAAAGATCAACTTATAAAAAACTTAGAAGATAACAAAAACCACATTGAAAAAGGATTTAGCATCTTAAAAAAAAGTCAATACGAAAACCAAATAGGCCAGATTAATTGGTTTAGAGATATACAACCTGGACTTGAAAAGTTAAAAATGAGCTATGGTGATAGAAAACACTTAACTAAAAAAGATCCAGAATCTTGGGAAGTTGCTTTAGATTATCTCAAAGATAAAATAGAGTCTAAATAAAAATTCATTTAACTCTTGTTTTGCATTTACTAAAGAACTATAGAAAAAACTAACCCAAGTGTTAAAAGTATTGTTGAAATTACCATGAATAAATTAATTTCTTTGACTTTGCCCTTAAAAATCATCCCTCCAATGTAAATTATGAAACCTGCTAATAATGCTTTATCAATCGCAAAAGTTAAAACTGTTACAAGTATCATTACAATCACTGTAAATATATCTAGCCAATTGTATGTCTTAATTTCTTTTTTGTTTGGGAATAAATGTAACCCAACCCAAAATAAAGCCCCTGTAGTCGCAATTAAAGGAACCAAATTTAATAGTGGAGTTAGAGCTAAAAATAAAAGCATTAAAATTGAAATAACAACTGCCGTGAATCCTGTTCTCCCTCCTTCGGCAATTCCTACTCCACTCTCGACGTAAGTAGTTAAACTTGTAGTTCCAAGCCCAGCACCAACGATAGTAGCTCCGCCATCAACAAATAATGATTCCTTCATCAAAGGCATACTTCCTTTCTTATTGACAATGGTTGTTTTTCTTGTTAATCCAATAAACTTGGCTACACTTCCATAAAAATCAACAAGGAATAATATTAAAATTACACTCCACATTCTTGGATCAAGAATTACACTTAAGTCCCATTGGAATATTGCACTAAACATTTCTTTTGATACTGTGAAATTCTCTCCAGTATTGCCTAATCCTAAAAGATGTGCAAGAACGGATGCTAAAACAATACTAATTAAAACTGCTCCAGGAACTTTAAATTTTCTCAATAATAATACTGTCACAATACCGAGTACCAAAACTGCAAAAAGAGGAGTTAAAAGATTTCCAAAATGACTAAAAGTAATCCCCTCATATGCAATAACTCCTGCAAGACTTAAAGCAATCAGCATCAAAAATACACCAACAGAAAGGGCAAGACCTGATTTCATTTTATCGGGAATGGCTTGGATAATTTTTGTTCTAACATTCGTTACAGTTAAAATTATAAATATAATCCCCGACCAAAAAACTGCCCCTAAAGCTTGGGGCCAAGCAAATCCCAATCCAGCAATAACAAAAAAGGCTACATATGCATTCATCTCCATGCCTGGAGCTAAAGCAAAAGGTTTTTTTGCCCACACACCCATAATGAATGTTGCAAGAAAAGAAACAGTAATAGTAGCAAATAACACAGCACTTTTATTAAATCCTCCTTCAGCAAGTATAGAAGGATTTACTACAAAAATATATGCTAAAGCCATAAATGTGGAAATCCCCGCAATAATTTCTGTTCTATAATTTGTTTTATGTTTATCAAATTCAAAATAATCAGCAACCTTATGAAAAAATCTTTTCTTTCCAGGGGTAGTTAAAACTCTCTCCTCTTCCATTTATTTAAAGAAGATTTTCAGTTAATAAAGTTTTGCTTTAAAGAAGACATTCTTATTAATCTTTATCATCCTTTTTTTAGTTTAAAAATTATAAAGTCTTTAATCTTTCTTCCATTAAGCTCATACTCTGGCGTGAAAAATGTATCCACAAGAATTAATCCTGCATCTTCATAAACTTTTTCATACCATTCAATTGGACGATGATTTTCAATAATTTTATACATACCTTCTTTTTTAGTTTTTATGTAACTATGATTTTTTTCATATTTTTGTTTTTGTTTCGGTCTAAAATCAAGATTACTTTCAGGAACACCCAGGAGCTTTGGATTACAAAAACCAATATAAGCAAGCCCTTTTTCATTTAATTCATCTTTAATATTTTTTACAATTTTTTTGACTTCTTTATCAGAATTTATGCACAAAACTAAATTACAAATTATAAAATCAAACTCTTTTTCTGGAATTTCTTTTATAGAATTATAAATATTTTCTTTACCAATATTCTTAGCAGCTTGTTTCCTAATCTTGTTAGAAATATCCCAAATTTTTACATCGGCACCAAGTTTTTTCAAAGCAATTGCTAAGATTCCTTGACCTCCACCATAATCTAAAATTTTTTTATTTTTAATATTTCCCAATAATGGAATAATTGTATTGTCATAGTAAGCAATCTTTATTTTTTCTAATTTCAATTCTTTAGATACTCTATCCCACTCTTTTTCTTTAGAAATTAATTTATTAGACATAATCTATCTAAATTTTATCTCTTTATAAATTTTTTTAATTAAAAGTCCCGTTAATGCAAAAACGTATTTTTGTTTATTTCTTATAATTCTTCAAAGCCTGTTTTACATTTCTAAGAAGTTGATCCATTGAATCGTCTAATTGTTTTTTGTTTTTTGTTCCTGTGCACACAAGTTTTCCATTTGAGAACAGAAGGAAAGTTGCTGTCGGATCCACTAATTTATATACTAAACCTGGGAATTGTTCTGGTTCGTATTCTGTGTTTTCCATTTCTAATGCTAAGAAATTTAGATTTAATTTTAGATTAATTGTTCCAGAAGCAACAATGTTTTGAACCGTGATTTTTGGTTTTGTTGTAATGTTAACATTTATTTTTTTAAGTTGCTTTATTACAGCATCTATTACTAATCTTACTTGTGTGGTTGATTTTGTTCCGGTGCAAACAAGATTTCCTGATGAGAAAACTAAAACAGCAGATTTAGGTTCTTTTACTCTTAAAACCAAGCCTGGAAATGTTTCTGGATTATATTCTGTATTTGGTTGAGTTCTTGCAAGTTTTGTTAAAGGCACTGGTTTGCCTAAAGAAGCTGTTGCAACAATATTTTGGACTTTGTAAGAAGATCCTTTGTTTTTTGCTGTTACCATTTTAATTTAATAGAAAATTTCATTTATAAAGGTATTGACGGTGATTTTATTTTGTCCCCACTCGCGACCTCGTTCGGACTTTTATTTTTCGCTTCGCAAATTTCATCTCGCGAAATCGTTTGGCTCCCCCTCTCGCAGAAATTTACACTCGCTTTGCTCGTATATTAATTGCTACGAAATCTGCTTCGCTTGATTTCTTCGCTGGATGAAGTTAATGCCTAGGGGGTTTGATAATTATTTTTTAATATCTGAACAATGATTGAGGGGAATTAGTGGAGATAATAGTTTTTTAGCGAAGCAAATCAAAGATTTTCATTCGTCCGCCAAAATGTCGAACGAGAGCTTCTTGACGGAGTTGGAAGCGGAGTGAGTTAAGCCAATATTAAGAATAATCCATTCTCCTAAAGTTTTATAAAATTCATTTTTGTATGTTTTTTATGGTAAAAAATATTTATGATTTTATTATTCTTGGTGCTGGTGGAACTGGTTTGGCTGCTGCAATGTATGGTGCTCGATTAGGATTGAAGACTTTGGTTTTGGGAAAAGCTAGTGGTTCTGAACTTCCAGTTGGCGGAGTTATTACAACAACAGATATTGTTGAAAACTATCCGGGTTTCATTAAATTGACTGGGCAAGAATTGGCGAAGAAATTAGAAGATCATGCGAGGGCTTATGATTTAGTTGAGATTAAAGAAGAAGAGGCTAATGATGTTTCGAAAATTAATGGAGGATTTTCTGTTAAAACAAAGAAGGGTGATTATGAAGCCAAAACAATTTTATTTGCTACTGGAACAAAAGTGAGGAAACTTCCGGATGAGGTTAAGGGTGCGAAAGAGTTTGAAAGAAAAGGGGTTAATTATTGTGCTTTATGTGATGGGCCTTTGTATAAGGGAAAAACTGTTGCAGTTATTGGGGGAGCTGATGCGTCTGCGAAAGATGCTTTATTATTATCTCAATATGCAACAAAAGTTTATATGATTTATAGGGGAGAAAAAATACATCCTGAACCAGTTAATTTAGAGAAGATAGAGGCTAATAAAAAAATTGAAATAATTAATAATTCAAATGTGGTTGAGGTTAAAGGAGATAAATTGGTTAATGAAGTTGTTTTGGATAAGGAGTTTAAGGGTAGTAAGAATCTGAAAGTGGATGGAATTTTTGTTGCGATAGGGCATCTTGTTTTATCTGATTTGGCAAAAAAGATTGGTGTGGGAATTGATGAAAAGGGCGAGATAAAAATTGATCATAAAACTTCCGCAACAAATGTGTCTGGAGCTTTTTCTGCAGGCGATGTTACAGATAAACAATTCAAGCAATTAATTACTGGCGTGGCTGATGGATGCACTGCAGCGTATTCTGCGTATGAATATATTGGCGGCTTAAAAAGTTTTAAATAAATTAATCTTTTTTAAATTTCTTTTCTGTGTAATCGATTAATTCACTTCCTTTTATTTCAACGCTTGATGGGCCAGCTCTAATGTAGAATTCTTCTTCATTTCTTGAGGGTTTTAGGAAAACCGGAGATTTGCTTTTTTTACATTTTACTAAAACAATTTCTTTTTCTTTTAGTTTAATTGTTTGCAATTCAATCAGAGGTGCATATTTTTTCCCTATTTTTTCTTTTATTATATTTGTTAGATGCAAATTGAATCTATCTGTGTTTTCGAATCTGTCCTTTTCTATTC
>SDBV01007745.1_pt1 | contig 14622 bp, 10 predicted proteins | sample 2277081 | NCBI WGS metagenome assembly SDBV01 (sample SAMN10402039, study PRJNA504765) | marine sediment metagenome | isolation source: marine sediment core GS10_PC15, 223 cmbsf | place: Arctic Ocean: Southern Knipovich Ridge | collected 2010
GGAAAGAGGCTAATAAGCATTAAATAAGAGCTATGATAAATAGGAGGTATGTATTTATATTCTTAGCCAAAGGGCCACATGGTTTATTCCCAACGGACATCAAATAGGCTGATCAAACTGGCCGAGATTCTTAAGGGAAAGGGGTCGATGCTTATAGTGATGCAGGACAGCCCCGATCCTGATGCAATCGCCTCGGCTGTAGCTTTGAGGGCATTGGTCAATGCCTGCTTTGAAATTACATGCTCGCTTGTACATAGAGGCCCAATTGGTCGGGCGGAAAATCGAGCGTTAGTTTCATACTTAAAGCTCAAGCCGAGATCACCAGATCAGGCTGATCCGCGAAAATTCGATTTAATAGCGATGGTTGATACCCAGCCGGGAACTGGAAATAATTGCCTGCCGGCCGAGATATTACCGGATATTGTTGTCGATCATCATCCCGTCCAGCTGCTGACACGGAGCGTAAAGTTTACCGATGTCAGGAGTAACTACGGGGCAACTTCCACAATTATTCTCGAATATTTCCTTGGCTGGAATCTTTTGCCACCCATGCCTGTAGCGACGGCACTGATGTATGGCATCCGCTCGGACACACTTGACCTGGGTAGGGAGGCTATCAAAGCCGATATTAATGCAATCGAAGCATTATATCCGTTGGCGAACAAGCGGATGCTTGGGCAAATCCAGCGAGGTCGGGTGCCAGGGGATTATTTCAAGATGCTCTCACATGCCCTTGCCGACGCGATGGCTTACGGCGACATGATAGTTGCTTGCCTGGGAGACGTGGAAAATCCGGACATCATGGGCGAACTGGCGGATCTGCTGCTTAGACACGAAAGTTGCGCCTGGACATTGTGTTTCGGATTCTTCGAATCCAGAGTGATTCTTTCGATTCGAACGAGAGCAAATTCAAACAGTGCGGATGTGATTATACGAGAGGTGGTCTCGGGCCTGGGCACCGGGGGAGGCCATGCCGGCATGGCCGGCGGACAGATTCCAATTACAGACGATTCTCCAGAAGCATTGGAAAAGCTGGTTAAGAAGATTAAACGACGGTTTTTGAAGTCAGTGGGAGCCTCGGGCTACAAAGGTAAGCGATTGATCGCCTAAGTGTACCTGTAACCACGTATGTTGTCGGCACCTGTCCCATTCGAGGCCAGTTATTCCTGCTTCATGGCAGCCCCGAGAGCCTTGGCGGTTGCGTTGATTATGGCCTCTGAAGTAAACGTCGCCGAGGTGATTGAATCCACCCCAACGATAGACTGCTTTTCGACGATTTTCTTTGGGACGTCAAAGATGGACGAACAGTACCAATCATCGGTTAGCTCAGTGACCTCGACGGACTGAATTGAGGCATCTTTTACTTCAATCGTTACCCCGACAGGCCCACGAAAGCCGGGGCTCGAGTCCTTGTAGGTGCCGTCAGGAATTTTGCTCAGATCCAGGCCTGTCCCGAGGGTTTCAATTGCAGCGGCGCTGGCTTTTGCGCGATCGATAGTGCGTTTCGAGTTTCGTTCACTGGCAAAGATAAGAGCTTTCTTGTAGCAGATGAGTGCCTTGTCCAACTGTCCGGCAAAACGGCAGGCATGGCCGGCGGCGAGGTAGGCGAAAGCACCCTGGCCTGACTTGGACATCTGCTGCGCTAATCGCAGTGCATCTTTGAGCCGGCCCATCTCAGCCAGGAGCTTAACCGCTTGATCGCGCTCCCATACCCTGAGTTGTAACTTTGCCAACTCCTCAGCGGCCATCTGCTTTCCGCCAAGCCTCAGGTAGCAGTCGACAAGGAAGATTCTATTAGGGTCGCCCGCTCGCCTGAGCCAATAAGCTGCCCGTGCATAATCATTCAGGTGCATGAAATAGTTCTCACCTAACCCGCGCATGGCCTTGCGGACGGTGGATCGCTTGCCCTTTTGAGTTTCCATGATGTGGTACATCAGCTTGGCCGCTGATTTCCACGCCCAGGGCTTGTGCATCAGGGCCACCATGTACTGGCCCATATTCTCTTTGGGGAAGAATCCCTTCTTCTTGGGCTTGGCCCAAGTCAAGTCGAGAGTCTCAGGATATGTCATTTCCTCCGAGTCGAACCAGTCGGGCTTGGTAGGGCCGACCTCTTTTATGATCTTTTCGACTTCGGCGCGGCTGAGGTTGGGTTGTTCGCTTTGTTCGGCGGAAATACTCGCTGTAGGTATGGTAATAAAGATCAAGAAAAGTGCGCAAAAGAGAGTCTTTTGAGACAGAGCAAACCTACCCATAAATCGGCTCCTTTATTAGTTAGTGTCCCCCAGGGCAAGTACTGCTTAAGTGACGGTTATTCGTACTCTGCCTCGTTGATTTCTTTCGTTGAAGATGCTTCGACTGTTTCTCCAGCGATAGGCAGGCCCGATTCGGTCACATCAGCCTCTACATCAGATTTATCAGAAGAATCCTCAGCTTGATTGTCGGTCTCGGTTGGTTGAGTAGTTGGGGAAGATTGCTTGGCCTGAGAGGATTCTTCGGTTTTATTAGTTGCAGGAGCCTCTGTCTTGGTAGCTTCAGAGCCAGTATTTTCGGGGGAGGTTTTTTCAGGCTCAGCCCCTTCCTGGATTACCTCTGCGGGTTTTTCAACCTGAACGGGCGGCATCTTAATGATTGGCTTGGGCAGCCCAAGTAATTGTGGAGTTTCGTCGAGTACGACAACTGAAATAGCATCGATCAGGTTGAGTGCAATACTTGGAGAGTATTTCGCCGGTCCGTGGATACCTACTGCCATGCCTACATAACTATCCAGATCCACCTGGCCGTCGGGGGATTGGACGTAGGCCAGGATCTTTCTGCTACCGGGCTTGCGGATAAGATATCGCTTGGCCGTTGCAGCCGAGCCGGAAAAAATCTTACTCGCAGCAAGCACACCTTGCGCTGCGTATTTGCGTTGGCCTGATTCAACCTGAACCTCAACTTGTGTGCGTGTGCGGTTCATCTCCATTTGCTTGCGCTGTGCAAGGGTGTCGGCAATGATTCCTTGAATTTGATCCATTTCCGCACGCTGGCCTATTGCTTTTTCAAGAGAACTGATACGGGCTCCAACGCGGGGTTTCAGATAACTGTCGGGGGGGATACGCAGGGCCTTGTAGGCCGACAGAAGACTTGGATAGTCTCGTTGCGGCAACGATTTTTCGTACTCAGCCTTGAGTTGTTCTTCCAACTTTTGGATCTTACCTAGAAGGGCATCTACTGGCTGAGCGGGAGGAGTTGAATCGATAGCTTTCTCGTCGACTTTTTTCTCTGAGTCAATCTGCTCGACTTGAGTATCTTCACTGTCTGAAGGGGCGGCAGATTTTTTATCCTCTTGGGGCTCTGGGCCGCCGACCTGGGCTACGTATTCGCCATAGATCCAGTAGTAGGCCCCCTCAGGCGGGGCGATTTTGTACCAATCTCCGAACTTGTCAGAAACTTCACCAAGCACTATTACCTTGTGACCGTCGTCTAATCTTTGATGCTCGGCAAGAAAATTAGAATCTCTCATCTGTCCGCCGGCACGGACCCTGACGTCATCGCCGGTGACTGTTCCGGTTTTACCCGAGAAATCCAGCTTGACGAACCGCTTGGAAATTATACTGAAGCACCCGGCGACAGGTTCGATTTGGAGCCAGCCGTTACGCAGGGCTATGACTTTTACATTGGTCGGCTCGGAGACTTTCGTACATGGATAGAAGTTGTTCTGCCCGTCTGGATCGCCGTAACCGCTTCGTACATATACATCTGTGCCGATAACTTGACCGAGGTAGGGGAACTTCTCTGAAGAGATTTCACTGCCCTGGATTGGCAGTGCCCAAATCGTTACGATCGACGACAAAATGATCATGCTTATAATTGCCCTGAAAGCCATGAATCGCTCCTTCTGGCTGAGACGGGAAAGAGGCTTGGATAGCCGCTACGAACCACTTTCGCAAGTTAGCATTTTGGCTGCGGACTGTCAACAACCTTGGTTATTTGTAAATGCGCGGGTGGCTTAATTCTTGGTTTCGCAGGTCCATGCCCGGATTTGGGGTTCGGATTCGCCTGCCTGGACCATTCTGGCCTTAAGACGGCTTCGCAGGTCTTTGAGAACGTCATCGTAACCGGATTTGCCGATAAGATTGTTCTGTTCGTGGGGGTCCCCCTGAAGATCATATAGGAAATCGTCTTCATAAACTTCGGCGCCGGCATCATTTCGTGGATCCGCCCCAGGTGCAATGGCTGAGTATTTCCACCTATCGGTCCTGATGGCCCGGCCGACGTGTGATTCACTTATCTGGACGAAAATCTCCTCAGGCCAATTTTCATTTTGGCCGGACAGAAGCCCCAGCATCGAATGGCCCTGCATTTGTTCGGGAATATCCAGGCCGCAGGCGTCAAGGATAGTTGGTGGCAGGTCCACCAGCGAAACAAGCTTGCTGACCTGCTTGTCGCGGAATGGCCCGCCGGCAGCAACCATGGGGACTCGGATGGAAGCTTCGTGACAGCTGCGTTTATATTCCCGGTTGCGCGTTCTGAAGTGGCAGCCGTGATCGCTGGTGAAAAGAACTATGGTGTTCTCGTCCAGACCTTGAGCTTTCAGGGTCTCTAATAATCTACCCAGGCACTCATCTATTCGTGCGATCGTGCCGTAATAGTCCGGCAGGTTTTCCTGCCAGTCACCTTCATGGCCGACCAGATCGGCGGGAATTGGGCAGTCGGCATATTTTTCGGCATAGCCTTCCGGGGCTACGAATCGGTTCCAGTCATTTTGGTGATGAGGCTCCAGGAAAGAAAGGAAAAGGAAAAACGGTTTGTCCTTACGTGGAGTTTCAATGAATTCAATCGCCCGGTCCGTCAGCCAGTCAACGCGGTAGTCGTCGATCTCGATTGGCTGGTTATCTGCATCGAAGATTGTTCCTTCGCACGGGTGGCTGGTGCATTCGAGGGCATCGGCAGCAATCCAGTGCTGGTAGCCAGCTCGAGCTTCTTTGGGTACAGGCTTATCGCGCGTGGCCGCAAGGTGCCACTTGCCGATATACCCCGTATCATAGCCGGCCCGGTTAAAGCACTTGGCCAGCGTGTCGAGGTGTTGCGGAAGGGGCCTGGCATTGGTAAAGCACGTAGTTGCGGTAGCATACATGCCAGTCTGGAGCGACGACCTGACCGGACCGCATACAGGCTGGCAGGTAAAGGCTTTTTCAAAAAGCGTTCCCTGTTTTGATAGGGCGTCGAGGTTAGGCGTTAGATTAAGTTCATTACCGTAACAGCCGCAGGAGTCCCATCGCTGCTGATCGGTAAAAAACACGAGAACGTTGGGGCTTTTAGATTCCATAGTGGTTTGAGGATAAGCAAAAAGCCCACATAATAAAAGTGCGGGCTTTGAGAGTTAATTAGGATGGTTTGTGCTGACTATTATTTACTGGTCGGGGCAGGTCCGATTTCAGGTCCGCTTTCACCTGCCTGGACCATTCTTGCCTTGAGACGGCCTCGCATATCTATCAAAACGTCATCGTAACCAGGTTTACCGATCAGATTGTTCTGTTCGTGGGGGTCTGCATTGAGGTCGTAGAGGAAATCGTCAATGTAATAATCCGCACAGGAATCTTTCACTCGGTCGGCATTTGGCGCTCTGGCTGAATATTTCCACCTGTCTGTCCTGATGGCCCGGCCGACGTGTGAACCGCTAATCTGGATAAAAACATCATCTGGCCAATCCTCATTTTGATCCGACAGAAGCGGAAGCATTGAACGGCCCTGCATTTGTTCGGGAATATCCAACCCGCACGCATCAAGGATTGTTGGGGGCAGATCCACCAGCGAAACAAGTTCACGTATCGGCTTGTTACGGAAAGGACCCCCGTAAGCCACCATGGGAATGCGGATGGAAGCTTCGTGACAACTGCGTTTATATTCTGGGTTACGCGTTCTGAAATGACAGCCATGATCGCTGGTGAAAAGTATTATGGTGTCGTCTGAGAGGCCCTGAGCTTTGAGTGTGTCTGTCAACTTCCCCAGACACTCATCAATTCGTGCGACCATGCCGTAATAGTTTGGCAGGGCGTCAGGCCCATCGGCTTCACGTCCAAGAAGATCCCCGGGGACAGGATAGTCGGCATACTTTTGGGCATAACCTTCCGGGGCTATGTATTTGTTAACGCCCGTTTGGTGATGCGGTTCAAGAAATGAAAGGAAAAGGAAAAACGGTTTATTCTCGCGAGGGGTTTGAATGAACTCAATCGCGCGGTCAGTCAGCCAGTCCACCCGGTAACCGTCAATTTGAACAGCCTTGTTATCGGAGTCGAAAACTACCCCCTCGGTTGGCATGGAGGTCCATTCTAGAGCATCGGCTGCTAGCCAGTACTCGTATCCTGCTCGGAAATCTTTGGGGACAGGCTTGTCATGCATATCGCTAAGGTGCCACTTGCCGATATATCCCGTGTCATAGCCAGCCCGATTAAAGCACTTAGCCAGGGTGTCGAGATGCGGCTGAAGGGGCTTGGAATTTCTGAAAGATCCAGTAGCGGCTGCATACATTCCCGTCTGGAGCGATGCCCTTGCCGGCCCGCACAATGGCTGACAGGTAAAAGCCTTTTCAAAAAGTGTGCCATGTTCAGCCAGTGCGTCGAGGTTAGGCGTCAGATCAAGCTCATTGTTGTAACAGCCGCATGAGTCGGATCGCTGCTGATCGGTAAAAACTACAAGTACGTTAGGTTTTTGGCTTTTCATGGTGAATAGAGGGTAAACATAAAGCCCGCATAATAAAAGTGCGGGCTTTGGGAGCAATAAATCACTGTTTAGGCGAAGGGCTTATTATTTATTTCCAACTGCTTGCGTGGCCAGTTCTCGGAGCTGGTCCATTTTCTCCTGCGCTTCTTGAGCCATTCGGGTATTGGGGTACTGCCGGATTATCTCCTCGCCGGCAGCTATCGCATGATCCCATTGCTGATCGTTGACGAAAATTGCAAACTGTACGCCGAGATTGTGCAGCTTCTTTTTGAACACATCCCTGGCCGACTCTTGCATCGCCGCCGCTTCTTGCGGTGTGAGGTAGCCATCGAGGCTCTGGAGCAGTTCGATACTCCTGTCGATATCGTTTTTGCCGACTGCTTCGCCGTACTGCTCCAGCAGGTGTCGCTTATGATTTACCTGTGCCTTGCGGATACGTTCGGGCAGGGTGGCTACGAGTTCACTGTCACCAAAAACCTGTACCAATCGCTCTGCCTCTCGTGAGGCCCGAGCCCAGTCTTTCCGATCGAGCACCTTTTCAAAAGTGCCAATAGCGGCATCGAATTTTTCCTGCTCGCTGGCCTGTCGGAAGTTCTCAACGTCCTGTCGCAACCGAGAAGCTTCCTCGGAGTAACCGAACCGCGTTTCAATTCGCTCGATGAATGATTCGGCAGTTTTATAATCTTCACGGACCAGATTGGCGTTAACCTGCTCGCGCATCAGTTCCAGTTCACGATCGCGGAACAGGAGGCTCTTGGCCTGATCGGACAGGCTGGTTAGATCGACCAGCTTATGAATCCTCTGGTTCTGGTCGGATAAAACGCTCTCAATCCTTTCTATCCGTGCGGTGGAACTCATTGTGGAATAGATACCGGAAATAAAAGCGGTTATCAGGCCGTAGAAGATAAACCCTGCCGCGGCAAGCATCAGCAGCATGACAATAACTGCCAAAGGCGCCAATATCTCCAGGCTGGCACCATCGTTCATAACTACCACGATGGCCAGTGAAAGAAAATATGCCAACAACAGGCCATCAATAACCAGTGCAGCGATCAGTGTGATTCGCGCTAGCTTCAAAACCCATTTAAAGCGTCCAGATTGATCAGGCATGGAAAATACTCCTTTATACTCCACATGATATCGGCAAGAGGGGCTCTGCTTCCTGAGTGAGACTTTGCAGTTTAGTTGTCATCGGTTTGGTAACCACTGATAAATTCTAGCGCTGCGAAGCCTCCGATAGCTTGAGTTAGGCTTTATTTGTCAGTAGCATCAGGTGTTGTATAAACTGCAATAAAAAGGCTTATCCTGCAATGCCGCACGAACAGATGAACGAAAAACAGCTTGCCGATTATCTGCACCTCGATGTGCGCGAGGTCAGTAAGCTTGCTGCGCGCGGCAAGATTCCCTGCCGTAAGATAGCCGGCCGATTCCTGTTCCGCAAAGGGGATGTCGACCATTGGGTCGAGAAGCAGATGCACGAGTTGGGCTTCGATCGCCTGGCCGGGATTGAAAAAGGCGTCAGCCGGCATCATGGGTTCGACTTTGAAAACCTGCTCGTCTGTCCGTTGATACCTGATAAGGGACTGGCCGTGCCTCTGAAGGCAAAGACACGCGACTCTGCGATTCGGTCAATGGTAGACCTTGCCGACAAGGCGGGGATGGTTTACGACCGAGACGATTTAATGGGGGAAATTCGTAGCCGGGAGGAACTAAGTACCACAGCCATTATTCCAGGGGTGGCACTGCCTCATCCGAGACATCCACTGCCGTATGACATCGCAGAGAGCTTTGTTGTCGTAGGCTTGACGCCTTCTGGCCTGCCATATGGCTCGGCAGACGGTTCGCTTACCCGGCTTTTTTTTCTTCTATGTTGTAAAGACGATCGCACTCATTTGCATGTCCTGGCTCGCGTGGCTCGAATGCTGAGCGATGATCCTACACGCCAGCAACTTTTTGAGGCCGCGGACCCCCAGGAGCTTCTTTCTGTCCTTGTTGCCAGAGAGAAGGCGATTGCAGGGCAGGGCGGCTGAATGGTCGGATGGGGTCATCAGGTAAAAAAGTTTCTGGGCCCGCTGCTGGTGGTCCTGGCTCCACTTGTGATGCTTTGGCCGATCTGGTTGGCTCCGGTTTCACCCAGTGCCGACGATGCGATCTACTATTTTCCATTGAGAAAACTCGCCGGCCAGGCAATCCGGGCCGAGCTATTTGGTGAAACCCAACTTGCAGGCTGGTCTCTGGCTAGAGTAATGGCCGACCCCCAATCAGCAGTAATGAGCCCGCTGACCTGGTTGTTTGCATTTGTTCCGCCAGGAGTTGCTTACAGCCTTTCTGTTTTCGCTGCTTTTTCGGCGGCAGGGGCGGGTGTGTATTTGTATCTGAGGCGAATCGGCCTTGTCCGTCCGGCTGCGACGTTTGGCGCGATAGCTTTTGCGTTTTGTGGCTTCCTTCTCGGCCATCGCCAGCACCTTTCCCTGATACAGACTGCCGCGCTGCTGCCATGGGGCCTTTGGGCAATTGAACTGTTGCGAAAACGGGCCGGAGTTGGCTTTGTAGCTCTCGCGGGAATTGGCTGTTTAGCTGTCGTATCGGGTCACTGGCCTACGGTTATTCATTTGGGCCTGATTTGGTTTGTTTACTTGCTCGTTCGGGCAAGGCCGCTGGGTAGGTCGCTTGCTGTTGGGGTGGGGGCTGGGTTATTGATTCTTGGGCTGATAGCTCCCCAGCTATCGGCTACTTGGCAAATTCTGGCTGAGGCTTCGCGTAGTGAAATTGGGTATTTCACTATTGGTGAGAATAGTTTTTTTCCTCCCGCAGCGGGTTTGTTTTTCTTTCCATTTCTGATGGGCTCATCGGTCCCGAACGAACTTGCCGGCCCGTGGTGGGGGCCTTGGAATTTCTGTGAGATGTTTGGCTATGTGGGGCTTATTACTCTTGTCCTTGCCGGCGGGGCGGTGTGGAAGCTAGGCCGGGCCGGTTCGAATGATATCCTTACCGAAACTTCCGAGCCGATAACGAAATTTGTTCGTCTTTGGTCCTGCCTAGCCGGCGGTGCTGTGATTTGGATGCTGGGCTATTACCTGCCGACCTATCGATTGATTTATCAACTGCCGGTATTGGGTATGGTTCGCTGTCCGGCAAGGATGATTGTACTGTTGGATTTGTCCCTGGCGGTTCTGTCTGCGCTGGCGATTAATGCTGTCCTTTCAGGTTCATCCGGTAAGGGAAGGGTTGAAGCTTTGGGTAAGTCTATCTTGCGAGGGGCTGTCTGGGTTCTTCCAGCTTTGATGGTCTCTGTGATAGCGATTACCGCCTTGGCAGCCTGGTTGCTGAAATCAGTTTGGCCTGGGCGGATGCCGTTCCCCATGAATGGCAGCGTTGAGGATATGCTCTCTGCTGTCCATCCAGGTGAGCCTGCGGTTTGGGCAGGGTTTGTTGCGGCCGCTTGTACGATATTGGCTCTTAGGTATTGGCTGGGGCGGCCTCGCAGGCGGTGGCCGGTGCTCATTGTGTTGCTTTTGGCTGACCTTTATATTCCCGCTCGTTTTGTTGATCAACCAACTGGCGGGCCGGCGAGAATTGATCTTCAAAACAGCCCAGCCTCTACTTGGCTGAATGAAAATGTCCCGCCTGACGAGCAGTTCAAAGTATGGGGCCTGGCCGATCGGTACGGCCCCTCGCCGGTGGAACATCTTTCCCCCATGATCGGAGATTCGCTCGGGTTTAGAACGCTCAATACCTATGGCCCATTTCAACGGGCGGCTCATTCGCAGTTGATGGGATTTCGTATTTTCGGTTACTCCAGACAGTGGGCCAGGCTCGTTCGTCAAAACTACCTGCTTAGTCTTTACGGCGTTCGATATCTGGTCGCTGGAGATCAAAAATTCCGTGATGTAATCGAATCGGTGCGGGTCCCGTCGGCCCCGGCGGCTGAAGATGGACCAAATCTGCTATCTGGCAGTTGGCGAGTTTCGGGCTGTGAGATATTAAGCGACGGCACGCTAGCGATGCAGACGGCCTGGCTGTGGGGTAAGGACTCTGCCTGGCAGAACGTGCCGCTCGAGCCATCTTCGGTATACCGGATGAGTCTGGATTTGCGAGCTACTGACGGGTGGGCAGATAATTATTTTCTGGCAGAGATATCCCCGCCTTTTTGGTCCGATCAGGAATTTGATTCGGATCGATTGGCTTTGATGGCCTATCCTGAGCAAATCGGCCCCCAGTGGCGACATTTCGAATGGACGTTTGATACCCCCGCCCAACTTGATCCAAGTGCGACGTTCCACCTGGTCACTTTTGCAGAGCAACCTATTGAAGTTCGCAACATCTCATTGCGAAAGAGCAGTTGGCCTGAGCCCGTTATGATTGGCGAAAATGCGAAGGCTGGTTTACGGGTCTACCGCAAGTTAGCAGAACTGCCATCATCTGGCGAAGGAGGCGGGACAGCAATCTATGAGAACACTTTGTGGGTCGCTTCTGGCAGATATGATTTTGTCGAGGCTGACCCCGAACGGATCGAGGCTTTGAAGTGGAAACCTGCTGAGGAAATATCGTCAGCAGACTTCAGGTTGCCTGATATTACCCTGCCGGCGCCGACCGGGGTAAAGGGTTTGGTCTTTAACGCAACGTTACCATCTGTGGGTGTTTATTTGTTGGTGGTAACTATAATGATTTGGCGTGGCCGGCGAGAAAAGGTATAAAAATCCCCCGAACCATGTTGCCGATAAAACTGTAACAATATGCGGTGAGTTTGGTTGTGGTATTTTGCGGTTAAGGCATCGAGAAATTGCCAAGGAGTCAGAGATTATGGCAGCGGGAAACAGATCAATTTGGAAGTTTGTTGTTATGGGATTGGTTGCAGCGGTTTTACTGCAGTTTGCAGCTGAGCGCATATCCTGCGCTGCCGGAGAAGATCAAAGCTCCGCCGCCCGGGAAAAGCTGGCACAGATAAGCGGGCAGGATCAACTTTCCGAGCTTTTTAATACCGTTGCCAGCGCTGTCATGCCGGCAGTTGTTGAGATTCGAGTCGTTGCCTACCAGAGGAGACCGGCTCAGCCTGATCCGTACGATTTGTTCAGGCACTTTTTTGGTGATGATGACCCCTTCGGCCGGGGCCTGCCACGAAGACGCCAGCAAGCCCCCCCCGTCGAACGCCGGGTTGAGGGCCTGGGCAGTGGCGTGATAATCGACGCCGAGGCTGGCTACGTTCTGACCAATGCTCATGTTGTTGATGGGGCTCAAGAGGTTGAGGTTGTTCTGTCTGATGGCCGGAAATTCGAGGCCCAGTGGGTCCGGTCTGATCCCTTTACTGACCTGGCAGTTGTGAAAATTACTACCGATGGATTGGTGGAGGCTCCTTTGGGCGATAGCGACTTGGTAAAGGTCGGTCATTGGGTATTGGCAATTGGTTCGCCAAGAGGCTTGGACCAGACGGTAACGGCTGGCATTATCTCGGCCAAGGGAAGAAAGACCGGGTCAAGTCCCTATCAGCGTTTCTTGCAGACCGATGCCGCCATTAACCGCGGTAACTCGGGCGGGCCCCTGGTTAACATGCGGGGCGAGGTGATCGGCATCAACTCAGCTATCAGTAGCTACAGCGGGGGCAATGAGGGGATTGGTTTTGCTATCCCATCGAATCTGGCAAAGGAAGTCCTGGCCAAGCTCATTGAAAGTGAGACGATAGTGCGTGGCTACCTCGGCATCCTCCCCCAAGATGTAGAAGCTTCTCTTGCCGAGAGTCTGGAACTTCCCGGGACAAAGGGGTGCCTGGTTGCACAAGTCGTACCTGATAGCCCTGCCGAGAAGGCGGGATTACAGGTCGGTGATTTTATAGTCGAAATCGCAGGTAAGAAAATTACAAGCGAGTATGAGCTACGACGTGTAGTAGCAGCGATTGATCCAGATTCTAAAGTTAAATTTGAACTGTACCGTAACGGCAAGAAGAAAAAGCTAGACGTCAAGATCGGGACAAAGTCTGGTCCCGTCGCCGGTAAGACTAAATCTCCCGAACGAGCGGTAAAGGCCTGGGAAGGTTTTGGCCTGAAACTTCAGAGCCTTCCCCCTGAGATGGCAGAACGGTTGGGCTATCCCAAGACGCTCAATGGCGTGTTGATTATGGCTGTTGACAATCACAGCGACGCCTACAGGCAGGGAATTCGCCATGGAATGGTTATCACCCACGTCAGGAATATTCCTGTTACTGGTTTGGATGAAGTTCTTGAGGCTATGTCTGAGGCTGACTCAGGGTTGTCGCTTCGTATAGTCCAGCGAGGCGGGTCATCGCGATATCTTTTCATAAAACCGATGGACAAGTAGCAATTGCGTCTTTGATCGTGGGGATATTGTGGTAAAATGTTCTTTGAAGCTGCCCCGACCGATTATAATCTGGTCCGGGTGGATATGTGAGTGTGCGCGTTATGAGCGGCTTGGGGCATATTTTTTCACAATAGGGGTCTAGCTATGGCAGTTGCGAGCAGATTGGCAGAGCGAGATCGGTTCATATCGGTTGCTCACCAGATGAGTAACTGGGTAGACCAGGTTCTTGGGCCAAGTTATCAGCATTTTGGCCTATCAAAAGCCTGGGTTCCTTGCGTCAATGTTTATGAGGATCAGGGCCATTACTGCGTGATTGTAGATCTGGCCGGTGTTGACGCCGAACAGATCAGCCTCAAGATCGACAATGGGCAGTTGGTTCTATCGGGTGTGCGAGAATCGCCGGGCCTGCCCGAGGCGGTCGGTTCCATACGAGTGCATCTGATGGAGATTGACCATGGCCCGTTCACTCGCCGGGTTGATCTGCCCGAAGATGCTGACGGCGATGCGGTGCAGGCAAGCTATCGTGGTGGATTCCTCTGGATAAGATTTCCGAAAAAGGCCTGATCTGAAGTGGCTGACGAATCAAACGACAGCAAGGAAACTAAGATCGAAGGCCACGATGAATCGGAGGTCGAGGTTCTTCCAGGCGCCCAAGAGCCTTCCCGGGAAATTAAAATCCCCGAAGATCTTCCAATTCTCGCTGTGCGTAACCTGGTACTATTCCCTGGTACCGTTGCGCCTCTTCAGATAGGCAGGGATCGTTCCCGTAAGTTGCTTGAAGATGTCCTGCCCCATCAGAAGATAATTGCTACCGTCTGCCAGAAGCATCCGCAAACTGAAGTGCCTACTCCCGACGACCTCTTCCAGGTTGGTACGGCGGTGATGGTTCTTAAGCTTCTTAAAACCGACGAAGGCGGGATGAGCATTATTGTTCACGGCCTATCGAGGGTCAAAATCGAGAAGTGGCAGCAGCAAGATCCATATATGCGCGGCAAGATCGTCGAATTGGTTGATAAGCAAGAGCAGAACAAGGAAACCGAAGCATTGATGAACAATGTCCGTAATATTGCGGGCAGGATCATCGAATTATCGCCGAATATCCCTGATGAAGCGGTAATTGTTTTGAGTCAGATTTCTCACCCCGGACAACTTGCGGACTTCCTTGCTTCCAATATCGAGATTGATATTTCCGGGAAGCAACAATTGCTTGAAGAATTGTCGGTAAATAAGCGGCTGAGGAAGATATCGACGGAGCTGCAGAAACAGTTCGAACTGCTGGAGCTTTCGTCCAAAATACAAAAACAAGTTCATGCTAACATCGATCAATCCCAGCGAGAGTATTTTCTTCAGGAGCAAATGAAGGCGATACAAAAAGAGCTGGGTCAATTTGATGAAAAAACCGCGGAGATCGATGAACTTCGGGAAAAGATAGATCAGGCGGGAATGATTGATGTCGTCAAGGAAGAGGCAACTCGCGAATTGGGCAGAATGGAGAAGATTCCAACGACTTCTCCTGAGTACCACGTTGTCCGGACTTACCTGGATATCATGACCGAGTTGCCCTGGTCGAAATCGACCGAGGATAAACTCGATGTCAACCTTGCCCGC
>SDBV01007746.1_pt1 | contig 14620 bp, 20 predicted proteins | sample 2277081 | NCBI WGS metagenome assembly SDBV01 (sample SAMN10402039, study PRJNA504765) | marine sediment metagenome | isolation source: marine sediment core GS10_PC15, 223 cmbsf | place: Arctic Ocean: Southern Knipovich Ridge | collected 2010
GCCATGAGCAACTCTTCATGCTCACCAAACAGCCGCGCTACTACTACGATAACGAGGCAATGAAAGAGCGCGGCGTGACCCGCTTCGCCAAAGGATCAGTCGACCGAGGTGGGCTTCGAGGTGTCAACGGCCGACCAGCAGAGTATGCTATAGCGACCGGCTACCGAAACCGGCGCGACGTTTGGTCGATCCATACGGAGCCCTTCCCCCTATGGCTCAAAGAATGGGCCAAGGCACAGGGGATTGATGCCCACTTCGCGGCATTCCCCGAGGCCCTCGTCGAGCCCTGTATTCTTGCCACATCGAGGCGGGGCGACCTGGTGCTGGATCCGTTCTGCGGAAGTGGCACAGTTGGTGCGGTGGCGTTGAAGCACGGCCGCCGATTCGTCGGCATCGAACTGAATCCGGACTACGTGAGACTTGCGCACAAGCGGATTGAACAATACGCCGAGCAGCTGCAACTCGAGGTCGAATGAATGGCTTGGCTCTATGCACCGGGGTGTGTGGTCTCGAACAAGGATTACGAATTGCCCTCGGACCTATCTATCGGACTCTCTGTTACGTGGAGAGGGAAGCATATGCGGCCGCAATTCTGGCAGCGCGCATGGAAGACCAAACCTTGGATCCGGCGCCTATTTGGGATGATCTGTCTACCTTCAGTGTCGGAGCATTGCGCGTTGGATTCGATGTGGTCTCTGCCGGCTTTCCCTGTCAGCCGTTCTCGGCCGCGGGCAACCGGAAAGGCAAAGAAGACCCTCGATGGCTTTGGCCTCATATCGAGCGAATCATTCGCGACGTACGACCCCGGTTCGTCTTCTTGGAAAATGTTACAGGGCTCGCTCTTCAAGGACTCGACGACGTACTCGGATCCTTGGCCGGTCTCGGGTTCGATGCGGAATGGGATTGTTTCACTGCGCGACACAGCGGAGCACCCCATCGCCGGCGACGGATATTCATCCTCGCGTGGATGGCCGACACCGACCGCGGGGGACTCTCGATCGAGCGGCGGGAGAACGGAGTCGGTAAACTGCCACGACGGGGTGAGTTTGACGGACGCCACGTGCCGCAATGGCCACCGGATCCCTCTGACGTGCGATCATGGCGAAGAGTGCGGCCCGAAGCTCAACCCACGCTTTGTGGAGTGGTTGATGGGATTCCCAATCGGATGGACAGACTTCGAGCCCTTGGCAACGCAGTCGTTCCAATCGTGGCAGCGCGCGCATTTGTTACACTGGCAAGCAAAGGGGGGATCTGGTGAATGGTGAAGAAGAAAAGCGATCGTAAGAAGGGCGCGGACAAGGATCGGGCCCGGATCGAGGCCGCCGCCGGGCGGCGTATGGGTCGGCCGAAGAAGACGTGGAAGGCGCCCACCAAATCCCTCGAGAGCCGAGCGCTCGCCTTGCTCGTCAACCACAAGATCGAACAGACCCTCGGCAACGGCATCCTGGCCAAGCTCGCCGTGCAGCATATCGACGTCGTCGATTGCCTATACGTGCAGTCGATCATCAACAGTGTTGAGATGCGGCAACTCTCCACGATGGTCAGCGCGGGCAAGCGGGTCGAGTCGATCCTTGAGAAGCTCGGCATCGCGGGCGAGATCGGTCCCGGCGATCTCATGATCCCAATCGCGTCTTCCAGTAGCCCTACTGTAAGACGGCCAACAAAGAAGAAGGCGAAGAAGACGACGAAGAAGAAGCCCGCCGCGAAGAAAGTCAAGAAGGGCAGCAAGACGCCGAGCAAAGCAGACATTGCCGACTTCATGTGAAGGGACCCGGTAACGCTTGGTACCACTGGAGATTCGAAAAGGGTTCGTCGAAAAGTTCCTAGTCGACGAATACGATCGGCCAATCCGCCTCATGGATTGGTCTATCGATCACATCATTAATCCGCTTGATGGCTTCAAGCTATGGCGCGCCGATCCCAAGCGGAAGTTGTGCAAAAAGTGCATCCCGATCGCCGGCACAGTCGTCTTGACCCGCAAAGGCCTGGCCGCCCGCTTGAAGAAGCACGGCGAGTGCGGGGGCTTGCTGCTCCTGTCTGTGATCGTCGTCGTGATCAACTTGAAGCGGCAACAGGGCAAGACGACGGCCGGCGAAGCCTATGCACTCTCGGAGCTCTTTCTAGGGCGCAATCAGAAGATCGTGTACATGGCCGCATCCGAGGACCAGGCCCAACGGATCTTCGAGGCCAAGTTCGCTGGGCCGATCCGCAAGAATCCGGAGCTCGCACGCCGAGTCAAAATCGGAATCAAGAGCATCATTAACGAAGAGCGGGGCAATAGCTTCCGGTTCATTGCCTCGAGCGCGAAGAGTGCGCCCGGTGGCACATCGACTCTGATCATTATCGACGAAGCCCGCGACGTGGATGCGAAGACCGCGGTGGCGCTCATGCCCCAGATCCTCGGCGCCAAGGGCCTCGGTTGTCCAGAGGGCCACTATTCAGGCGCGGGCGGTCCGGAAGCTAGGACCGACTGCCCGACGTGCGGCGCCGATTTGATTGAGTGGATGGGCAAGCTCTTGATCATGTCTAGCGCCGGCGACGATGAAGGATGGTTCCGCGAGCTCGTCGAGAAGCAAGAGACCAGCCCTATGGGCGTCTGCCATCTCTTCCGGTCGGATGCGACCCTCAATCCCAATTTCAACGTCAAGGGCTCGGACGCTCTCGATGAAGTCTTTGGGGATCTCCCATCGATGGCGATCTATTTGCAACGCGAACTCCACAACGTATTCGCCCGGGAAGGCGATGAATTCCTCAAGCCGGAGTTGATCGAAGCGTGCCGCAATTCGAAGTTGACCAACGAAGCCGGTTCCAAGTGGCGTTGCGTCGCATTCTTGGATTGTTCCAAGACGACGGAACTTACCAGCTTGGTCATCTGCGGCGATCCGATGTCAGACCCGCGTGGCCAAACCAAAGACATCGTCGCGCCTTTCACCCGCTTGATTACGCTTCGAATCGAGATATGGGATCCGAAGAAGATGCCCAAGGGTCGCATCGATGACAAGATCATCCGGGCCAGGTTGGCCGAGATCCTTCCGAAGTTCCCTCGACTTGTCGAAGTGGGCGTGGATATCAATATGGTGAATTGGGCCGAGGATCTTGTAGACTACGCCCGCACCAAGTCATGGGGGCGCATGTTCGTCGGCTACCGTGCGACGCAGATGATCAATCAGGACATGTGGGAGTCGCTTGAGCGGCGTTTCATCGCGGGCCGGAACTTCATCCAAATACCTGGCGGCGACGGTGCCATCGCGATCCGGCTCAAAAAGGAGTTGAAGGCCGCCCGAATTCGCGAGCTCCCATCCGGGCGCTACATGGTGATGGACTCCCGCAAGGGGAATCGCCGCGGCAAGATGCATCGCGATGTCGCGATGAGTCTCGCCGGCTGCGCGTACCTGGCTGACATTCACTCTTTCAAGGGATCGGACGAATCCATCGACACGGCGGTCCGGATCAACGAATCAATCAAGCTCGCGGAGATGAAGCAGATTTCAGCGGAGATCCGGGACATGGCATTCTGAATTGATTAGTAACTAGTCAGTAGTCAATATGGGAAAGAAGCTCCGCACATCGATAGCCGCCCAGCGCGCCGGCGTCATGCCGAAGACCATCCGGCGTTGGTGTGATCAATACGGGTTGCCGTACCAGGTGACCGCCGGCGGCCACATCCGGATCGATGAAGACGACTTGGCTCGTTTCCTCGAGGACCGGAAGATTGAACGGCAACGGCGCCGGCTCGGTCGAGACGCGGCGCCGTCATTCGTCGGAATCAAAGACGAATTTTGATCTAACGCGGCTTTCCGTCCTTGTTAATCTCGATGGCGATCGTGCTCTTGCACACACAGTTGCGCAACTCGAGCGTCTCCACCTCATCCTTCCACTCACCGACCCACGGTAATTTGCGCCACTGCTCGAGCGTGTAGCTGCGGCCGCATCCGCACGTCTTGATGGTCGCATCAGTCATCGCCGTCGATCCATCGGCCCTGGTCGTCGCGGTAACCATTCGCGATCTGGTGCTTCGCCTGGCACCCATAGCAGTAGTCCCACGTTTCGTTATCCGGATGGAACTTGGCGCCGCAGTCTTTGCACGTTCGCGTAACTGACATGTCGGGGCAGCCCTCGGGGCCGTGCCCACAACACGGCGCGTCTTCACACCGCGCCATCGACACCACCACCTTCTCCCGTCTCCGCCAAGTCGCAGACCCTGTAACCCTCCGTCGCCTCATGCACCCTCACGGCAACTGTTTCCAAAGACTGGATCTCGTGTTCAGCCGCGGGGCGAGACTGCTGAGCTTCTACGCATACAGTCCCTACCGTGACCTCAACAGATTCGATTACGTAGGGATCTCTACCAGGTTGGTCAAACACCGTGCTGGTGAGCTGCGCTCGTGGATGCAACGCGAGCTCGGCGTAAACCTTCCTGTCAGTCGCATAGGAGCCAATGCGTATGCGCTCAATGGGACCGTCGTATTCGGTGCAGGCGTCAAGGATTGCAATGATCAGGTCTTCTGTAGCCCCCATCATGCACTCCCCTTGTTCTCGTGGTTGACGACCGCCTTGAACCGATGCTGTGCCACCTTGCTCCAGTTCATTTTGCGGGATTGCTTGGCCAGCCGTTTGTCGAGTTTCTTCATGTCGGTTGCCAGAGCGTCGGGTATGTAGATCGTCATCTTTGCCATGATATGCCTCCTATACGTATAGTAGCACCATGGCCCCGGGCTGACAAGCTGGGAGCGGGCGCGCGCAAAACGGCCCCCGGCCGGGCACCCCAGCGGAAGGACCCAAATGCACACGCATAGGGCATCTACCCTGTGTAAATATGACCCATCCGCTACCATCCGCTACCATCCGCTCCCTTTATCAACCACTTAGGATCCCTCACCCTGCCCACAGATGGGATTCCTGCAAGGGTTCGGCGATCGCCTCCGCGGTGGCCCGAGGTTACCGCCCGGTCACCGGCGCGTTGAGCTCCGTAACGCCCCAGGATTGGACGTTTCGACGGTGCCGCGCTCGCGCGTGGTCCGTGGGGAACCGGTCATCCGCGAGGCGGATGGTTCGATCGCACCCAATACCGGGACCGTGGGCAGCCCCCATGCCGAGACCGTGGGCAGCCCCCATCGCCGGCGCCGCGGGGCCACAGGTACCGCGATCATAGATGGGCGAATCTTCTTCGAGGAATTCAACCCAGCGCTCGAGCGCTCGAACGGATACGGCGCATGGGGCAAGCAAGGCGTTTTCGAGAAGATGCGCCGGACCGATGGCCACGTTAACCGTTCCCTGACCATCCGACACAATCCCATCTTGTCGGCCAAGTGGGCGGTCGTTCCACCGAAGCGGCTGACCAATGATCCGCTCGCCAAAGAGATCGCAGATTTCGTTTCCTGGAATCTGTTTGAGCGCAATCCGTGGCAAAGCATTCTCAGCCAGGCGCTCAACTATGAACATCTCGGCTTCTATCTGTTCGAGGTGATGGAAGGCGATGTGATGGCGCCGGTCGAGCGCTTCCCCAACCTTCCGCGGGTCGAGATCGAAGATGGCAAGACCCATTCCATCGGATGGACTTCGTTCGAAGCGCGCCAACCTTCCACCATTGAACGGTGGTTCCCGCAGAAACAGAACCCGACCAAGCTGGCATCGATTCAGCAATTCATCGGGCATACCGACCGATTCGTCTCCGGGCTCTTCGGGCAGTTCAATCACGTCGGATTCCGGAAGGTGAGCGCCCGTAACTTGCTCCGATTCACCCGATCGCAAGAGGGCTCGAACTTCGAAGGCATTTCGGTCATTCGACCGGTCTACAAATACTGGAAGATCCTCGAGCAACTGGAGCGCCTCGAGGCGGTCCGGCACGAGCGGCAAAACGTCGGTATCCCGGTAATCACGCTGCCCGAGGACAACCAACGCGAGGGCGACGAGGCCAAGGCCCAACAGTTGCTCGCCAATCTAACCGGCCAGGGAAAGAGCTTCATCGTCTTGCCCCCGGGCTGGGAGTTTTCGTGGGAAACCTCGGGCTCCGGATCCGGCACCAATACTGCCGCGCTCATGCAGATCCTCAAGAGAGACATCATGGACAATGTCCATGCCGGCTTCATGACGTTGGGCAACAAAGACACGGGATCCTACGCGCTGGCCGACACTCAAGAGGATCACTTCGCCATGGGCTATGTGCTCATCGGCCGTTTTATCGAAATGGTTTTCAACCAAGGCCTCGACGATACGAGCCATATCCAACGACTCGTCGATTTCAATTACCCGGGCGTCACATTCTATCCCGAGCTCAAGGCCCTGAATCTCACTTCCCGGGATCTTCAGAAGATCCTGAAAGCAATGAACGAATCGGTTCAGTCGGGCGCTCTATTGAAAGGCGCGAAGGTGGATGAATTCGCCCGCGAAGTCTTGGACATTGAGGCCGAAGACCCGGCCGCCGCGGCAGTTGATACGCCGGCACCCGTCACAACAGTGACCGAACCGGTCACACCTGTGACACCCGCCGAGGAGCTCACGAATGAATGATGCGCCCGCATGGCTGAAAATGCCACACCTCGCGTCGCGGATATTCAACACGCCGATCGCGATTCATCCAGATAAGTTAAGGGCAATCCTCCATGCCATGGCCCCCCGCATGGGAATGAGCGAACTCACCGGAGACATATACAAGGTCACGCATCCGGCAGTCGTAGCCCATTCTGCGGGAAGTAAACCCGAGCGTCCATTCGAAGTGATCGACGGTACGGCAATCCTCCCGGTCTTCGGAACGCTGGTGCATCGCGCATCGTGGATGAATGCCATGAGCGGGTTGACGTCGTATCAAGAGCTCGCAACCGAGTTTGATCTCGCCCTCGAGGCCTCGGACGTCCAGCGGATCTTGTTGGTCATTGACTCCGGCGGCGGCGAAGCCGCGGGACTGTGGGACCTGGGCGACAAGATTTTTGAGGCCCGAAGCGTCAAGCCAGTCTTGGCCGTAGCCCAAGACTTCGCCTGTTCCGCAGCCTACCTCTTGGGGTCTGCCGCGGAATCCTTCTTCGCGACTCAGGGTGCGATCGTCGGATCAATTGGCATCGTGCTCTCTCACATGGACGTCACAGATGCCAATAGGCAAGCCGGAATCCTGATCACGGAAATTCATGCGGGGGCCCGCAAGATTGATTCCAGCCCTGACAACCCGCTGAGTGAAGACAGCCGCGCGGCGCTCCAAACGACCGTTGACGACTTGTTTGGGCTCTTTGTGGCCAAGGTCGCAAAATATCGAGGCATCTCTGAAGAATCGATCCGGGCCACTGAAGCCGATGTGTTTATCGGCCAAAACGCCGTGCAGTTGGGGCTCGTCGACGGCATCCAATCATTTGAACAAATCCTGGCGGCCGACTCCTCGACCGTCGTCACTCGAATAACGGCAAGGGGGCCGGGTATGAAATTGAAAGCGGGTGAGAATCTCGGGAGTCTTCTCGAGGATTCGATCACCAACCAAGTAACCGAAGAGCGCAGCCGAGACGACGTGATCGCCGATCTGGCGACGGCTGCGGAAATCTCCACGGAAGAAGTCGAGGCCGCCGTTTCCGGCGAAGACCAGTGCCCCGTGATCGAGACGCTCGAGAGATTCGCAACCGTTTTGGAGCTCACCGTTGATCAGATGATCGACGCCGGCGAGCAAGACGGGTGCGAATACCGGGCCGATGCGGAGCCGCCGCCCGAGACCACGGAAGACGAGCCGGCCGCGGCAGAGGACGACGAAGAGAAAGATAAGAAGAAAGCACGAACCACGCGCCCCGGTGGGGCCGCGCCAAACAAGGGAGGTCCCATGGGGACACATGTAAGAGGTCGCGCGGCCTTAGTGGCTGACCGCGACAAAGCACGAGCCCAGCGCGATGCGGCTCTCGCTTCCCTCGCGGAAGTCGAGGACCAGCGAAAGGCTGAGATCGTGAGCAAGTTCCAGGCACAGGGGCGGATTACCCCGTCGATGCTGGGAACGGAAAAGAAACCGGGTCCGATTCGTAAGTTGATGGAGCACACTTCCGTCGACGAGCTCGAAGCCCAGTTGGCCGCCTTTCCCGTCCTGGCCCACATCGAGGCCGGGGAGCCGGTCGACGCCGATCTTGAAGCGCTGGAGATCACAGCCGAAGAGCAAGACATCTTCAGTCAGTTGCGGATTACGCCCGAGACGTATCGGAAATACGGCCAGATCCGTGGAATCAACACCGATGGCACCTGCAAACTCGCCGATGGAAGCATCGTCGCGTTGCCAGGGGGGAGGGCGTAATGGCGGCACTTACTGCAAAACGAGAAACTCGTACCAAGGGAACGGGTCGCCGGCAAGAGTTTCAGGTTGCCGCGGCGACAACGATTTTCGCGGGAGGGATGGTCTGCCTGAACACGGGCGGCTTTGCCGTCCCGGCGGCCGACACTGTCAACTTTTCCACCGTCAAGGGAATCGCAATCGCGACTATCGACAATAGCGGGGGCGCCAACGGCGATCTCAACGTTGAGGTCAACAGCGGCATTCTCGCTTTGATGACTGGCGTCGCGGTTGTCCAAGGAAGTTTGGATCTGCCGAGTGTCCGCGTGTCGGATGACCAAACGGTCGCACTCGCTGGTGGCCAGAACATTCAAGCCGGCATCCCGGTCGAAATCGAATCGGCCAACAGGGTGTGGGTTTACATTCCCGAATACGGGGCAACGCTCTAAAGGAGGCCTAAAGTGGCGATTATCAAAACCACTCCCGGAACTCTCGAAAAAGGCCTCCGCACGGAATTCATGCGTGCCTTTGACGTTAGTGGAGAGGGAGCCCGTGAGCGCATCCAGCGCTTGGCAACCGTCGTACCGTCAACCGCACCATTCGAAAAATATGAATGGCTCGGCGAAGTTCCGGCGGTCAAAGAATTCCTCGACGAGAGGGATGTAGGCGACCTGTCGCAGACCGATTTCGTCGTGAACAACAAAACCTGGGAGTCGACGCTGTTGGTCGATCGGAACCAGGTGATGGACTCGCGGCTCACCGGTCTCGGAATCCGTCTCACGCAGATGGCCGGCCGCGCCGCGTGGCATCCGGTCAAGTTGCTGTATGAGACACTTCGCGACAACGGCACGGGATACGACGGCGTTTCCCTGTTCAACGATGCCCATCCCGCGCGGGGTGAGCAGACCGCGACGCAAGATAACTTGCTCGCGGGAACCGGCGTTACGGTCTCGGCATTCAAGACCGATCTTCAGAACGCCATCGCCCAGATGGGCACCTTCGTCGACGAGGCTGGCGATCCTTTCCACATGATGGTTGACCCCGGTCAACTGTCTCTGATCGTTCCGCCGGCTCTCGAATTCATCGCCCGAGAAGCGGTGGAAGCGACGATCATCGCCAACACGAGCAACGTCCTGTCGGGAATCATCGGCGAAATCGTCGTGGTTCCGGGAAATATCCTCACGGATACCAACGACTGGTACTTGCTCAACGGCGGTGGCCAGGGTGGCGTGAAAGCTCTCGTCTTCCAGGATCGTGAGCCCATGATGTTTGAGGCTCTCGAGAGTGGAGATGAAGCGTTCATGAAGAAGGTTTGGAAGTACGGCACCTTCGCTCGCTACAACTGCGCTCCGTTCATGTGGCAGTTCGCTGTCAAGACGACCAACGCGTAAGAAACGCAACCGATATCAGGCGGGACCCCCTTCGGGGGGTCCCACCTTCCGGCAAACGAAAGGGATTTGATCCATGTTGAAGGTATCCAAGTTACCAGGCGTCCCGGGCGGGTCCCCCTATTCCGTTCGTTTCCCAGAAGGTCTCTGCCCGGTCCCTTTCGGTGGTGTTGTCACCGAGGGTCCGTTGCCCGAACACATCATGAAAGACCCTTGGCTGAAGTTCGAGACCGAGTGGGACGACACGCCCCCCGGCGTTCTCGCTGTTCTCGCGACGATCGAGTCCGAGAAAGTCGAGCGGGAGTTGCGCGGAAAGGCATCGACCGAAGCGGCTAAGAAAGTCGTGGAAGGCCGATCTCATTCGAGTGGAGAGACGCCCCGCATGATGCAACTTCGCAGCAACTTGGTCCATTTGCGTGTGCGCGCGAAAGGCGCCGCCCGTAAGAAGGGCAAGGGTCCCGAGGATTGGAAGGATTTCGTAGATCCGGAAACCTGGAACAAATTGGCCGACGAGCTCGCGGTCGATCACAAGGCCGCGGCCGAAGCCGCCGCGGCGGATGCGGCCACTGAGGCACCGAGGAAGAAGCGCAGCAAGAAAAAGACCGAGAAGAAGCGGACAAAGAAGGCGTAAAGCGTGGCAGATTACGCAGCCATAGGGGATATCCGGACGCGGCTACCCAACCGCACGTTCGATGGCACATCCAAGCCGAGTACGGCGGAAGTGGAAGCGCTGATTGAACAGACCGACGCCATTGTCAACGGCGAATTGGCCGCGCAAGGGTTCGGGGTCCCCATTGTCGCGGCGCGTGGGGTGGAGATCCTCACAGATTTGGTCGCGACTCGGGTCTGTGGGTTGGTCGAGCGCGCGTATCAGAGCACCCGGAATGAAGACGATGACGTGGGAACGGACAAGATCGAGCGGTTCGAGGCCTTCCTAGTAGACATCCGTACGAATCCCGAAACGGTTCGGGTCAAGCTGGGCCTCGCAACGGGCAAGGTAGAGCGGCTGAGTTCTCAGGTAACGGATCGCGACGACACTATCCCAAACAAGTTTGACGTGGATATTGAGTGGTAAATGGCAAAAGACTTTTTCAAAATTGAACAGACGCCCACGGCGGAAGAGCTCAACCGGGCGTTGAACCAGTTGCAGGACAATCTGCGCGAGAACCGGCCCACCTGGAATCGGATCGCGAAAGAAGTGCTCGTGCCGTCGATCAAAAAGGCATTCAGCAAACGGGAAGCACAGGACGGAACGCGCTGGGAACCACTCACCCGTCGATACGGAGAAGAGAAGCGGCGCGCCGGCGGCAATCGTGCCGAGCTTTTGCGGGGGCCCGGCCGCGATCTCTTCAATAGCCTGACCCGGATATCCGGCGGGTCGGATGGCCAACGCCTATTCACCCGCTCGGTCATGAAGTTCGGGACGGAATTCCGGAAGTCGGTTCCGCTGCAAGAGGGATGGAAGCCGAAGGGCTCCAACCGGCGGATTGACGGTCGGCCGTTCGTAACATGGAACAGTGAAATGCGGCGGGCCGCGCTGGAAATCATGTTGGAAGAGACCGACAAAAAAGTGGATCGGGTCTTTGATCCAATCACACGGGGGGGGTCGTGATCGATGGCCCGCAAATATGCCAGCAAAGCGGGGGAGGATCTTCGGATTTTCTACCGCGACAACTTCTCGGCTCAGGTGGATATCGTCAACGCGGCCGAGGGGATTGTGCTCGTCGCGCCAACCGATGGCGAAGACACGTTCTATTTGCCCGGGATCCATCCGTTCGGCGAGCGGTACCCGCGGATGGAGTTCGAGCACCTGGACGGCTTCCCAACGGATGGGGGATCCGGCTTGCGTCTCGACAGTCAGACCTTTCGTTTCGCGGCGCATTTGATCCACGCCGTAACCGATGGGGATCATGTCGCGGGGCAAGAGCAGTTGCGGCAGTACGGTACGGCGATGATGGATACGCTGTTCTCGGACATAACCTTGGGATCGCAAGTGGTTATGACCCTATGGGAGAGCATCGCCTTTTCCGGAGCGACGTCGGAAAAGGGCGAGATGATCGGAGTCGCGTCGCTAATTTGTGGAGTCCACCTACACAGCCCGTGAGGCCATGATGCGAATTGTATATGTCGGTCCGGACGGAACGTTTCGACACAACGACGTATTGCTCAAGTCGGGCGATAACATCGAACTGCCCACGGATCCGGCGGAACGCCTGCTCAAGGGCGGTCTATTCAAAAGCACAACGCGGCCGCAGGCGAAGAAGCGGAAGACCAGCCGACGGGGGAAATAAACCATGGGACAATCTAGCGAACACATTGTCGGCCGGTTTCAAAAGTACTTCGCGAAGCGCGAGGTAACCTTTGGGGCGTTCGTCAAGCCGGTAGCCACCGACGCATTCAAGGCGCGGCAACACACCTTCACGCCGAGCAAGGATCGGATCGACCGAGACGACGTCCGGCAAACCCGCGACCTGCTCGAGCGGACCGACGGCTTGGAAATGGCCACGTGGGCATTCCCGGACAATCTCCTGTTGCCCTCCGGGGTACTAGGGACACCTCCGGATGCCGGCCCCTTCTTCGAGACTGCCCTGGGAACCGAGACGATCGACCCGGGCGTGAGCGTGATTTACAGCTTGAGCGCGCAACAGGATCTCGGATCCCTGTCGCTCGTCGCTCATGACGGTCAAAACGATGCGTGGCAAGAGGTAGTCCACGGGGCCTCGGTCAATGCGCTGAGCTTCAACATCGACGGAGCGAACCGACCGACCTGGAGTGTCGAGGGCTCGGCAGTGCGCTACCGGGCGACCGGAAAGCTGGCCACGGTCAACGGAGCCCACGCCGGCGTCGCTTTGATCAACGTGACGGCGTTGAATCAAGACGCCGTCGACGTCGGGACCGTGGTCCAATTCAACGCCGAAGACAACGGCGGTGCGGGATATGAGGTCACAGCACAGGATAGGGCCGCGAATACGATCACCATTACACCGGTCCTCGCAAACCCGCTTGTAGGCGGCGAGACGATCAAGGGCTTTGCTCCGGCCGAGACGACCGCGGGGAGTCCCGTACCGGGCGTTCTCGGGAGCTTTTTGGTGGATGCTCTCGGGTTCCCGATCACGGCCGCAGTCGTGAATATCAGTAATGAAATCGCGCTGATAGACAATGAGGCTGGACAGACGAACCCGACGGATTACATCCCGGGCCCGGATCGGGTCATCGGCGGAACGCTGAACATCCGACCGACTGCCGATCAATCCGCGATCCTCGGCAACCGAAAGAACTTCCCGGATCGCGCGATTGTTCTGACCATGGGGAGCATCGCCGGGAACAAGGTCGAAATCTCCATGCCGCAATGTGAATTCGATATGAGCGAGGTCGCGATTCCGGATGCGCCCGAAGCGACGATGACGATTCCTTTCCGAGCCAAGGGTACCGGAACGGAAAATGCGCTCACTCTCAAATACTTCTAAGGGGGCCACGTGGCGCGAGATGTCAAACGAAAGGCTGAAATGGAATGGGTTCCATCCTCATTCGATCAGCGCAAGAATTTCATCGATGGGACGGATCCCGAGCCGATCACATTCACAATCACCCCGATGACGCCCCGGACCCACCGCAGAATGCGCGGTGATATCGCGATCCAGGGTGATCGGGAACAGGGCCTCCGATCTCCGAACGTGACGAAGGTCACCAACGAAATACTCGCCAAGCATATCATCTCGATCGAGAACTACTGCAACGGCGACAAGCCGATCAAGGATGCAGACACTCTCCTCAAGCATGGGGACCCGGAGGTTATTGAGGAGCTCCTAGACGCGCTCCCGAACGTTTCGATACTCGACGCAGGCGACTTGGAAAGGTTGCGCTCGCTGTTAGATGGCAACTCAGCGGCGACAGTTCCCTTGGATGGAACTGCGGGTCATGCCAAAAAGACGGACTCGATACCGTCCGAAACTGTGCATGGCTCAACAGCGAGCGCTTGAATGAAAACGTCGCGTGGGAATTTGCTCCGGAGCTCCGGCATTGTCCGAAATCGGTCCTGACCGGGGATGAAAGAATCGATGCCTTCATTGGGTGGTACATGGATTGGAAGAAGTTCACAGCCTTGCCGTATGGAAGCGTCGACGTCCTCGACGAGCCGATATACGTGTACCAAGTCTTCCAAGCCTGCGAGGATGGCATAAGCGCGCACGCCCGATTCGTGAAGACTCGCGACGCCAAAACGAAGCCACCGCCGACTGTGTTGCGGATAGTGGGCGCAAGGGGTCGTTATGGGACGTGATACCGGTGTAAATTTCGTACTGTCGGCCGCTCAGAAGGGCACGCAAGCGGCATTTGATGGGACGCGAAAGCTCATCGAAGGCCAGGCGAAAGCATTGAGGCAGGTCGGAAAGGCCGCGGGAGCGACATTCGACGGCATCGGCAAGGGCCTCGTATTTTTCAACCAAGGGCTTGAGCTCGCGAAGAAGGGCCTGGAATTCTTTCAGGCCACGGTCGGGAAGGCGCTTGATGCGTCTCTCCGATTCCGTAAGGAGAACGACGAACAAAAAGCGGCGCTCGATAATTTGGTGGAGTCTGTCGACAGGCTGCAAGCGCGTGCCGGCGACGCCCTTTTGCCAACAATCATCGCTCTCGTCGAGACCGTACAGCCGTTGGTTGATCAACTCACCAATTGGCTGGCCGAGAACAATAAACTGGTTGCCTCGAAAATCGTCGAGTTCGCTCTGAAACTGGGCGACGTAATCGGAAACATCGTAGTGCCAGCCGTCGCGCTTGTGCTCAAAGCATTCGTCGGATGGAAACTGATCCTAAAAGGCGTCGGCTTGGCTGTGGCCACGCTCACTGCATTGGCGATTGATGGCTTCTCGGCCATCGTCAAGGCCGCGGGGCGCCTGGCGGGCGCCCTCGGGATGACGGAATTATCGCAACAGATCCAGGCATTCGGAACCGAGATCGATCTACTCAATACGAACGTCATCGATTTCGCTGCGGATCTCGAACAAGG
>SDBV01007747.1_pt1 | contig 14620 bp, 12 predicted proteins | sample 2277081 | NCBI WGS metagenome assembly SDBV01 (sample SAMN10402039, study PRJNA504765) | marine sediment metagenome | isolation source: marine sediment core GS10_PC15, 223 cmbsf | place: Arctic Ocean: Southern Knipovich Ridge | collected 2010
GTTTTAGAAGATTATGCTCTCTATTTTAAAAGAAATAATATAGATGATTTAGCAGATAAAATGAGAATTGTAATCGATGGTGGATTTAAATTAAATAATGAGAAAATTAAAAAAAAATATTCAGCTCAAGCTTTAAAAATGCGTTTATTAAAGCAAATTGAATCACTTTTTTAAAATATACTTATTTACATAAAAAAAATAAAGCCATTTTAACTCTATAAAAAAAGAAGATAGTTTTGATTTTTAAAAAGATATAATTCAGTTAATATATAAAAAAATTGGAGTAAAAAGGTTAATCAAAAATCCAATGATGACTATGATCGGATATCTTTACAATATGTAAAAATATTTAAAAATTGCCAACAATATCAAGAAAATGTTCGTGCATTTAACTCATTTGGTGCTCAATGGTTGAATCTTTATCATACATTAGAAATATAAATAAACATGGTATTATAATCCATTGTGTATAATCCATTAAATATAGACGCGTAGAACTTAAAAAAAAGAAAATAAACAATATTCCATAACCAAGCAAGATGAATAACATCAATTCAAAATTATTCTTGATAAATATAGCTCCGAAACAAATTATTATAAGAATAATTAAGGCTACAAAGACACTATTCCAATTTCCAAAATGAAATATAACAGCAAGGAAATTGTCATATTCAAATTTATAATTAACTGGAAATGGAGAAATTTCAATGAAATGAAGAGGATCCATTAAAAAGAAAGGTAATATCGTCCCCCCGATGATTATAATTGAAATCAATAAACTTTTAAATGCATTTCTTAATCCATAGCATCTTAAAATGTAAAGTAAAACAGGAATTAAAATTATAAAATTAAATATTCTCATCGCTGTACTAAGCGATGCAAATATTATTGCCAAGTACATATTTTTTTTATCTGATAAGTGATGTTCATTATTAGAAAAGAAGTTTTGTAGTACTTTTTTAACTTTTAATTTAATTCCGTTACTATTAATTTCCTCAGATTTAGATATTGTTTTTGGTAGAAATAGAATTGCAATACAACCAAAAAGCATAGATAAATATAGATCTGAAATAGTTATATTTACTACAAACCACCAAGTTCCAAAGGTCCAAAAAGACATTAGTGGGATAATTTTTTCTTTATTTTTTGAATCTATCCATTTATAGAGACACACAAAAAATAAAGGAGGTATTATTAACATCACTATTGAAATCGAAAGAAAATTTTCCCCAAAAATTAAATATGTAGGAATAAAAATTAAAAAATTCAATGGAAATATACCTGTGTAATTTCCGTTTGGTGTTTTTGAATAATAAGGAAACTCCCCTCTCAAAAAAGCTTTAATACACATAATTATCGCCTCATGTCTATCACTTTGTCCCGGACTAGGATAACGTAATTCTAAGTAAACCGTAAATAAAAAAAATCCTAATAAAAAAAATACAAAATAAAATATTCTTTTTTTTATTCCTAAATAATATAAGAATGGCATGAATGTTATAGCTCCTATCCAAAATATTATTAATAATAAATTCATATCAATGGCAAGATAGGGACTACGAATAATGATTAATAATGGTATGAGTGCAATTATTATTTCTGAAAATTTAATATCATTTAGTAACTCATATTTGCTTTTAATTTTTTGAATTAGCATTTTTCTTGATTATTTGTTATTATTAATTAAATAGACTTTTCAGATTTTTTTAAAATCTATAACAATTTAATTCCTAATAGTTTTATTTTAATATTTTATTTTCTTTCTTCTTTAATAAATAAATCGATAATTGATTTGAAATAAATAGCTAAATCAAATTTCGTCTCAAGTCATGCTTTAAAACAACAGCTATTAAAACATATCGAGGTTTTTGGAAAATATAAAAATATTTTTAAAGCAAAAAGATGTAAAGTGGATGTTTAATTTGGTAGTTTATAGTATTGTTACGGTTGTTTTAAATTTTGTTGGAGAAGCATTTGAAAGTGTATTCATTTATAAGCATTTATATATATTGAATTTTCTTTTCTATCTAACGCATCCTCTTCAGGATCACATTCCTCTCTTGCAATTTTCTTAAAACCAATAGATTTTAGCAATAACTCCATTTTTTCAAAATCATAGCAATATTTGTGTTGTCCATGCTGATATATTCCAAGATTTACATAATCAATTATTGAAGCAAATTCATTTGATTGAGGAATTAAGGGGTCAGCATAAATTGATTTAATGTAATTATAATCTTTATTAACATAAGCCTTAAAGAGTCTTTCCATATCTGGAATAACAAACCTTATTCTACTTCCCTTCTTTAAAATCCTATAACAATTCCGTAAACAATAAATAGCTGATGAATTAGTATAGCTTAAATGTTCAAAGAAATGTTCACTGTAAATATAATCCACTGAGTTATTTAAAAATGGTAATTTTTTTCTTAAATCTAATTGAAGATCAGCATGAATATTTAAGTCAATATTAATAAAACCTTTTTTCAGGTTAATACCACATCCTAAATTTAATTTAATAGAGTCTAAATGTATAAATTTATTCACTCTGGCTCTACGAGACCTCATATCCATAAAAAAGATCTTTAATTCTTTCTTAAATTCAACGTATAATTTTCTAAATGATTTTTTAAATTCCCCATAAATTATTTTGATTGGATTCAATAGAATTACACTTATTATTATAGTAATTTATAGTAAATGAGAACCTTTTTATTATTAGATTTAATAAGATCAATTTTATAAATATTGTTAGTATTGGAAATTTAGGGCTTGAGTTATCAAAATTTATTTATAATTCAATTTTTCAATCTCTTTTTTAAAAATAGTTTTCCAATCTATAGAAGGAGCTAAAAGATTTTCTTCCATGTGTGTAGAAATTGAAGGTATCGGACACCATAAAATCCATCTTTTTCCAAACAATATTTGCTTCCAGTTAAATCTCCAAGCTCTTAAAAAAATTCTAAAAGCTTCTCGATTATTAAATCGATGTTTTATAATTTTAAAAAGATTAGCTATGTTATTTTTTGTCAAACTTAACCATATATCCGGATCCCTTGAACCCTTAATAAAATCTGAAAAAAATCTACTAAGCTTTGACTTTTTTAAAAATACTTTTTTAGAAAAAAAATTTTTAACATTGCAATATTTTTCAAACACATTTTTTGTTTGAGCTAATGTTCTTTTTGTCGTAATAAAGGTTAAACAAGTTGAACTTATGGTTCTCCAATGTTTACCTGAAAAAGTTTTTATTTTAGAAAGATATGTATGGAATGAGTGAGTATAATGGTCCAAATGATCATAAGGAGTAATAAAATGTACTTCTGAATCTTTTTTTAAAAAATCAACCATTTTTTCAAATTGATTTGGAAAATAGTAATAATCATCCTCAGCAAAATAAATTATATTTGAAGCATTTTGTTCTAATAAAATCTTTATTTGTAAATTAAAAGTAAATTGATTTCCTAAACCAGGTAATCTAATAAATTCTAAATTTTCGTCGTTGAAATATGTTCTAAACAAATCTTCAAATTTTTTAGGGCAATTATCAAGTATTACCCAAATTTTAGCATTTAAACGGCCTAATGATTGTTTAAAAGATTTTAAACATAAATGTGCCAATTTATATTTATCATTTTTAAATACTATCGGATTCTTTGAAATTTTAGGGTATATTCTATAAGCTACTGCGACATCATAAATCTGTTCTTTCATAAAAGGCTAATTTTATCCCCCTTTAATACAGATTTTAATTTTTTAGATGATTTAAAATTAATTATTCGTTATTGTAACATTAGTTCTTCAAATTAAAAAGTGAATTTCTTGTTTTTCTTAATAAAGTTAGAGTTCTAAAAAAAATACTTCATTCTATTGAAAAATGTTTTATTATAAAGGATTGTTCTAGTAATAGTTACATTGGAGTCTTGTAAAAAAAATTGAAAATACTATCACATTATACATTTTTTAAATAAGAAAAAGGTGAATAATCAATTTGGTACTAGTTAGTGTTATAATGACTTCATATTATCGTGAGAAATACATCGCTGAATCTATAGAAAGCGTCTTAAACCAATCATTTAGAGATTTGGAATTAATTATTGTGGATGATTTTTCAGAAGACAAATCCCGAGATATAATTACTAAATACATGGCCATAGATAACAGAATAAAAGTAATTTTTCATAATGAGAATAAGGGTATCGCAAAAAGCACTAATGATGGGATTAATATAGCAAATGGAAAATATGTGGCAATTATTGATTCAGATGATGTATGGGACAAAAGAAAACTTGAAAAACAACTACAAGTTCTTAATAATAATAATAATTTTATTGTCTGGACTAATGGGGTCTTAATTGATCAAAATAGCAAAACTATTGGAAAATCTTTTATTGAGCTAATTAATTCACAAAATAAAAAAAAATCAGGAAATATTTTTTTGGAACTCTTACAAGGAAATCTTATCAATAAATCTTCCATAATTTTTCAAAAACAAAATCTAGGTAATATTACATTCAATGAAAATTTTAAAAGACTTGACGATTATCAATTTGTTGTTGATTTAGCAAACAAATTTGAATTCTTCTTTATTAATAAACCCCTGACAAGTATCCGTCAACATAACAGTCAATCTTTAACCAATATTCATAGATCGACCTATATTCTAGATTATATACGACTATACAAATATTTTCTGAAAAAATATAACCAACAAATTCCCCTAAAAACTAAATTGTATCTTTATAATCAAATCATTAATCTATCAACAACGCTAGGTATGAATATAAAAAGATTTCAGTTGTACGAATTTAAAGTTGATCCATATAATTTTATAATAAATTTGAAAAACGAATCAAAATGGGTTAGAAATGCACTTTTAAAAGATCAAAACAGGAGAACATTACAGATATTATATAGATTATATTGTAAATCTTTTAGGTCTTTTATTGTAGGATTGGCTTTTGTTTTTAAATTTAAAAAAATACAAAAACCTGTAAGATTTTGGTTAAGTTTTATTATTTTCATCTTCTTTAAATTAATTCCTAAAGTTAATTTTCCTCGGTTCTTTCCTATGAAATAGAATTAATAAAAAACCCAATTAAAAATAGAGATAAAATTTAGAAAAAAAACCTAGAAATCTTTAGAAGTAATTTTCTTGCGATAAAGAAATTAAAGATTTAAATTATTAAAAAGGTAAGTTTTAGTAAAACTTCCAAATAATTTATTTATCTTTTATTTTTTCTTTATATTTTTTTTAAATCTTTCCTCAATGTAGTTTTGATTTACTAATTGTTTTTCTATATCACTATAATCGTTCATTTGGGTTGTTAACATCGGATTAACCATTAAACATACATACTTACTCTGTATTTGTTTAGCTAAATATACATCTAATATATCCTCGTATTTGCTAATTATCTTTATTTTCTCATATTTTTGTATGAACTCCTCATATATTTTTATATTATATGCCATTGAGTGAACAGCATAAGCGTTTTTTAATAAAATCAAATTGGGTTTGATTTTGATTAATTTTTCATGTGTATTTGCACCTAAATAAAATAAAGCCCAATCTAAGTTTCCAATTTGTGTAATGGCCTTTTTAAGATATTTTTCTGGCTTATTAACAATAAATTTAACATCATCTTCAAACACAAGCACATTATTTAAACCTTTAGATTTAGCTATCTTAAGAATAACTAGATTTGATTTAATAATACCAATCTCCAACTTATTTGAAGCATAGAAACAAGTAAGTTTTTTAAGTTAATCATTTTATGGATAAAAAATTTTGAATACTATTAAAGAAGATCGATGTTAAACTAATCGATTTTAAAGATATAGGAACAAATCGTTGTATTGACAGGAAATTTCAAAAATAAATAAATATTTGTCAAATAAAATTTTTCTTTAATCGAATATTGCTAGATCTTAATTAAAATAATGAAAAGATAATTTATGCAAATGGAATAATGAATATAGATATTATAATTCCTAGTTTTAAAAAAACTAAAGACTATAAAGAAATAGATAATATTGAGTTAACAAGAGAATCAGACGGGGAAATAATTTTCACAGGTTTGCGAAAAAGTGCTGCTAAAAATAGAAATTATGGTTTAAAAAAATCTAATGCTAAAATTATAATAATGATTGATGATGATATTACCGGATTTTACAAAGGATGGGATATTGATTTAACAAATTCTCTTATAAATAATTATGAGATAGTTATGATTTCTGCAAGATTAATGAATTCCGATGGTACCTTAGGACATATGATGCTTTCTAAAGAATTAAAGCCTCAATATTACGATTTGAGTAATGATTTTTTCGAAGTTAAGAGAAAAAGGTTACCTACAGCTTGTATAGCAATTAGGAGGAATGAATTAAGATTTGATAAAAAATTTATTGGTAGCGGATTTGAAGATGATGATTATTGTAAACAATTAGCCTTAGAGTACACAAATGGAAAATTTATAATTAATAATAAATGTAAACTTATACATCTTAACGAGAAAAAAAATCAATTGGATAAATACTGGAAGAAAAATAAAAAATATTTTGAAAAAAAATGGGGGGAGCCGTAATTTTAACAAAACCAACAAAATATTCAAGCCTTTTACTTTAACCATTTTGACAATAACTAAATTCGATTCTATGATCGAGATTTATGAAATACATCTCTTCAAAAAAATCTAATGAACTCATTCTATTTGTTTTTTAAAATTATATTAATTATACGAAATGATTTTCAAAATTAATGCTAATGCCTTTTCAATATTCAATAGATTATATACCACCTACCTTAATCAAATATATGCGGCTTACTTATACTAATAAAGTATTAAATTAAGAACTTTATAAATTATACTTTGGATTATTCAATCAAAAATTTAATTTAAGATTTATATCTTTTGTATAGTTATGGATAATAACCATCAAAAATTTTAATCTGAAATCCAATTAAAACGATTACTAAGTGCTACTTTTATGTTTTTATTAATAAGATTTAATCTAGTAGTTTTCCCAATGAAATCTTTCTTTTTTAGAAAATAGATAGATCTAATGGCATTACTAACACGATCATACTTGTTAAGTATAATTCTAAGGATTTTCCCAAAATAAGGAAACTGATTAAAAATCTTTCTGCTTACTAATATAATAAATCTGATAAAAAAGATTACTTTAAGAATAAGCGAATCTTCATCACGAAGTTTTCTAATGTATTTCCCTTCATCTAGAAGTTTTCTAATGCTTTTACCCTTAAAGTATTTCTTATCAAAGATTGTAATATAGCATCTATATTCATCTCTAGGTTTAAAATAAGAAACTTGTAATAATTTTGTAGGTGTACCTTTTCTCCAAGATATAAATTTACACGCATATGCGCATGTTGAATCAAATAACTCAACATTCAATCTAGCATCTTCATTAAAATACAGCCTATTTGGATTTTGTTTTTGTTTAAGAATCATATTATCATTTGGTATGGAATTATTACTAATAAATTTTTTAATCATTGTTGGATAAAAATCTTCAATAGATATAAAAGATGAATTAATTTTAAGCTGATTTTGGTTAATATTATCTTTTACCAATGCCCAGGATAGAAAATGTTTTGGAATTGGATGATCTTGTAAATCACCCCATCTGCCATGATCAGAAAAGAACCAAAATAAAGAATCAGGCTCAGTATAATCCCATTGTTTCATTACATTCATAGTTTCTTTTATGGATAATTTTCTTCTTTTTTTATCAAGCATTCCAAAATGAAATAATTCATACCGGACAAAATAAAATGTGTTCTTATCGTTTTTTTCTTTTTGAATTTCCGGTATAATAGGATATTTCGTTGTAGTGATATATGAAGATTTATTTGAAATAATTTGAGTAAAATATTCTTTTTTGTATATTTTTATCTGCCAATTATTATCTTCTAATATACTTGTTATAAGTTGATTTTCCCAAGGCCACTTTATTGTATTTGTATGTTTTTCTCTATATCTATTATGTCGATGATATCCCATTCCTCCACTTTCAAGATCGGAGCAAAGTTTACCAGTAAACATACTCACCAAAGAGGTTGTGGTAAAACAACCCCCAATCTGATGTAGTAGAGAAAGTCCTTTTTTTTTAGCATAAACAACTATTTTCCTACATAAAGGCGTTGTATCAAAGAGCATACAGTAAATTTTCATAAAATTAACCTATGAAGACTTTGTTAAAAAGTATAATAATAATGAATTTAAATAATCAATATAAATTAGTTTTTATTATAAAATAATTTTTAAAAAAAACGATCTTTTAAAATCAACAATAAGCTCAATTTTTATTGAAAAGTTAAATTTTTTTATGTATCCTAATTATATCGTTTTTAACAATAAAGGTATAATTAGGTTTCTTCTTAGATATAAAATTTCTTAATTCCTTTAATGTAGGATAATCAATTTTTCCTATAAACATTCGAGCATCATCTATTAATATAACATGATTAAATTTTGAGCTATTTAAAATATTGTTTAATTCTTGCCTAATCGGCGTCTCAATTTCTCCTTTAGCTGTAATCCCTGATGAATAATGAGCATCAAGCCAAAATAAACAAGGTTGCTTAATTTTAGAAATAATTATTGGCAGCACATCAGAACTATCCCCCTGTATTATTGAAATATGATTATATTTAGAAAACTTCTTTTTAGCATTTTTAAAAAGGTCATCATCAAGTTCTATTGAATAAATTTTTTTAAACTTTTTTTTTGTAGCATCTATCATTTCTCCTAAATAAGTTCCAGTTTCAACAAATGTTTTAATTGAAAACTTTTTTGCATACAATTTAACTATTTTCTGTTTTAAAATGTGAGGGGGGTGAGTTATATCCGATTCAAACCATTTTCTTAATTCTATAAGATTCAAGATTTTATCATGGATGTTAGCAATTCTATTATGAATTTTAATATTATATACTTGCCTAAGAGTTTTAATCGTCTGAAAACCCACTCGTCTTATTTTCACCATCTAATAAAACCCCTTAAAAATCATCTAATTCTTTGTAAACCAAAATAATCAACACCCATTATCATAAGAATCTAATATTTCACCCTAAATTAATATGATTCGAATTTTGGTCCAAAAATTTTTTTAGATTTCTTCATTATAGTTAGAAAATAGAAATTAATCAAACTTTAATATTATTTTTCTCAACAAGAGAAATTCGAATAATTAGCAAGCAGTTGATAAATAAAAAAATCTCTTAAATTAAAAAAATTATTTAATAATATATATGAATTTAATAAAGAGGAATAAAGTTCGTTTATCATTCATAGTTAATGAAATTTTGAAGAAAATATTCAAAATCCCAATTTATATAGATGGCTCAATTTCACTAAAAAAAGCGACTTTATATACAAGGTGTAAGAATTATGTAGATAACTGCAATGGGGAAAATAATAGTGATATGAAGACCAACGGGGAATTGCGTTTTATGAATCATATTCTTGGACAATGTAAGATAATATTTGATATCGGAGCCAATATTGGGGAATGGACAACACTTGCTCTAAACATTAATAATAACCTTAATATTCATTGTTTTGAACCAAATTATTATGCTTTTAATAAATTAATCCAAAATAATTTTCCAACAAACGTGATCTGCAATAATTTTGGTCTTAGTTCTATTAAGGGTGAAAAAGATTTATATATCTTTGAAAATGGTTCAGGTCTTAATTCTTTATATCAAAGACATGGACTAGAAAATGGTTGGAACTTAAAGCCGCAGCAAAAAAAGGAAAAAGTGAAACTTGATACATTAAAAAATTATTGTAATGAGCAAAATATCTCGAAGATTGATTATATGAAAATTGATGTAGAAGGACATGAACTTGAAGTTTTTAAAGGTGGGAGAGATTTATTTACAAATGTTCGTGTCGATATAATTCAATTTGAATATGGTGGGTGTAATATTGATTCACGCGTTTTATTGAAAGATATTTTTAATTTTTTTAAAGGTATAGATTATGATTTCTATAAAATTTACCCAGATTATACGAAATTAATTAGACGATATGATCAGCGACTTGAGAATTTTCAACATCAAAATTGGTTAATTATTAAAAAAGGGTTATTATTCAATAAATAACATGGAAAAGTTGCATCTTTTTATAATTTCAAATAAAAGAGTAAACAAGTTATTGTTTAATAAAGACGCTGAATATAATAGATTTAATCGTTGGAGATTAACCTTAATTGATATAAGAAATTTTAAGGGAAGATAAAAAAAAATGATAAATGCTGTAATAGTATACTTATCAAGAAAACAAGATATAAATGATTTAAAGAAAAGTCTTAAATTATTAAATAAGAATTTTACTAGAAGGTTTAAATATCCTGTTTTAATATTTAATGATGATTTTACGAATGGAGATCAACACATTTTACGTAAAATTTATTCTAATATAAAATTTGAAAAAACAAATTTTGAAATACCCTCTTGGATTGATAAAAACCAAATAGACAAAGGTTCTCATAAAGTTAGATTAGGGTATATGCATATGTGTAGATTTTTTAGTGGAGAAATCTATAAACACGATGCAATTAAAAATTATGATTGGTATTGGAGACTAGATTCTGATTCTTATTTACATTCTCGAATAAGATATGACATATTTAATTTTATGGAAAGAGAGGGATTTATATATGGTTATCTTGAAACGAATATAAAAGACGCACCTAAATTTGTAATTGGATTGTGGGATCTAACTAAAGAATTTATCCAAAAGAATAAAATTCAACCAACATTTCTGAATAAATATCTAGATAAAAATGGAGAGTGGGATCGTTCACTTTTTTATACAAATTTTGAAATCTCTAAACTCGATTTTTGGAGATCTGAACGCTATATGGAATATTATAATATGATTGATCAAAATGGTGGTTTTTATTATCATCGATGGGGAGATGCTATAATTCATTTATTAGCGCTTTCTATCCTAGTAAGTGAAAATAAAATCCATTATTTTAAAGATATTGATTATTCTCATCAAGATTTTAGACCAAATAGAAAATTTAGTTTTAAAAGCCAAGCGGTCTTATCAAATTATATTATTATCAATAAAGCCATAAAAAATATTAAAAATAAAATTGTACGTTTTAGTAGAAAGACAAATAAAAGATGATTTTTAGAAGATATTAATAATATATCAAAAAATCCTCTCTTTTCTTATTTTGAACTGAAAATTCTAATATTTCAGATCAAGGCTAACACTAGTACTGTTTTGTTTACTTTTTTCTATTTTTGCAGTATTAGGCTTAATTCACCTTAGTAATATTTCTTTATCAAAATTTTTTCAATAAATCCTTATATCAATTCTGTTGGATGGACTTTTAATTTTTTAATCATTTTATATTTCAATAGATATAATAATAATTTCTTTCATTTCCAGTTTTAATGAAAATTATCTCCTATCATTTTTTATAATACCTATTCCACCATATTCTTGATCCCAATCATCAACAATTTCTTTATATTCAAAATTTTCTTTAATTTCATTCCAAAAGATATTTACATCTACATTTAATTCCTTCTCTGGAGGGACAACAACTATATCATGAAATGCTATTATACCATTTTTTTTTACTAAAGGACTATACAAGTCAAAATCTTTTTTTACTCCTTCATAAGTATGATCTCCGTCAATAAAAAGAACATCGATTCGTCTTTTATTTAAAATTTTTTTTATTTTTCTCACAGAAGAGGATTTATGAGAATCTTTTCTAAGGAAAAACATTTTTTGATTACGTGAAGCGAAAGTTTTATAAACTGTTTTGTATTTAGAAGGATATCCCCCGCCAAATCGTCCTTCTGGCAAATCAATACTGATAATAAGAGCATCAGGACTAGAACATTTTGATAGTAAAAATAATGTCCCACCACTTGCAGTTCCAATTTCAAGAATTACTTTTGGACGAATTGGAGTTATTAACTTACAAAATTCATATATTTCTGTTTTTTTTTGCCAAGGAATAATATTAAACAATGGTATCTCCTTAAAATGAGAAAATCTATATGTAAATACGAGATTTATATAATCCTCCAAACTTTTACATTTAGAACTAATCTTCTTAAGATTTATTCCTGCATAAGTATAATTAATGAATTCTAAAAGAATATTTTTTAACGAAAATTGATGAAATACACGACTTCTGATTGCTTTATGATATATATCAAAAAAAAAACGACTTCTAGTTACTTTATAATATAAATCTAAGAATAATAGTTTATTGATCATATTGAACTAAACCTATCAATTTTATTAATGTTAAATTTACAAATTTCTTTATAATTAAATGATTAACCAAATCTTCTTAAAAAATCTTTATAGGCTAATTGAATACCTATCTTAAGATCTGTCTTGGATTTCCATCCTAAATTATTAATTTTAGCAACATTCAGTAGTTTTCTCGGCATGCCATCTGGTTTTGATGTATCATAATGAAAATTACCCTCATAACCGATTACTTCTTTTATTAATTCAGCAAGGTCTGAAATTGATATATCTTTTCCTGTTCCAATGTTAATAATATCACTCTCATTATAGTTATTCATCAAAAAAACACATGCCTCAGCTAAATCATCGACATAAAGAAATTCTCTCTTTGCCCTCCCAGAACCCCAAATTTCAACAAATTTCGAATTATTCATTTTAACTTCGTGAATTTTTCTTAGTAAAGCAGGGAGAACATGTGAATTATATAAATCGTAATTATCATTTGGACCATAAAGATTAGTAGGCATTACACTAATAAAATTTGTGTTATATTCACGATTATATGATTGACACATAATAATGCCTGCTATTTTTGCTATTGCGTAGGGTTCATTCGTAGGTTCTAATTTTCCAGTAAGAAGAACATCTTCAGACATAGGTTGGGGGGCAAATTTTGGATATATACATGAACTCCCCAGGAAAAGTAATTTCTTTATATTGTATTTATAACATGCATGAATTATGTTGTTTTGAATTACTAAGTTACTATAAATAAATTGCGCAGGATAGGTATTATTTGATAAGATCCCGCCTACCTTAGCAGCAGCTAAAAATACATATTCAGGTTTTTTTTCATCAAAAAAATTATATACCTTAGCTTGATCAGTTAATTCCAATTCTTCATGAGTCTTTAATAATAAATTAGAATAATTTTCTTTTTTTAAAAATCGTGTTATTGCTGAACCTACAAGTCCAGTATGACCAGCGATATAAATTTTTGAATCTTTTTCCATTAAAATCAGTTTAATAGTATCTATAACTTCATTTATATTTTATATTATTGATTGTAATTTTAATTTTTTGCTAAATAATAGATTATTATGTTATAAAAAGGAGAGTCGATGTCTTATAATGATTTTAAATAATAATGAATTTGAATCTGTTTTTTTTTAAAATTAATTATTTAAATTATTTATGATTATTTTTATCTTTTTTATTATTTATAAAGCAAGAAATAATTTATTTGCAACAAACCTTTAAATTAGTAATTTTAAATAGCAATAAAATCATCTACATACAAACCATGTTTAAGCGCTTTTTTGCAAAAAAAATATAAAAGTATTATAATAATTATGAAAATTTTAAAAAAATTCATTAAAGATATTCCCATCATCGTCTTTATTCTCATACTTTTCAGCCTAATTATGAAGTTTTATCTTATATTTCAGGAAATAGATATAGTCATCCAAAAGTTAATGGCTGATGACAGTTTTTATTATCACGTTATTGCTCGTAATATTGTAAATGGAAATGGAATAACATTTAATGAAAAAATTAATACAAATGGTTTTCACCCTTTATACGCATTTATTTTAGTTCCATTGCATTTTATGTCTCCGAATAATATGAATGTCCCTATTTACCTCTCGCTAATAGTAATAAGTTTATTTTCTGTCTTTACTTCGCTGTTTATATATAAGATAGTTAAGGAAATTTTAGGAATCAACACAGGGATAATTGCTTCAGCGATTTGGTTATTCACCCCATCATTATTTTTTTTATCATTATTAGGAATGGAAACAAGTTTACAAGTCTTTTTTATCAGTGTTCTTACTTATAAATTAATTACATGGGATAGAAAGGTTAATTATACTCCTCGAGAGTCACTCATTATTGGCTTTTTATGTGCATTGATCTTTCTTAGTAGGATGGATGGGTTGTTTTTTTGTATTTCAATAATTATAGTTCTTATTTTTCGTAAATTAAAATCATTAGAATCCATTAAAAAGATATTTAAAATTAATATAAAAGATATTTTTATTATCGGTATAACTGCTTTACTTCTTGTTTCTCCTTGGCTTATATGGAGTTATTTTGGAACTAATTCGTTATTTCCTACCAGCGGAGAAACTAGACGTCTTTATTATAATAATCCCGTTTATTATGTAGCGCTCCAAGGTTTATTTGATACAATAAATTATTTTGGTGGGCAGTATATAAAAACTTTTGAACTCTCTTTTATGATTTCACCTATTGTTCCTTCCCTTTTTTCAATTTCTTTAATTGTACTACTCACCCTGGCTTTTATTTCTATTTCATTCATCCTACTATTGATTTTAGATAGGAAATTTCTAATT
>SDBV01007748.1_pt1 | contig 14618 bp, 30 predicted proteins | sample 2277081 | NCBI WGS metagenome assembly SDBV01 (sample SAMN10402039, study PRJNA504765) | marine sediment metagenome | isolation source: marine sediment core GS10_PC15, 223 cmbsf | place: Arctic Ocean: Southern Knipovich Ridge | collected 2010
ATCCCCGGAAACCGGCTGTCGGCAACTTCACAGGCTTTCTTGGTAAAGATCCTGGAATGCGATAAGGGTTGTTTAACGGAGAGTCAGTTCGGCTCTCCCACTTGTTCTCGAATTGTCTAGAACAAGTAGACAGCCGAACAGAGTTACAATGGAGGTGCTAAAGTGTCTCAGGTACCAGAAAAGTGTCAGGGGTGTAGCTCGTTGGAGAAGTGTCAGGAGAGTGGTTTCTTCGACCTCTTAAGCGGTTTCAACGGCTGGGAGAAGTTAGTCGAAGGCCTGGAGGAATCAGGTGATCTTGGATCTCTGTTCTCCAAGTCGAAAGCCCTAGAGATCCATGACACACTAGCAAAGATCCTTGGACGTACCAAGGCCGTTGAAACAATACAGAGGGCCCAGGTCATCTCCAAAGAGGCGCATGAGGCGTTTGAGGCGTTCGGGGAGGATGACCTATGCACAGACGACGTCGAATCTGTAGGGACAATGGGTCTGGCGCTGATAGATTTCGTGAAGGAATTCGGTCTACAGGCTGCCCGGCTGGACGAGATGCTGGCGGCAGCCTTCTCCACGACATATCACCTGGGCTACATCAGGGCCATGAAGAACGTGGAGGAGGCGAAGAGCGATGGCTCTTAAGAAGGTGCTCGAGGCACTCAAGAAAGCTAAGGCTCTCACCGAGGAAGTATCGGCTCGCGAGGAAGACTTGTTCGACGAGCGTGCTATTGACGAGGTACTGACGCTAGGCAAGTCACTGATCACGAGGGCAAGAGTGTTGGGACCTGAGTCCGAGGAATATATGCAGGACTTATCGAGTCATCTCGTAACGGCCTTCGTCTTGGGCTACGAGAAGTGCGAGAGAGACAATGCTGAAGGAGGTGCAAAGTGTCAAAGATGTTAATAGAAGAACTGGAAAGCTCGTCAAAGTATTATCGAGACACGTATGAGAGTAGTATCGGTCTCACAGCGAAGTATGTGACGTTGCTAGGCGGCGAGGACCTGGAAATCCCCAAGGGGGTATCTGTATCCTGCAGTGCTCATACAGTGCTTTTCTCCTTCACTGAGGTTGTAGTAGAGGACAAGGACGAGGTTGGTAGGGCTGAGCAAGTCAAGGTTCACGAATTCCTTGTGAGGCTTATGGAGCTGTTTGAGGTTGCGGAGATCAATTGGAAACCGGGCTACGATACAGGACTATATACCTTCAGGGCGGACAAGGACGATCTCGAGATGGTACTCCACAAGCGGATACCGTGCGTAGGTAAGCGGTACTTGGTTACGGTGGAGGTAGTGAAGTGTGGAGATCCTCCTGTAGGTAAGCATGTGGAATACCTAGGAGAAGCAGAAGCTGATGCCGTTTCTGTTTAGTGAGCAAGAGGCTGAATATGTTGACTGGTGGTGGAGTCGTAGGGCGGATCGTCTTGCCGAACGTAATATTGCTCCTTTCAGTGGCGAGGTGGTTCTTGAGAGGAGTATTAACGGTCTTAATCTCGAGGCTGCTGTTGAAGTTTTGGGAGTTGCACAAACTACTGAGGAGGTGCTAAGTGCAGATTCAAGTTGTGCTCAAGGTTGAGAAGCAGACGAAGAACACGATCAGGTACAGGGAGTCCAGTAGTTCACTTGGCTCTGGAAAGGTGATTGGAACCTTGTATGTGCAGAAGGACGCGATAAAGGAAGCGTTCGGAGGGACGATTCCTGAAGAACTGACTGTCACGATTGAGGATGGTGAGGCGTGAGTGAGGCTGTGAAGTTTGAGATGGCTATAACCATGTTGAAATACGCAGTCAGAAGACATATGGCTGCTCACACAGATGGTACCTTCCCAGGTATACCGGACGAAACGTTTGAGATCGCCGGCAAGTTAGAGCCCGCAGAAATCAGCGCAATACTTACACCTTTAGGCAATGAAGGTCCTGAGGAGGTAAATGCTGTACTACAGACACTGATGGGTAAGCGTGTTAAGGTGACCATGGAGATCATGGAGTGAGCGGTAACACACAGGCAGGGTCGGGCGAACGTCCCTCCCTGCCCAAGGAGGTACAAATGTGTAATAAGTTGACATTCGACCAGATTATAGCAGGAGAGGGAGAATTCCTTCCTACAATACCAGGATCCTCTTTCGGGCCACTTAAGAACTCTGCCCCACCTATCGTCTGCGCTGATGGCGAAAGCCTTAGTGTACAGGCAGGTAGAATGCTGTACTCGACACCCAGGGACGACGAGGGGCCATACACTGCCGTTGAGGTGGGATTCCCTTCTGTTAGTCCTCCATACTCATGGGCTGAGTATTTTGACGGAACCTTCCCTGTGCCGCATTGGTTACCCTATAGGATAACACTGAAAATCCTTCAAAGGCTGGTTCATCTCCTCCCTCGAGGTCCTGTACTGCGCACGGAAGAAGACGACCCGACCGAGAGCGTATACGCCTATATTCCTGTCGCCCTCGTCCGTGAGTTCATTGAGGCACACGGCGGGGAGGCACTTGCCGAAGTCGATATGAAGGACACAGATGACTGAGGAACTCCTAGTGCAGATACTTTGCGGTTTGGTACTACTGGGGCTACTGTCGATAGCGATACGGAAGAGGAGGGATGGAAGATGACAAATTGGAGTAAGACCCCCTTCAATAACATTAGGGCGGCTCACGCTGCTGCTGTCAGGTCGGGGCTGAATCCTGGGCCTCTCAAGAAGAAAGAAGACTATGAGTTTTTCAGGATCCTGAGTGGTAGCGTCCTGACGATTGTGGCTCAGAAGGAGGGACACGAACGCGTCCTAGAGACCGTAGGTACAGTTGAGGGTCTAGCAAGCAAGGGATTTTCCGACGAGGTAGAGTCCTCAGAGAACTCTCAGGCATCCGGATGGAAAGTCACGCCTTGGAGGCGTACGGAAGATCCTGCGTTGAACACCTTTGAGCACATTCAGGAGTACTGGGAAGAGCAGATTGCGAATCCTGAGAACCTGGAGATTATAGAAGTCCGACTGTATCGAATCGGAAGCAAAGAGTATGAGTACGGCCTAGACAGGGAAGGCAATATGTGGGGACGAGTGCTGGAGTTGCCATGAGTAAGTGGAAGGAGACACCTTTCGAGACTCTGGATTCCGCCTATAGGGTAGCTTCAAGCATGGGTATGCATCCTAGGCACATAGAAGTTGTAGGTGACTTTCGTTGTTTTAAGGTCTATAAGCGCAAGAAGGTTACCACTGTCGCTCAACGAGCCGACGGGACTGGACCTGTCTTAGAGAAGGTAGAACCGATTGCGAAGGCCAAGGAGCTACCAAAGTATAGGAGGCAAAATTTCGGGACGATAGTAGACAATGAACCAAAACAAAAACAAGATCTCTTAGATGACCCAACGCCAGGGAGACCGAACAAGTGGTGGGTGCGACCTTGGTTAGTGTCTCCCCGGCACAAGACAATAGCGGAGGCAAAGGAATATTATCAAAGAACACTGAAGGACCAGGAGACCCTTGCAACCTTTGATTTGTGTATCATTAGGTTCGGCAACATCGAGTACCACCTATGTGAGACAGAGCAAGGGTTGATTACCAGGAGCATGCAAAAATTCACGGTTAAGAACTTGATAGCAAAGATGCAAAAAGTACAAAAATTGCTTGACGCTGACCTAGCTTCCAAGTCCGCTGGTTATAGCCCACCTGTCTAAGGTGGGCTATGACCAACTGACAAGGCGCCTGAAGTATTCGACTGGATACTCAAGGCGTTCGCTTGCCCGTTGTCGCAACCCGTAACAACTAGTTAATTGGAGGTGTTTAAGTGGCATTGGATTTGGCAAAGCTTGAAACACTGCTATCTGTCAAGCAGATAGCGGAGCAGTTTGATGTGGCTGCTCGGATCGTTAGGAAGGAAGCGAAGGCCGAGAAGATTCCCGGCGCGTATGAGATCCTCGGCAGGTGGGGTTTCGACCCCGACGAGGTCTTGAGCTGGGAACCGCCTGAAACTGGAACGCGCGTTGCATCCAAGCGTGAGGATGGTCGGACGAGGTACCAGGTCTATCTGAACGACGAGGAACTGGCGAACCTGAAGGCGATCCTACCCGAAGATGCCATCAAGGATCCGAAGGTAGCTCGGGCAGCTCGCAAGGCAAAGAAGGCCGCAGAGGCTGGTGGAACTGAGGAAGTTGAAACTCCTGACGGTGAAAGTCCTTTCAAGGACTTCGGCACCGACTAACCAGTAAGTCATAGTAGTAAGCGGGGGCCAGTCCAGTCGCAGGCCCCCGCTACGTGGAGGTGTAAAGTGAAACATTGGATATTAGCGGTAGATCCAGGCGAGACGTGTGGATTTGCCTGGTTCACCTATGAAGATTTGAAACATGTTGTTCTAACAGGAGTTTGGTGTCATACAGGGCTCCCCACATCTGAGTTCGCAAGGTATTTTAGGGATAGGTTGTACAGCTTAGGCCATAGTAAGTGTGTGGTAGTTGAGGACTACGTGATATATGCCTCAGCAGCACAACTGCACGTCGGGCAACCACTGGTGACGCCAAAACTTATTGGCGTTATCGAAGCAGTTTGTGCCTTGGAAAACATCCCTATCAAAGTTGCACTGGTACCTGCAGCCAAGAAGGGTCGCTGGCCTGATGCAAGGATACGTAACAAGTTCCCCTACATTCTACCGGCCCTTGATTCAGAGCACCAGAAGGACGCCGTCAAGCTGGGGCTGGCATACATCGAAGGAGCAGCAGATGGGAGATAGCATATACAAACCAGGAGTTAGGCGGGACTGGCGTAAGTGCCCCATATGCGGCAGTGCGGTACTTCGCAGGGACATGGTACGTAGGTGTGTGAAGGTAGGGCAGTTCGCGTTAGTTCGTGCGATCTGCAGACGATGTGAGGTTAAGCTGGGTTACGTGCAGGGTGTATAAGCTCTTGAAGTGGCAGTCCGAGGACGCTAACTGGGTCATGCAGCAGAATTCACTACTTGCACATGACTGTGGCCTAGGGAAGACCATAATCGCAGTCGAAGCCGCCAAGAGGTATGCAAGGGGCCCGATCCTCGTGATCGCTCCCCGGCTCACGAAGGAATGGTGGGCTCAGGTAATTGAGGATCAAGATGCAGGATACGTTGGCGTGTGTGAAACAGCCGGAAGAGGCATACCCTGGGGCAGGATTGTAGGGTGGAAGGATCGTAGACCCCTAGCGTGGGTCATAGTACACCCTGCAGCGGTACGTATCTCTATTGCCCAGCTGAGCAGGGTTCGCTGGGACATAATCATTGTGGACGAGGCGCATCGGTTCAAGAACCGCAAGGCACGACAGACCAAGGCATTGTGGAGATTAACGGCCCGCCGGAAGATGCTGCTTACCGCAACACCCTACGGTAGGTCACCTGCTGATATGTGGGCTTTGTTGCACTACATGTATCCAAAGCGGTATCGATCTTATTGGAGGTTCTTTGACAACTATGTGAGTTACTACAAGCCCCCTGGGAGTCATTGGCGGACGATTCAGGGGCCAAAGAACTTGAATCAACTAGCGCAAAAGATCTCACCTTACTATCTGTCGAGAAAGAAGAGTGAGGTGCTAGATTTACCTACGTTAACGTACGCTGACGTCCCTGTGATTATCAACGGTGAGCAGGAGAAACTATACCTACGGCTGGTTCGGGATGCGTACGCTGAGTTGTCCGGTAAGGAGATATTGCTTGAGAATGCCTTAGTACGGTTCGTACGGCTGCAACAGTGCGCGTTAGACCCAGCACTTATGGCTGAGGGTCTACCGATGTTCGCAGTCGGTCAGGTACCCGCAAAGATCGCTTGGCTGGCTGAGTGGTTCGAGGATCACCCTGGCGAGCCAGTGATTGTCACTAGCAGGTTCCGGAAGTTTGTCGAGAAGTGGTTGAGGGTATTGGCTCCTGAATCTACTATTGTTGGAGGCATGAAGACAAAGGAGGTGCAGAGTGCGCTAAAAGTATTCAATAGGACTGGAAGGTTGGTTGGTTCCCTAGACGCAATCAAAGAGGGACTCAACCTACAACGGGCTAGCACTCTGATTGTTATGGATGGCACCTGGTCTGTGACTGCAGAGTACCAGCTAGCTCAGCGTATTCACAGGATCGGCTCGACCAGACCGTGTCAAGTTATCCACCTCGTAGGTAAATTGAGCACCTCTCGTAAGTGGACAGTGGATAAGCTTATGAGGAAGGCGCTTGCAAAGAGGTTGACCGATGCGGAGTTGATGCACGAGTTCGTGAGGAGTTTACAAGATGGCAAACTTTAAAACACCTAAACGTTTCTGGAGTAAGGTTGACGTAGGTAAAGTAGATGAGTGCTGGGAATGGAAAGCTGGGAAGAAAGGTAGAGGTTATGGTATGTTCGGTATTAACTACGAGATGTGGTATGCTCATAGGGTAGCCTGGATTCTAACTTTTGGACCTATTCCTGAGGGATTACTCTGCTGTCACCACTGTGATAATCCAGGATGCTGCAACCCTTACCACCTGTTCCTAGGAACTATTAGGGACAACAACGTTGATTCGTTCCGCAAAGGACGTACAGCAAGAGGAGAAAAACAAGGTGGCTCGAAACTTACCGAAGAAGACGTTTTAGAAATCCGTAGGCTTTATAAAGCCAAAGAGAGGAATCAGCAAGATTTAGCTGATAAGTTTGGGGTAAGTCATGTAACTATTAGTAGGATTGTGCGCAGGAAGCGTTGGGCTTGGCTATAAAGGAGGTTAGTAATGCCGAGGGTCTATAAAGATGGTAGCAGGTTTGTAGTTGGAGATTAGGTTCAGGCTTCTTGGATAGGTCATTCGATACCTAATGTCACAATTGAGGGTATACCTGGAGAGACCGATGATGGTTGCTGGTGCTTGAGGACACCAACTGGGAGATTGTTCACTCAGAATCCAGGTGCCTCAAACTTTGAGGGACTTTGGGAAATGGAGGAGGAGGTTAGTAATGCCAAGGAACAATAGATTTGTGGTAGGGGATAAAGTAGTAATCGTCTGGGCTGACGAAACGGAAACTGTAGCTATCATTATGTGCAGTCCTGGAAATAACGACGACGGCTGCTGGTACTTACACGATGAGGACAGAAGGTTGTTCGCGCTGAGTCCAGCTTCTGCGAACTATTACGGGGTGTGGGAATGGAGAGAGGAGGATACAGGTGAAACTTAATCGACGTACGTTCTTTAAGGGCGTTCTTGCGAGTGCTGTTACGGTTGTGGTTGCACCTACGTTGTCGAAACCTGCGGAGGTTGTGGGTTCTTCACCTACAAAGATGGCTTTCCCTGGGTATCATCTCTACAATGAGTATAACCCTCAGGATGGCTATGTACACCCACACTACGGCAAGCCGAGTCAATGGGAGTATCGACAGCTGCTTCAGGGTAAGTGGAAAGCACTGGAAACTGGTTCTGACCTAAACACCCTGATCATTGACGAGTATTCAAGCATACAACGAGCCGAGTTGGAGCGTTGGTTCCTGAGAGGAGGTGCTTGATGGTAGTAGTAGCGATTGTAACACTACTTTTCATGGCAGCCTCGGCAGTCTTTGCAGCACTCTGGTACAAGTACTACATAATGTACCATGCGGCTGCGGAGACAGTAACCAGGATCATTGAGGAAGCCGAGGAGTACATCAAGAACAAAACCGTCGAGATCCGTGCTCAGGCAATCAAAGGAAGCACGGCGGTAGTGAAGGGCCGCGTTGCAGAGCAGTTAGTACCCTTTCGTCCTGACTTCAACTACAATCCACGGGATATTCGCTTCCTAGGGAGCCCAATCGACTTGGTTGTGTTCGACGGACTCACGGAAGGTGAACTGAAGCAGGTTGCATTCGTCGAGGTTAAGACAGGTAACTCACGTATGAGTAAACGTGAACGACAGGTGCGAGATGCAATTCACGACGGCAGGGTTACCTTTGAAGTGTTCCGTGCGACCCCTTTGTTAGAGGAGGTGCAAAATGTGGGGACCTGAGATCAAGAGGAAGGAACTAGAGAGTAGCCTATGGGGATCTAAGTTTAGCCAGCAAGTGCAAGGGGATAGGATCACTAAAATTGCAAGGTATTCCTCACGAGCTGTAAGCAATGTCAGTGTACTTGGCGAGATAGCGCGAAATGCTGACCGCGCTTGTATAGAGTTGGAAGCATTCGCTGAGGAACTCATGCGTCAACGGGACGCAGCGCGTACCGAGGCCTTTAAGGAAGCAAGAGTCATCTGTATGTTGATAGGTCATGCTTATTCCAAGTCCTCAGGAGAATCGTATCAAGTTGCGCGACAATGTGCACTTAAGATCCGAGAAAGACAGGAAACTAGTGGTTAAACTAAGAGATGTTCCCTACAGAGGCGTGCTTGGCTTTGACGTAGAAACGAACGGCATACCTGACGATCAGGCCGGAAGCTGTGAAGGGTTAGGTATCACTTGTGTTGGCTTTGCCGATGCAGAACAGAGGTGGTCTTACGGCTCAGACTTCAACGAGAACGAGCGTACATTAACACAGGCCGAATGCGACGGCGTGGCTTGGGCGTTACATTGGTATCTTAGGGAGGGTATTGTTCCAGTAACCTTTAACGGTCTTGGCTTTGACTTCCGGTTGTTGCACTATCTAGTTAGTCCAGAAGTGCAACCTCTGGTTGTTGAGGTTGCACTTAGTCATGTGGATATATGCTATCTAGTACTACGAGCACGAGGATTCATGCTGGGGATGAATGCAATCACTAAGGGGTTAGGGATTGAAGGAAAACTCGAAGGTATGGATGGCCTCAAAGCTATAGATATGTGGGCTAAGGGCACTGCAGAAGATCGTAAGCGGGTGTTAGAGTACGTAGCACAAGATGCCGATGCGGCGTGGAGTGCACACCAGGAACTGGTAAAGCAGCGCAAGCTATTCTGGACGACAAAGCTGGGTACTTGTAGTGTGAGGCCCTGGATTGCTTTCGTGGCAGCCAGGAACAGCTTGTTGACGGTGTGGGAGACGCTTGCACGCCCTGATCCTGACACCAGCTGGATGGACGAACCCTGGGACTACAAGAAGTGTTACGATTGGACAGGAGTTACCGACATTAAGGTCGGTGACCATAGACTCATTAAGTTTATATGAGGAGGTGCAAACATGAAGGCAGTACATGTCAGTGAAGTTAAGAGCTTCTTGCGTTGTCGACTTGCGTGGTTTTGGTCGGCCACACCACCTAGGGGCTTGGGGTTAGAGCCTATATGGGGTGTGCCAGCGCTGCAGTTCGGTACGATGATTCACGAGGCGTTGCAGATCGGATACGAGACGGGAGCCAAGTTCGTCGATGCCTTTCAGCATATAACAACCGTGGAGAAAGAACGACTCCGTAAGCTTGATGGGTTTCACGACGAAGCGGAGGAAGAGTACAACGACCGTTGCATGCTAGGCATGAAGATGATGATGGGATATCAGGACTGGTGCGTCGAGGCCGATAAGGGAATAAAGTTCCTTGGGTTTGAAACTAAGTGGAAAGGAGTCAAGATTGGAAGGATCCCTATGGAAGGTAGGTTCGATGCCCCTATTGAGCGTGATGACGGACTGTGGGTTATGGACTTCAAGACAACCGCGAGCCGAGCGACAGAGTGGACGGCCCAGGACCTGCAGGCGACTACGTATGTCATGGCTGCTCGTAAGCTATATGGCCCAGAAGTGCGGGGCGTGATCTATCGGTTCCTGTTGAAGAAGGTCCCATACGACTATGAACAGCTGATCTTGAAGAATGGTAACATGACAAAGCGAAGTAACTTGCCCAACCTAACAACGTATGAAGATTACGCTACGGCCCTTGCGGTTGCTGTACTACTGGAGGTGGGCGAGAAGTCACCCAATATAGGTTCGGCTATGCGAGTCCCTTTGGAGACCAAGCAGGGTTGTGCCGAGATTCTGATTGATGACGACTTCAAGAGGTATAACTGGTATCCTGAGTTCCACGAGAAGTTCGTACTGGCTCAGCAGCTGCACTTCGAGACGTTGCAGGAACTGAAAGGAAGTAGTAACTTCTTTTGGGATCAGAAGGAGTATCGCACTGAAGAACAGATAAACCTTGCCGTGAAGTTCGTATTACTACCCGCAGCGAAAGAGATAGTGAGCAAGCGAAAGGGTAGGTGGATCGGGCCGACCGGCTTGGGTGCAGCGTTCACGATATGCTCCTCATGTAAGTTCAAGGGGCCGTGCGAGTTGTTGTTGCGGGGTGCGGACTACAAGACCGTTCTTCGAACAGAGTACCAGCGAAGAGAGTTTGAGCCGAAGGTGGTGGTCGATGAAGAAGTGGTATGATGATGCACCTATGGGGATACTGGCAGACCTTATCGTCACACTAGGAGGCATATTCGGCGCTATCCTAGTGGTCCTTATGGTGGTCCTTATAGCAGGGGCCTTAGGATTCTTTTTTGGAGGTGCATGAATGGATCTTGAAACGGTAGAAACCGTAACCGAGTTGGCAAAGTATCTGAGGTTGATGGTGTACGGAGAACCTGGTACTGGTAAAACCTGGCTTGGTGCTAGTGCTGCACTGGACGAACTAACTTCCCCTGTCCTCTACATCAACTACAAGGGGCAGATTGCCTCGTTGAGGTCAAACCCTCTACACATGAAGGCAATCGAAGACAAACGGTTGGTGATCCTTACAGTCAAAAACTACGCCGAAGTGGATCACGCTTATACCTGGCTGTACCGAGGCGCTGGTTCCCGCCCTGTGTTTGATAAGGCATTACCTGTATTCCCTAAGACGGTTGTCATCGACTCGTTGACCGAGCTTCAGCGTTCCGAGGTCATGCGGGTTGCAGGGAACACACCAGGTAAGTTCACAGTGACGATGGAGGCCCCAAAGATTAAGGCCTGGGGTACCATCCTCAACACGTTTACATCTATGGCAGACCTCTTCTATCACCTACCGATGCATGTTGTCATCACCGGCCTTGAGGCAACAATCATTGCCGAGTCAGAGACCCTAGAGGTGGGCAAGGAACCGAAGGTTGCTGGATACAGGATTGCCTTGCAGGGAAGCGGACGAACACAAATACCTGCGTATGCCCTGACCTTGATGCGGCTCGTCAGGGCAGCACGAAACGCTGATCATTACTCAGTTGGGTACACCAAGTCAAGCATGATGAAAACCAAGGAACAGACCGGCATGCTACCGCCAAAGATCCCTGGCCCAACTATTCCTATGTTAGCGAAATTACTACAAGGAGAACAAAATGCCTAACTTTAAGGAACCAAAACGTTTCTGGAGTAAGGTTGATGTACGTGAAGCAGGTGAATGTTGGGAGTGGTTAGCTTGTAAGACTGAGGATGGTTATGGTCGGTTTTGGATTGACCCTAGGTTGTGGCAGGCCCATCGTGTAGCCTGGGTCCTAACCTATGGACCTATACCTGAAGGACTACATTGCTGCCACCACTGTGATAATACTAGTTGCTGCAATCCCTATCACCTATTCCTGGGAACTGACAAGGATAATGCAGCCACGCAGCCGAAAAAGGACGCAAGGCAAGAGGTGAAGGAAATGGTAGCTCAATTCTTACTGAAGAGGAGGTTCTAGAAATTCGTAAACTGTATAAAACTGGTGAGTGGTCTCAACAGAGCTTAGCTGACGAGTTTGGTATGAGCCGTGAGGTTATTAGCCGCATAATGTGCAAGAAGATTTGGGCCTGGTTGAATTAGCTATCTTCATAAAAGGGGGTGGTTCTATGATTGTGCGCTGAGTGGCATGTTATGCTATCCTAATCCAATCTAAAACTAAAACTAAGGAGTATCAAAACAATGTCTGAAGAATATGAAGGAACGTCTGTTGATCTGGCTGGTCCTGTATCCCTAGACCTAGGTGCAATCTCCGACGAGCTGGTTCCTATCGGCTGGCATCAAGTCGTCATCGAGCGTGTGGATGCTAAGCTTACGAAGGAAAAGAGGCTTCCGAGCCTGTTCATCATGTCTCGGATCTCTGAGGAGGGTGATCCTGACCATGGGAAGACACTCATCTGGAATCTGATGCTTGCAGAGGGTGGCCTGATCTTTACCAAACGCTGCTTCAAAGCTTTGGGACTTCCGGAACAGATGGAGTATGACTCCTATGAGGAGCTTGCGGCTGAGCTGATTGGCCTGGAGTGTGAAGCAGAGGTCAAGCATAAGCCGTGGGACGGAGAGATGCAGGCCAAGGTAGGTCGTTGGCGTCCGGTTCAGTCGATTACCTTCTAACAGTTGGAGGTTGCAGCTACCCTCCCTATCAAAAAACAAGGAGTAACAAATGATTAAGGAAACAAAGAGGTGGATCTGGCTGGTAGTGTTTTTGGTGGGCGGTTACATCTTGTGCCAGGCTGTGGCAGATGTAGCGGCTACGAAGCTTATCCAGATCGGGCCGGTCGTAATGCCTGCAGGTACGTTTATCTTTGCGCTTACGTTCACCTTGCGCGACCTGCTTCATAAGAGGCTCGGCAAGCAGTGGGCGACAGCTACCATCGTGGCTGCAGGCGTGTTCAACCTTGCACAGGCAGGATATCTCATGGCTATGGCAGCGTTGCCGGCGCCTGGGTTCTTCGGTCTTAGCGAGTCATGGACGGCGATCTTCGCCTTGGTACCCTCAATTACGATTGCGTCTATCGTGGCTGAGGTTGTGAGTCAGTTGGTTGATACGGAAGTATATCACATAGTGTGGAAGCGGTTGGGATCTAAGATGCAATGGCTGCGCGTGCTTATAAGCAACGCCGTTTCATTACCACTCGACAGCTTCATCTTCGGCATACTGGCGTTCATGTGGCTACCGTCTATCCTAGGTGGTGGTACTCATACGTTCAGTGAGGTTGTGGCAATCGCTGGTGGACAGATTTTGTTCAAGGCGGTAGTCACAGTCATCTCAATGCCGGCGATCTACCTTGTAAAGGACTAAGCAACAGATACCCAGGGCGGTGGCTGGATGCTGCCGCCCTAAAGGAGGCAACATGAAGTACGTCGTTCGTTTTGTGAAGAAAGGTTTTCTGGTTGTGCTTATCCTTGGCGGCGTGATAGTGGGGTTGATCTTGTCCGCACTGATAGGTGGTATGGGACTAGCACTTATGGGAACAGCTATTGGTATCGGACCTGTCGGCTGGATAGGTCTTGGAATCGTAGTGATGCTAGCCGGTTATGGAGTGTTCGTAGGAATTTACAACACTATCAGGAACCTAAGGAGGTAACATGAAGTACGTTTTAGTGGCGTCGATACTTCTACTATGCGGCACGGTGGTTTGGGCACAAGAACCTATTCATAGAGTGTATCTACCCTTGGCAGTGCGGCAGGTAACATCGACGCCGATACCGCTGCCAACACAGACGCCAATGCCAACCGCAACATCTGTACCAACTGCAACTCCGATATGCGAGTGTTCAGTTGATCTTTACAACTGTTTGGACTTCGATACTCAAGCAGGGGCCCAGGCCTATTTTGATTATTGCTGGTCCTTAGGAGCAGGTGATATTCATAGATTGGACGCAGATGGTGACGGTATCCCTTGTGAGAGTTTACCGGGAGCTTACTTACCAGTCATCTATAGAGATATGAGGAGGTAACATGAACTGGGAATGGATTGCGTGGTGTACGGGAGTGGGGGTTACTATTCTAGCCGCCGTGCTGACCACCATCGCCCTGGTGATGCTAGTTAGGGACTTGAGGAGGTAATATGAAGACCTTTGGAAGAATTTGTACGTATGTAGTAGCAGGACTGGCGGGAGTGTTTCTGTGTGTTGGTACGTTCGTAATCTTGGCTATCCTCATAGGCGCCTAAGGAGGTAACATGCAGGGAGTCAAGTTAGTTTCATTAGTTAGTGGTGGGCTGGATTCGACAGTGATGCTTCACTTGCTCAAGAGCCAAGGCTACACTCAGATGGCTCTGATAGTTAACTATGGTCAAAAGCATCGCAAGGAGATCGACTATGCTATGAGCGCAGCACGAAGGTCGAGAATTCCTTATGAGGTAGTGTTCATTAGGGGAGGTGAACTCTTCAAAAGTGCCTTAACAGTGTCGGATATGCCGATTCCTACTGGAGTGTACACGACAGAGAATATGACAACTACGGTGGTTCCTAACCGAAACGCTGTGTTTGGGAACTTGGCTGCGTCGCTTGCTATCAGTCTAAACTATGATGGAATTGCTCTGGCTATCCATACTGGTGACCATGAGTTGTATCCTGACTGTCGGCCAGAGTTCATAGGGGCTCTTAGAAACCTACTTGAGGTGGCTACAGGTAAGCCTCTGTTAGTTGTCACTCCCTTCATCACTTGGGATAAGACGAGCATAGTGATGGAAGGAAGTAAGCTTGGTGTCTCAATGGTAAGTACGTGGAGCTGCTATGAAGGAAGGCAGAAACACTGTGGGGTCTGCGGAACTTGCACAGAACGACGGAAAGCCTTTAAGCAAGCAGGAATCTCTGATTTCACACTTTACGAACAATAAGGAGTAATATGAGCCTCACAAAACTTGGAAATGAAGTAGCGGTAGCTGATGGTGTACTTGAACGAATCGCAGTGCCGATGGACCCTCCACTAGAAGTAACTTTTGACTGTACCGAGTTCACCTGCAGGTGTCCAGTAACGAATCAACCTGACTGGGCCACTATAGTAGTAAAGTACACACCCGCGAACTGGATAGTTGAAAGCAAGTCGTTCAAGCTGTACTTGGAAACCTA
>SDBV01007749.1_pt1 | contig 14617 bp, 12 predicted proteins | sample 2277081 | NCBI WGS metagenome assembly SDBV01 (sample SAMN10402039, study PRJNA504765) | marine sediment metagenome | isolation source: marine sediment core GS10_PC15, 223 cmbsf | place: Arctic Ocean: Southern Knipovich Ridge | collected 2010
ATGTAAATCAGCCCTTCGCACTGTCCCTTGACAGCTTAAATCTGAAGTCAGATAGTTTTTTACACGACTTGTAGATTGCTGAATTATAAATAACTATATTGTTTTTAAATTGCAAGGATTTATAGTTTCCGGAAAAAAATGAAAACAAGATCGTTTGAAAAGATTTTCCCGACAGATGTGATATCAAAATGTGATCGTGTGGAACTCACATTACAGCACAAGGCAATCGACAGGGTAGCTCTCCACGAACAGTTAAGCTACAATGCCGGAGTAATTGAACTGTACACGGGAAAAAAGATTAACGGATTCGATTACACAATCGGTGATATAGCTGAAGTCGTCCGCAAGACCATGGATATTCACTTCCCGCTTTTTGCTCCAAAAGGTACAGGCAGAAGAATTGATGAGGACGGCTTTACCATTCAGAATGATAACTGGACGAGCTGGTATGTTGAACGCCCTTTTTCCGATGCTGCGGGAGCCTGCCGCTGGCTGAAGAAAAAAACGGGGCAATTGCATGATGCGCATAAGACTTTCAATCGGGATAAAACTCGCAGTGAATACCACAAGAATTTTAAGAATATGCAGCATTTAATGGGTGAAACGGTTCTTTTAGAATGGAGCTTCACCGGTTTTTGCGATGTGTTCAATCTCATGGGATTGGAATTATACTCCTATTTTTCACTCGATTTTCCTGATGTTTTAACTGAATTTATGGAAATATCGACTGAAAATGAGCTCAAGCGGATTCATGCAGTGGCGGACAGAAGTTTATCACCTGTTATTTTGATTCCCGAGGATTTTGCAACCAGGCAGGGACCGATTTTCAGCCCCGGTTTTCTGAAGAAGCATCATTTCCCTTATGTTAAAAAGTTGACCGGGGCATGGCACCAATACGATATAAAAGTAATTTACCACAGCGATGGAAATTACAAAAAGGTGATTCCAGATTTAATGTCATGCGGTGTCGATGGTTTCTACTGTCTCGAACCGAACTGCGGGATGGATATAGTTGAATTGAAGAATACATGGCCTGAGATGGTATGGGCCGGCGGTCTCGATGGAGTGGATCTGATGGAGCTCGGCAGTCCCGGAGATGTCCGTAAAGAGGTACGCCGTCACATCATTGAAACAAATGCCCTAAAGACAGGCGGCATGTTTTTGGCAACCTCGAGCGAGATAAATCCGCCGATAAAACCGGAAAACTTCAAAGCCATGGTAGATACGGCGGGAGAACTTATTAATCGGGATTTTCACAGCTGTTAATGGATTATTACCCTGCCCGGATTATTCTCACCCTGAAAAACATCAAATAAATCTGAAACCGGATTCATAGGTTTTTTAATGATTCATACATTTATCGCACCATAAGGAAATTGATTATGACACCTGATAATGAGAAAGCCGATAAAACCTTTCAATCTGACAAGGGCAGTTCAGCCTATGTATATCTTATTTCAATTGTTGCGGCGGTAGGCGGGCTGCTGTTCGGATTTGATACAGGAGTTATTTCCGGGGCAATCCCATTTATTACCGAACATTTTAGTCTCAATGCTCATCAGGAAGGATTTACTGTCAGCAACCTTATAATCGGCTGTATTATCGGTGCGTTTATCGCCGGTTCGTTGAGCGACAGGTTCGGCAGGAAAAAGATTCTCATATCATCGGCGCTGTTTTACGCATTATCCGCCATACTGTCCGCCATTCCGAGCACTTTAACCGAGCTGATTATCGCAAGGTTCATCGGTGGACTCGCTGTGGGAGTCGCCTCTGTTCTGTCACCGATGTATATCGCCGAAATATCACCGGCAGCGATACGGGGACGTCTTGTTTCGTTAAATCAGTTCACAATTGTTATGGGCATACTGTTAACCTATTTCACAAACTGGCTCGTTGTGGATTTCGGACCGAATAACTGGAGATGGATGTTTGCTATCGAAGCCCTGCCGGCGGGACTTTTCTTTCTCGCTCTGTTTCTGGTACCCGAGAGCCCGCGGTGGCTTGCTAAGCAGGGCAGATACGAAAGTGCTCATGCGATTCTTGCGCGGATCGGCGGCGAAGAACATGCAACGGTCGAGTTAGGTCAGATAAAGGCAATGCTCGATACCGAGGAGAGTTCCATCCGTGAACTTTTAAAACCAGGATTGAGGAAAGTTCTGCTGGTGAGTGTATTACTTGCGGTTTTCTCGCAGATTAGCGGGATTGATTCGGTTGTATACTATGCTCCGAAAGTATTTATGAGAGCGGGTTTTGAAAGTGCATCTTCAGCTTTTCTTGCGTCCATTATGGTAGGTATAACCCTCCTCATTTTCACAGTGATAGCAATTTTCACAGTGGACCGGTTCGGGCGAAAGCCTCTTTTATTGATAGGTACTGCCGGAATGACAGTTTCATTCATATGGGCGGGTTATGCGTTTCAAAACAGTGCAATAGAAGGTATTTGGGTTCTTATTCCGATAATCACTTATATTGCCTTTTTTGCAATGAGCCTCGGACCCGTTGTATGGGTTTTTATATCTGAAATATTTCCTACCAAAATACGCGGACGGGCAATAGCAATTGCCACAATGGCCTTGTGGATTGCCAACTTCGTGGTAGCGCAATTTTTCCCTTGGTTTGTGGAAACGTTTGGCGGCAGAACATACTATATGTTCGCAGGTGTGTGCCTTATAACTTTTGTGTTCGTATGGTTTATGGTAATGGAGACAAAGGGAAAGTCTCTCGAAGAGATCGAAAAGATGTGGTTAAATTAAATCTTTCAATTATAATGGACTTATATGACTATTTCCGATGGTGTTAACACTTTAAATATCAATGAACTTGAAAATCAATCGGACGAAGGCAGCGTCTTATATGTACTTATTGTTTCAAGTGTTGTCGCTTTCGGGGGACTTTTATTCGGTTTTGATATTGGTGTCATAGCGGGGGCAATCCCCTTTATTACCGAACATTTTAATCTTAATACCCATCAGGAAGGTTTTGCAGTAAGTAATATAATAATCGGCTGCATTATCGGTTCAGGACTTTCCGGTCCATTGTGCGACAAGTATGGAAGGAAAAAAATACTTTTTTTTACCGCATTGTTATTTGCCGTTTCCGCAGTCTTTTCCGCTCTTCCCAGGACTTTCACGGATTTAATTATTGCGAGGTTAATCGGCGGGATAGCAGTCGGGGCATCGATGGTATCTGCATTATACATAGCGGAAATAGCGCCTGCCCGGATACGTGGCTTCCTTGTATCGCTCAATCAGTTCGCAATTGTAATAGGGATATTGATAACCTATTTAATAAACTGGCTGCTCGTGGACCTCGGGCCTGATAACTGGAGATGGATGTTTGCGAGTGAAACAGTACCTGCATTTTTATTTTTTATCTGCCTTTTCTTCGTCCCGGAAAGCCCAAGGTGGTTAACGAAACAGGGACGTTTTGACAAGGCGCTGGCAATTCTTACCAGGGTCGGAGGCAGAAAACATGCTGAAAAGGAAATAAATGAAATTAAAATTTCGCTCGAGGAAGAAGTTGGTTCAATCTCGGAACTTTTCAAACCGGGCCTGAGAAAAGCCATGATTATCGGTGTTATTATATCGATTTTCGCTCAGGTTGTCGGCATCGGCGCAGTAATCTACTATGCTCCCAAGATATTCATAAAAGCCGGATTTGAAACCGCATCATCCGGATTGCTGGCAACAGTTATGGTAGGAATAGTAAATTTTCTGGGAACGATAGTATCTTTTTTAATTATCGACAGGTTTGGAAGAAAACCGCTAATATACATAGGACATATAGGAATGGGGATATCCTTAACATTAACAGGTATTTTTTTCCAATCTCCCACTGTCGGCGCTGTCTGGATACTTATCCCGATACTTGCATTTGTAGGTTTTTATTCGATGAGTCTCGGGCCGGTCGCCTGGGTAATTGTGGCCGAAATTTTTCCGAATAAAGTCCGCGGCAGCGCGATGGCAATTTCAATGATGGTTTTGTGGATTTCCGACTTCGCAGTTTCACAGACATTCCCGTGGCTCATGGAAAAAATTGGAGAAAAAACTTTTTTTATCTATGCCGTAATTAATGCGATCGGTTTTATCTTTGCATGGTTTGTGGTGAAAGAAACAAAAGGAAAAACACTGGAAGAAATTGAAAAAATGTGGATTTAATAATGAAAAATGTGATAATGCGATGAAATTCCACTTAAAAAATGCCCGATAAAATAATCGGGAAATATTCAGGGGTAAAATTTCATGCCCAATGATTTCAAAGACTTAAACCTCACATTACAGGATCGATCGGATAAGGGCAATATCATATATGTCTATTTTGTCTCTCTTATCGCGGCTGTCGGCGGGCTCCTTTTCGGATTCGATACAGGAGTCATTTCCGGCGCAATTCCCTTCATCACCGAGCATTTTGATCTGAACGTTCATCAGGAAGGATTTGCTGTGAGCAATGTTCTTATCGGATGTGTTGTCGGCGCATGTTTTGCCGGGGCATTGGGTGATAAATTCGGAAGAAAAAAGATTCTTATTATGACAGCCTTATTCTTCACAGTGTCCGCCATTCTTTCTTCCATTCCGAGAACATACATCGAATTGATTACTGCACGGTTTCTTGGGGGACTTGCTGTGGGAGTCGCATCGGTTCTGTCGCCGATTTATATTGCCGAGATTGCACCAGCCAATATCAGGGGCCGTCTGGTATCTCTCAACCAGTTCACAATTGTTCTCGGCATGTTGATAACATATTCCTCAAACTGGCTGCTTGTGGATACCGGGCCTAATAACTGGAGGTATATGTTTCTTATCGAGGTACCGTTTGCAATCTTTTTCTTTATCGCTCTTTTCTTTGTTCCCGAAAGTCCGAGATGGTTAACCAAACAGGGTAGACTCGACAATGCGCTGAAAATTCTTACCAGGGTCGGCGGACGCAAACATGCTGAAGCTGAAATGCAGGAAATTAAAAAAATGCTTCAGAAGGAAGAGGGATCGTTCAGGGAACTTTTAAAGCCGGGGCTGAGAAAAGCTCTTATTATCGGAGTTATTCTCGCGTTTTTCTCGACAAGCACAGGAATCGGCCCGGTTACCTATTATGCTCCTACAATATTTTTAAAGGCAGGTTTTGAAAGCGCCTCATCTGCATTTTTTGCTTCAATAATTGTTGTTCTGACCATTCTTCTCTGTACCTTTATTGTTATCGCTTTTATTGACAGAATAGGCAGAAAACCGCTCCTGTTGATCGGCCTTACCGGGATGACCCTGTCCATGGCAATGATGGGTTACACCTATCAGAACCCTGGTATAAATTCAAAATGGATCATTATTCCCCTGCTCACATTTGTAGGGTTTTTTGCCATGAGCCTCGGTGACATTGTCTGGGTTATGCTCGCTGAAATTTATCCTAATAAAGTCCGGGGAAGGGGCATGGCTGTCGGCACGATGGTCGTGTGGCTTTCGGACTTTATGGTTTCACAGACCTTCCCCTGGATGACAGCAATAGTCGGGAAAGGCACCTTTTATATATACGGCGGACTTTGTGCCGCAGCGTTTGTATTCGTTCTTCTCTTTTTACCGGAGACAATAGGCAAAACAATCGAACAACTCGAACAGATGTGGGAAATAGAATAAATAACAGGCCTCATTCAACATTATGTAACAATAAGTATGATTTTCAAAATTGAATAAATTTTACTTTGTAACGCAAAGCCATTGTAATAAGAAGAATATCGAATTAAACCAATTTAAAATCCTTCAAAAGATTATGAATTGGCAGTTAACTGAAAAGGAATGATAATGAAAAATGATAACATGATAAAAAATTTAATATTCGCAATGCTCTTAATTATTCCTTTAGAAGTAGTCGAAGCCAACGAAATTACCTGGACAACATGGCCGGCTACCGTCTATTATTTTGCTCATCTGTCCGGACCTGGAGCACCGTACGGTGATGTAACATTCCACATAACCGCAATCGACGAATACGCCCTTTATGTTAATGGAAACCGTATCGACGACGAGCGAAACGATGGAAACTGGCGCACGGTCGAGGAATACACATTCCCTGTCAATAGTAACGATATTATTATATCGGTGGAGGTGAAGAATCATGGAACCGGTAATGGGAACGGCCTTATGATCGACATCGAGACAGGTTCGGATCAGTTCGGTACAACGACCGTAAGGAGAATGGCGGAAGAACATAATGGTTCTCTTCATCTATTTCCAGTTGCATGGTACTATGCGGGATGGGATATAACTCAAAGCCCCCTGCTTGGCGATGAATGGTACAAGCTCAATTATAATCCTGAAACCGGAGAGTCAATTCTGACCGACTCAGATATCTATCCTCTCTTACCTTCTGTACTTCCCGGTGAATTCAAAGAGGCAATTGATTATACGCTTTCTGAAAACACCGAGGTCGTGACAGGTTATCCCGGTGACTTCTTGTTTGTAGATAACGGTGGGACAGAAGGTGGCGGCATATCACTGCGTTCTATCGAAGGCGAGAACATTGCTCACGGCAAGCCCGCAGAAGTGATGGTACTCACTGATGGCAATATCAGTGATACGTTCTATAGTTATACTCAGGATCCGATTAATTCAACAATGTGGATCGATCTTGAACACATATACCGGATCAACGAGATGGTGCTTTATACCGGAGTAAGCGATCCAAGCAACTGGGAAAAAACATCTGTCCGAAGCTGGGCGTTGGATATTTCTTTAGATAAATTTCGATGGGAGGAGGTGGGATTCATACACGAAGTTGGTGTCTCAAACATCGATAAGGGCGGTTTCAATTATTCTTCAATAACAACTCCACTCGAATGGGCACGCTATTTACGGTATAGAATCAGTGATAAGAGTGAAACCTTTCCTGCCGTCGGTGAAATAATGGTATACGGTTTAGGTTATGCTCTTGAGGGGGTATATGAATCACCCTGGCTCGATCTCGGAGAACCGGATACGCCGAAAACAATCGAAACGATTTCCCGGGACGGTGATGTCCCCGAAGGAACCAGAATCAGCATACAGACAAAATCTTTTCAGGTGCAACCTGACGGTACACTATCTCAAGGACATTGGAGCGCTGAGCATACCGAACAATCATTTGCTTTCAATTCACCCCTACCCGTATTACAGATAAAATACCGTATTAAACTATTCACAGAGGATACATATCAGACACCAATATTGAAATCACTTACAATATCATATGATTCAAGTGTTAATGTTGAAACGGATGTTCCGGAAAAAACAGCATTTCTGGGTGTTTACCCGAATCCATTCAATCCGGAGACTATGATATCTTTCCGCATTGGTTCAGTTTCGTCACCTCAAAACGTACAGATTAATATCTACTCGATGAACGGGCAGAATGTAAGGACATTGAAAAATGAGTTTCTCGGTTCCGGCAATTATCGGATTTTATGGGACGGTCGTGACGATGATGGTATGGTGCTGGCATCAGGTTTGTATATTTGTCGTCTAGTCGTCGGCAGGGCTCTGTTCACAAATAAGATGCTCATGATAAGGTAGTGTGGCTATTTATAGGATAGATTATTTTATTTAAAGAAAAAAAAGCAGCTTCGGTTTCAATAAATTTTATGCATTTTATTTTAGTTGCACTCGTGAAAGTGGATTAATTTAAGCGGGAAAGGGAAAGTCGCCTGAAAACTGAACATATAAAAAATATTTAACGATTTCCCGTTTCTACATGCTTTCGGTTATTTTTTTCTTTATTGTTTCGGCAAACTTCGCCATGTTTTCATAATGCGAACCTTTCCAGTATATTTTTTCGCAGATTGTGCATTTGTGGAACTCATCGTAGTAACGCTTAGTTTTCGGCTCCAGCCTGTCCATGATCGATTCTTTTCTTACTTTCTTTATTATTCCGTTACATACAGTGCATCGAAAAAAGGGCCTGATAGTAGAAACCAGATCGAATCGGCGGATTACCTCTATTAACCTGTCATTTGCATGCTGCGACCTGATCCAGTAGCCACGGGTCACAGATTTGTTTTTCAGAAGTGAAACATCTCTTGTTAATATGGTGCGTTTCCGAGCCGAGGAGATGGCAATTATTTCGTAATCATCATACGAATTTTCATAAAGAGTGTCAAAGCCGAAGAGCCGGAGGTATTTTGCAAGTTTGCCGAGATGAACATCGAGGATAAATTTTGGGTCACGGAGGGACTTTTCTCTCAGGTGTGTTACATTTGAGATATCCATGCTTTCGAATACAGGATATACCGAAACAATGTCCCCATCCAGGAGATGATAAGAAAAGGTCACAGATTCGCTGTTTACAAGTATAAGATCAACCTCGGTATGGGGGACACCTATAGCTTCTATTGCATCCTTTATAGAAGGATTGCACTCAAAAAAGTATGAAAATTGAGTTTTTTTCCTGACAGCGGGAAGAAAATCGTTTAGTTCTTCGTAGAATCGGATTTGCGCGCTTTTTTGCATCGGTCGATCATTAGAAATAAGTATATATCACTTTGCCGGAAATATAATTTCGGATATCCTGAATTCTGTTTTTAATATTACAGACACCCGATATCCCAATTAAAAATTCATTTTATAGCTATCATCTTTTCAAGCGATACCCGTGCCTTTTCCATAATTTCTTCCGGGATATTTATTTCATAATTCCCTGTTTCCAGCGACCAGCAAACTTTTGAAAGAGTGGTCATTTTCATCGTACCGCATACCGCAAAATCGCTCAGGGGCCATATACCTGTATCCGGGTGTTTTTTTATGAGTTGATGAACGAGTCCGATTTCAGTCCCGATGATAACCCCGCGGCGTTTTTCATCATCAGTCTTCATGTTATCCACATATTTGACCATCCCGGAAGTGGATAAAACCTTGTCGGCAAGCTCGACAACCTCCGGCGGCGATTCGGGATGAACAATGAAAACGGCTTCCGGGTGGGCTTCGCCGGAACGATGGACATCCTTTACAGAAAAGAAGTTATGGACATAGCAGTAACCATCCCAGGGCTGTATATCTGCCCCTGTCGTTATTTTGACATAATGCGCAAGGTTCTTGTCCGGCACGAACAATATTTCCCTGTTTCCAAGGTTTTCGACAATTTTCAGGGCATTGGCGGAAGTGCAGATTATATCCACCAGGGCTTTCACTTCGGCGGTTGTATTAACATACGCTATCACTGTCCTGTCGGGATTTTCCTCTTTGGCTTTCTTGAGCGCTTCCGGTGAAACCATATTAGCCATAGGACATGTAGCTTTGATCTCGGGCAGAAGTACAGTTTTCCCGGGCGAGAGGATCTTGGCGCTTTCAGCCATGAAATCAACACCGCAAAAAACCACCACATCTGCTTCGGTCTGCGATGCTATTATCGATAGACCAAGGGAGTCTCCGAGATGATCGGCAACCTGCTGAACCTCGAGGATCTGGTAATTATGCGCCAGTATGACCGCATTTTTTTCTTTTTTTGCCTTTTTGATCCGGGCTTTGAGTTCTTCTTCGGGAAGTTCGTTATATTTTTCCAATTCCATAGTAAATCACACCTGTCTTTTAATTTTTGGAGTAATGATTTTCATAAATTCTTCTATATCTCCGATGATAGCTGCATCAATATCGAGCACAAGTTTTTCAATTAGTTCCACATCATAAACTTCAGGAAAGCTCTGTTCATCCTTCGCTGTCATAACCAGTATCATCGCTCCGGCTTTTACCGAATTATTTTCAATATCCTCTATATCTGTTGTAGAATATCTGTGATGGTCGGGCATTGCACGTTTATAAACAATCACGGCGCCGTTTGCCTCGAGAAGGCGGTAAAATGAAACCGGATTGGCAATGTTCGAAAGAGCCGCGATTTTCTTACCCTGAAGGGTATCCATACCAATTATTTCCGTCTCTCCCGGTTTTCTTAATCCGGAGGCGGCAATCGTACTCCAGAAAATCTGAACATTGCGGCTGTAATATCTTACCATTCTCTCGATTTTATCACGGTTATGTAAATTTTCAATAAAACGTGTTATAACCACAGCCCTGGCGCGCTTCAGGGCGAAAGGCGATTCCCTGAAAAGCCCCCGCGGAAGCAGATACTCGCTGCCAATCGGGTCGCCGGCATCCATTGTGACAATATCTACATTACGGTACATTCGGCGGTGCTGAAAAGCATCATCCAGCACGATAACATCAGGCCTGAAACGATCATAAGCCAGCCGGGCGGCGGCAAACCGGTCATCACCCACTAATACCGGAACTCCCTTTAGACCGGAAGCAATAATCAGAGGCTCATCACCGCCCACAAGAGATGAAACAAGTACCTCGGAACCTTCGGAAACAATAACCGGCGCCTTTCCCTGTCTTTTATAACCCCTTGACACGACTGCAACTGACCGGCCTGCTTTTTTAAGCAGTCCGGCAATCATGATTGTAACAGGCGTTTTACCGGTACCGCCGACTATGATGTTTCCGATGCTTATTACCCTGCAGGGAAGATCCCTTGCTTTCAATATCCTCTTGTTGTAGAGAAAGTTTCGCACAGATGTTACAAAGTTATACACTGAAGAAAAAAGCCGAAGGACAAATCTCAGAGGCAGTGAAGCCGCATCATTTCTACGGTCATAAAGTATGTCTTCGATAAGTTTTTTCATAATGCCCTGGTAAAAAACTTTTATAGTATGGGAAACACTCTGTCAAGGGTCGGTGCGAAACTCCGATTTACATGCCCTAAACAGCAACAACTGTCATATTATATTCCGGAGTGCTTGAAAATAGACTTTTTCACCACTATTTTAAATAATATTTCGTTTTTTAATGCAAAGGAGTGTTCGCGCAAGACTGCCTTTAAAAAACTCTACAACAGCTATGCCGGCCTGTCCCATCTGAAAACTTTTATCATCTTCGTATAATAAAGAAACGACAGTCCCGGCAAGCTCTTCCACATCATGCACGAGTGCAGCCGCATCACCGGCAAGGAGCTCTTTTGAACCGGTTTGCTCCATGTAAGGACCGAATAAGACAGGGACACCGAGCGCGGCCGGTTCCAGAGGGTTATGACCGCCGTATTCGCTGAGACTGCCTCCGACAAAAGCTGCCTTTGAACATGCAAAAAAAGAAATGAGTTCCCCCATGGTATCAAGCAGAAGCACATTGCAGCCGTGGGCATCGAGCAGTTCACCCGATGTCCTGTTAACGAACAGCAAGCCGTTATCATCGAGTATCTTTTCCACTTCCGGAATCCTTTTTAAATGCCTCGGAGCAAGTATCATAACTGCATCAGGACTTTTTTTCAGAATCTCTTTAAATGCCTGAGCAAGCACTTCCTCTTCTCCCGGTCTTGTGCTTCCGGCGGTAAAAACTTTTGCATCGCCGGGAATACCTGCAGCGCTGCGAAGTGATGCAGTGTCATAATTCGATTGGTCCGGCAGGCTGTCAAACTTTATATTACCGATAATTTCTATTCGATCCGGCGGAACGCCAAGCATGGCGAACCTCCTCGAAAAGGGTCTCGATTGAACGCAGAAAAGCGATATATTCTGAACAATTTTTTTTGCGGAATCCTTGAAATACATATACCGTCTGAATGCCCGGCGGCTCAGCTTTCCGTTTATTACCGTTATCGGAATGCCTTTAGCGTGAACCGACCGAATAAGCGATGGCCATATTTCGGTTTCAACCAGAATGAGTGATGTGGGGGCAATGAGTTTAACAAATTTATTTGTAACCGCCGGACAGTCAAACGGCGCAAGGAAATAACGGTCAACTATACTTTGCCCGGAAGCTTCGCTCATAACATGAATCCTGTCCAATCCCGTGGTAGTTATAGTGGAAATAAAGACATAAGCTTCCGGATAAGTTCTTTTGATTTCCCCTGCCATAGCAACGGCTATACCGGCTTCACCAACTGAGGCCGCATGTATCCACACCCGGATACTTCCGCCGGGCGGAATGTTCGAAGGTTTTTTTAAACGGCTCAGAATCTCCGGACGGCCTGACAGTGAGAGCACCAATCCAACGGGGTATAAGATAATAGCGATAAAAAAGGTTGCTAATGTATAAAGAACAATTATCACTTTTCGCGAGCCCCCACTTTTTCATCCGCTTCTTTTACCAGATTTATTAGTCTGCGTTCGATTTCCGCCCTGTGAAACTCGATATTTTTCTCGTCAGTTCCATTTGTTACATAGTAAGGCTCTCCAATCAAATAAACACCTTTTGAAAAAGGAAGCGGGAGTTGAAAAGAATCCCAGCTTTTGAAATAGAAAGCATGTTTTGCGCTTCCGGCTACCGGAACTATGGGTAGTCCTGTTTTAGCGGCAATATAAACCGCTCCCTGCTGGAAATGCCACTTCGGCCCCCTGGGGCCATCCGGGGTAACCGCTATCCGGGCGCCCTGCTTTGCTTTTTTTATCAGCTTTACAAGGGCCTTTACACCTCCCCTTGTTGTGGAACCTCTCACAGTTTCATATCCCGCTAATTCAATTGAAGCGTTTATAATTTCACCGTCACGGTGTTCCGAAACAAGCGGGATTACCCCCATGTTTCTTAAGTAGAACATAGGGAAAAAAAGCCTCCCATGCCACACAACATAGATTACAGGATTGTTTTTTCCAAAACAGTCATTTTCTGCGTTTGGCATTTCGATTGAAAGGGTTTTTTTTAGTATTTTTGCTAAAAACCATGCCAGTTTGCCAAGGAATTTTGGAGATAAGTTTTTCATTTCGTGTTCAATCTGTTTTTTTACTTTCAGCGGTCAGCCTTCAGCTTTTAATCTTTTAATCTTTTAATCTTTTACCAATGTCCTCTTAACTGATAGCTAACCTTTAAACTCACATAATTGCGAATGTAAAATTCTTCAAAATAACTTTTATTTATGTTCATTTCTTTGCATGCCCAAAGAAACGAACCAAAGAAAGGGCACCCCGGAGTAATCGTGATCCGTTCTCACAGCGCCATTTTCCGGGAATTTCAAACACACCCGTCCCATCACCGTATGAAATTCCATTTCGGGAAATGCCTTGTTCGTCCGGCGATTCCTCAAGGGGATTTTTTACCGTTATATGTCTATTACCCCTTCTTATATATTTATCACTCCTTCTAAACTCTCCGAGAGAGAAGGATTTTTTCATAATGTCAGACAAAATATGCATCCTGTTTAATTGCCGTTGTGGTAATTACCCCTTTGAAAAGCCCCGAGTGAGCAATGGGTTTTCGGAAAAGAAGAGCAGCATGTTTGAGCGAGCCGATGGCTCGTGAGTTCTGCGCTTCCCGAAAATCCGAAGCGAACGAGGAAATTGGCTTTTCACGGGGTGTCTTTTCTTTTCGTTCTTTTCTTTGGACAAGCAAAGAAAAGTACATAAGAAAGTTCGGCTGAAAGAAAATCCGGAAAATTATGTGTGTGACAATCTACAATCAATAATCTTCACCCAGAATTTTTAAAAATCTCTGATAAATATAATCGGCGACAAATATCTTTCCTTTGTCGTTCAGCAAAACTGAATCGCTGAACATTGAACGATATACATCGGGTTTTGACAGCATCAGTTTTTCCATGTACCTTGCCACATCGATAACGGGGTACTGATAATACCTGGCATAATCCCTGATTATATCGTTGAATTCATTAAGACGCTGGGCTCTCGGGTCATCCTTTGAATTGATATTTCTCAGCCAAGTGGGTGTCAGCACAATAACAAATACCCCGTCTTTTTTCAGAATCGAATAAAAATTTGTTACATTTTTTTTATGCGTTGATAAAAGAAGTCCCGGAGTAAATGCATCAACTATCCCGAGCATGACAAAAGCTATATCGGGACGATATGACAGTATATCTTCCTGAATCCGTCTGTGCGCAAACCTGTAAGACTCGGATTCTCTGCTTGTGTTTAATAAACTAATACGGCTTGTGAAAAGTTCCCCGAGCATCGGTTTAAGGAAACTTCCGTAAGATGAACCTGTTCCCGATAATCCGCCGCCGCCGGATACTGAATCCCCAAAAACAACAACGACAACTTCATCTTTTGATTTAAGAGAATGTAAATGCTCACGTAAAATCGTATTTCGCGTTACACAGGAATAAATCAATACACAAAAAAATAAGGTAAATATACATAAATAATGTATTTTCATAGTTTAACCTTATAAATGATATTCTTAAAAAACTGCAATAATATAGCCGGTAGCCTTAAGAGCTGTCAATCTATTTATACTGCATGACTATTCCAAGGGATTCAAAATTTTAAATTAAAGTTTTCAGAACTCAGTTTGCAGCTAACCATGATTATTCACAATCCAGAGTAAATTCCCATAAAGTCCGACCCTGTATTCATTAGATTTAAAGAATTATAAGGGTATGGTAAATCATGGTAATCATGACTCAGACCACTGGTGTCCGGTCAAAGTTTTGCAGAAATAATATAACATACTAAATTGGAAATAGTTATGATGTTAAAAAACCAGGATCGATTTGAAATCATAAAAAAATCGTAAATTGCTATAATAACACTACTCTTTGAGTGGGATGGAATAGCGCATACAGAATTCATTGTCTGAACCGCTGATCATACACATCAGCGGTTCAGACGGTTTTTATAAAAAAATCAAGAATCAATCGCGCAAAAAAAAACATGTTAAATTCA
>SDBV01007750.1_pt1 | contig 14616 bp, 21 predicted proteins | sample 2277081 | NCBI WGS metagenome assembly SDBV01 (sample SAMN10402039, study PRJNA504765) | marine sediment metagenome | isolation source: marine sediment core GS10_PC15, 223 cmbsf | place: Arctic Ocean: Southern Knipovich Ridge | collected 2010
ACATACACCGGGCCTTGTTTGTAATATCGATTACATACAGTCTGTCTGCCGAAATGGCTAGCGCGAGGATGCCCACCACGGCACGCGACCGGGGATAGTGGCATGTGGGCACGTCTGAATATGGCTACGTTTGAGCGCCATAGGCTGAGCTGCAGCCAGGCACAAAAAAAGCCCCTGGCCGTGGGCACCAGGAGCTATATCGTAGCACGAGGGAAAGGGTTACCAGGTAAAGCTGGCGGACCAATCGAAGGTAGTGCCGCTCGGGACCGGGGCGGTGATGACAGTCGCAAGAGCAGGATTCTCCCGGTCTGCGCCGGAGGTCCCCCACCAATGACCCACATCGTCCAAGGTTGATGCAGGAGGACCGGGATCGTAGCTTCCGTTGGCCGTGATATCACACCAGGCGAGTAACTTGTAGTCACCCGTGACATAATCGAGAAAGGCGTAAGGAACAATACCGGCACTGGGGAACGGTCCGAAGACCTCGACCTGTACATCAGCACTGGTATACAGCGCCACAAAGAAGTTCTTGCCTGCCCATCCGGATGTGTTGAGCGTTCCCACAATGTCCGGGCTGACATCGGTTTTGATAAGCTGGTACTGGACGCTACCGGCCTTCGCTCCGTCTGCCTGATAGGCGACCCCCGACAAGTAGTAGCTCATCCCAGAGACGTAGCTTGCGCCCGCCACATTGAAACTGCTTGTCGATCCGACCGAGACGGCGCCACCGTTGAGGAACCATGTCCAGATCTCGCCACCTACTGCGTCGGTCGTGACGGTGATCATCTCGTCGTATCCATCATAGATATCCAGCACTCCCTCGGCGATCGAGGGACTCATCACCAGCGGGACGTGGCTCGACTCCCAAGAGAAGGACATAGTGACTTCACCCTCTAGCTGATTGACCTGGAGGTTGTATTGCCCCGTCGTTGTAGCATTGGCAGCGATGTAAGCAGGCTCGACCAGCCCGGCGGACAGCTCAGCAGAATCGAAGATCCGCACAAACTGGTTGTACCATTCCCCTCCTGAAAGATTGATAGTGCCTGATGCGGTTACGGACGTATCGAGCGTCACGGTTACGGCGTTGACTGTTGCATCGAAGGCGACGAGATCCACCTCGACAGCCGGCACGGCAATGATGTCCGGCCACCACTCGAGATCCAGCACATAGGCGCCGTCACCGGAAAGCGGATAAACATCGATAGTAATCGTGGTCGGCGAACCGATGGCGATAGCTTCGCCCAGAGCCTCGCCGGTCCCGATCTCGAGATCAGCGGCGTTGTGTGCTGCAGCACTGAAATCCCACGTGCCTGGCAAAAGATCTAACACGATACTGGTTATAACATCGATGTCAAAGGTTGCGCCGAGGGCGGTCCCGGAGATCCCCGCTCCCTGCAGCCGGTAATGGTCCACGTCCTGGGACACGTCCGGGAGCAGAGCTTTAGGGCTCACGTTATCGGAAAGTGTGAATCGTACCGGGGTGGTTGTGCTGAGATCGCACCCGGTCCAACTAATTACGAGAACAACGACGACAATGAGCATTCCCAGTGTGCCTATCGTTGCGCTTAATTTTCTTTGTGACATTTTGTCTCCTCATCTATTTTGATCCCTTCGCGCACCCCATCGCTGTACATGTTGATTGCCTGTGCTATGCCTCCTAGTCGTTCGGATTCCGTCCACCGATGAAAACCCACGAAAGTGAGCCTGCGCGGTTGTCGTCGCTCCATGCGATCAGGTCAATCCTGATTCGCGCACCCCGCTTGATAGATGAACCACGCAGCATAAATGTCTCTGTGCCGACAGTTTCCAAAAGCGAGTTCAGGTGCCAATACAGCAGAGCAGGCTCCAGGGGAATAACGGAGATTTCGATCTCTTCATTTGGGAATACAATGTAGGTTCCCTGAGCGAGCGATGACATCAGGGGGATCTCGTCGAGTGGATGTTTATCGATTTGTATCTGCACGTGAGTTTCCTTGGGTTTCTTCTTTTTGATTGAAAGCGTTGACAGAGCAGGATCGCAGCCGAGAAGGAGAACGACGGCGAGGCCTGCAGCGAGTAGCTTCATGTTCACGGCTTAGCGTATCGACTCGGCCAGCTCGGTCATGCTCAACCACTGGCCAGTCTCGGCGGCGGCGATTGCCACGGACAAAAACTCACTGCGTGCTGTCACCAGGCAGAATCTCGATAGATTGTAACCATGCCAAAGTCGGCTTTCCGGACTGTAGACAACTCTCACCTTGTCGCCGCTCGCGTTGACCCATTCTTTTTTGACCATGCGGTTCCTCCTGCAAGGATCGTAATGCATGATATCACTGTTGTCAATGTTATTGACGCTAACGTGTTACCATGCTATATTTACATAGAGGAAACAATGAACGACGTTAAGAATATGCCAAGTATTATCATTCGAGATATTGACGAAGAGCTTCGCAAAAGGCTGAGGATTATCTGTCTTGAGAAAGGGATTTCTATGAATCAACAGCTCAAGCAACTGGTTAAGGACTTTGTAACGCGGGAGCTGGCGAAGCAGAAAAAAGAGTAATCATTTCGGTAGGCACCTGTGATCACAGGGGTCGGTCTCCCGCCGGCCAGCCTACCGATATCATCCAGCGGGAGCTATCTCGGGAGGATAGCAAAATGAACGACCTACAGAAGTACTTTCCAAACAACAGCTTACAGAACCTTATGGACGACCTGGTCGAGGTCCAGACGTGGGACGACTTCGCACGGAAGTTTCTACTCGGCGAAGGCAAGGCCACGCGGACTATCGAGACGTATCTGCTGGGCTGCAAGCAATTTTACACCTTCACCGGCGGACTACATCCCATGCAAGCCGGCACACCGGAATGGATCGAGCAGTGGTACGATTCTCTCAATCACCTTGACCTGAACACGAAGGTGCTCCGAATCCGCTCCATCAAATATCTGTACAAGAAGATCGGAGAGCGTTTCCCTTTTTACACCAATCCATTTAACCTAATGAGTGAATCGTTAAACAAGAAATTGAACCGCAGCAAGAAGGATGAGAGCGAGCGCGACAGCCTGACCGAGATCGAATACAAGGCGCTGCTGAAGTACCTGAGAGGCGATAAGTCGGTCAAAGGGGTGCAGGACTATGCGCTTGTACGGTTCGGAGTGACTTCGGGACTGCGGGCGCAGGAGCTTGTAGACTTGGGATGGGAGCACATCCAGAAGACAGAAATCGGATACAACGCGACTTTCACAGGGAAGGGTAACAAGGTGCGGACGATCCAGCTCGAGGTGGAAGCGGTGCGGGCGATCCGGACGGCGTTCAAAGTACGATGGGGCCGGGTTCCACTGACATCTGACCCGGTTTTCCATTCCCAAACCACCGAAGGGATCACCAAGCCCACGATCCACAACCACGTCCACGCGATAGCGGCAGCGGCGAAGGACGGCGGTATCCTCCGTCAGAACCTTCTGGTCAGCACGCACGTTCTGAGGCACACCTGCGCCACACGCCTACTTGCTCAGGGAGTGGATATCTACACCGTCTCTCGGCACCTGGGGCACAGCAACGTTGCTACCACCGATCGGTACTTGCACAACCGGGCGGATCTCACGGCGGCCTTCGAAAGGATGTCAGCGTGAACTACTACGAAATAAAGGAAACAGCAAAGGAAACAGGATGCAGGGTTGCCGATCTCATATCGATGACAGAGAATTGCGATCCGTTCTATTCAGGATATGAGGGAAAGACACGCGCATTGGGCGAGTGGTTCCTGAAAGTGTGGAAAGAACACGGATCAAAGCGCGGCGTACATCTTCGACGGCTTCATTACTGGCTAATGTCGTTGCCAGGGAAAGACGTTGACGGTGAGGTATACGTGAATGATGAGAAGCACTGGAACATGATGCAGGACGGCGGTCTGTATGCCAGAAATAGAGGGCTTGTGCCCGCTGAAGCATTCGTTGATAGGCGGAATCCCGCCGAACAGGATTACACCGATTACAGCGACAATGGCTATCCATCGTATGACTTAACGGCCTTTTCCTTTTCCCTACCGGATCTTTGGTATTGCATCGACGGACCAGAAGCGACGATTTCGGGATACAGATACAGCACGATGGATCAATATTATCACCTTGAAGTGTGGTCTGAGAAATCCACCATGGACGATGTGCTCATTCCGATATGTCGTCGATATGATGCAGTCTATAAGACGTTCGCCGGGACAGCTTCCTTGACGGCGGTGGTCGAGGCGATAGAACGGCAGAGGGAAACCGGCAAGCCGTGCCGGATCTTCTATGTCTCTGATTTCGATCTCGCCGGGTATCGTATGCCACGGGAGGTAGCACGAAAGGTAGAATACTGGAAGCAGGAGTTTGAGCCCGATCTTGATATCTGCATCCAACCTATCGCACTGACATCGGCACAGATAGCCGAGTATGGTCTCCCGAGAACCCCGGTTCCCGCCATAAAAGAGGGAGCAGCAGAAGCCAGAAAGAAAGCACGCAAGACAGAAGTAGAAAGGTTTGAAGAGATACACGGCCACGGCGTAACGGAGCTCGACGCGCTGGAGGCTCTACATCCCGGAGTGCTTGCCGGTATCGTATCACGGCACTTGGCGCAATATCGAAATGTTGAGATAGAGGGAGATCTCAACGATCTCAGCAATGATGCCCAGTATATTATTGACGATGTGATAGACGAAATCATGGAAGAATACACGGGCGAAATCGACGAAATCCGGCAGAAAATCAAGGAAATCATAGGCGTAGCCCGTTGGGATAGGCGAGAAATTAGAGCCTTTCAAGAGGCGATTAAAAGCGATTGAAACCGAAACAAGCCAGAAGATTCACGCAGCAAATATCGAGCTACCGGACCGGCCGGACATAGACGATCCAATGGAAGATGGCGAACCGGAATACCTTTTCAACTCTGGCCGAGATTATTTCGATCAACTGGAATACTACGCGCGGCATGAAAAAGGGGAATTGATAGTTTGATACGTATGTTGAAACGCAGAATCCGGATTAGATGGACGTGCAGCGACTACGTGCACCACGAGCATAGATATCGGTGGTGCGCGATCATCTGCGGACGGATACAGAAAACGTGTAATCGGCGGCGGCCATAAAACGCAAGGGGAATGTATGGAAAAGGAAGAAAAGGCCGCGAATGGCGTTGTGGAGTTGACGGTTGAGACGGATGCCGATGGGCGCATCTCTTATCGCGAGGGAAACTACAAAGTTAAACTTGTGGCGTTTGTAGACGCAGATGGTGCGGCCGTGCTGCTGAAGAAAGGAGCGGTGCTGCTCGCAGGAGACGGAGACAGGGTCAAGGTTGATGTCGTGTCAGTGGAGAAAATCGGCAAGGGCAGGAGCCGCGTGTCTGAGGAAGATCTCGCCGCAATGCATGACAGCGATGTGGAGCCGCTTCTCTGATTTGCTCATGCGCTTTCACACACAGCCCGCGGGAAACCGGGGGTTTTTTTACGCCCAAAACACCGGGTCCAATGATACCACCTACTCCGAGAAAACGCCGTGAGCGGCCACCTCGAGAGAGCTTTTCGACCTTTCCCACCATCTAACCGATATCGCTTGCATTGCGGTTAGAATACGGGTAGTATCCTGTCGGATATCGCTGGAGGGGAATGTGCGTAGACTTTCAATCATCAACAGAAAAGGCGGAACCGCGAAGAGTACCACCGCCGTACACCTGGCCCACGGGCTGGCGAAGAGTGGCCGGCGAGTGCTGATCGTCGATGCTGATGCTCAAGGTAACTGCTCTCGGATGTTGGGCGTCTCTCCTGATGCAGGACTCGCAGACGTGATAGACGGAGCGGACCTGCTCTCTGTCGCCGGTGAAGTACGGGACAGCCTCTTCCTGCTGGCAGGCGGGCGGGATCTCGCTGGCGTGACCCGGGAGATTTCACGCCGGGATTATGATTCTCAGCTTGTATTGTCTGATGCGATGAAACCGGCGGAGGGGCACTTTGACTACGTGGTGACGGACACCGGGCCGGGATACAGTCCGATGTCGATCAACGTCCTTTTCTATGCCACGGAGATCCTTGTACCGATATCCATGGAAATGCTGGCGGTGTACGGGTATCTGGATTTCCTGGGGGAGCTGGAGCCGATCCGGCTACGCTCCGGCGCCGATGTGCGATACCTGCTGCCGACCATGGCCGACCACCGGAAAGGATTGACTGCGGATATCCTTGCACAGCTTGCCGACAGGTTCCCTGACATCGTGTGTGAACCGATATCCTACGCGGCGCGACTTTCTGAGCTGCCAAGGTTCGGACAGACGATCTACGAAAACGACCCGGGGAACCGGGCGGCGCTCGACTATGCAAAACTGACACGGAGGGTGATAGACGATGAGTAAACGAGAAAAGGCCGATGACCTGTTTGAGCAGATGGTACCCCCGAAGGCGGTCGACCGAGCTTCGGCGGATAGTGAAGGTGAACGCGTACACCATCGGGAACCGCTAAACCCGCGAATAGTGCGCATGACTGATACGATGTGGCGACGGCTTGAGGCTCGTTTTACCGCTCAGGGTTTGAGCACGTCTGCAGGGATTCGGATGGTACTTTCGGAGTACTTGAACACGGAGCGGATTCGATAATCGGTTTAACACTTCAGTAATTAGGTTAAATCGAGCGAGACAGATTATGAAGGAATACGCGCTCATGTTCATATCAGTTGACATGGTGCGCATCAGTAGTTATCTTGTACGTGCTGGGAGGCTCATATGATCGTAATATCAACTTTCGACTTCCTTACTGAACTACCAGACATCTCGAGGGGCACCCTTTTCAATTACCTAAATCGGGGGTACGGCGGCGACTTCGAGCGGCCTGCTTTTACCAGAGGAACGGGGTCGCGATTCTTCTTACCTGAACTGCCGGTTTTTTGTGTCCTTATCGCCATCGTGTGTCACAAATCCGGCATGATCAACAAGGAGGTAGAGGGCGTGTGTGAAGATGTGCGCAACCGCTGGGCAATGTCAGACTCTCGAGGCGGCGCTGGGCATGCGCATCTTTTCAGCAAGAAAATCCTGATTGCTCGATACTCTTTCCCCCAAGAGGGCAGGACCGAGCTGCAGCCACCGGCGTATATAGACAGCAGCGCAAACGGCGTGGGAGACAGTGACAGCACTCTCGTGATCGATCTCGTGCCGATAGCCAAGAAATTGCTTTATATTTTTGACATGTACGGGCATCTGAAGGCAGCGAAAAAGCCGTTGAAGGCTGTGCGCGAGCAGGACGGGACGCTCGTAATGAGATAAAAAAAGCCCGGGAGTTGACGCTCCTAGGCTTTTGTGGGGACTACCATAACTGTGCCCCTGGTTTTGGTGTAAAAGGTCGTTATTAACCTAATACTACACCAAGCCACGCGCACAGGCAAACCCCCCACGAAAAAAACTGGCCTATAGGCCCGGGGGATGACGTGGACGAAAAGGAACAACGATATTTTTGGATAAAGCTTAGTGAGCGCTTTTTCCAGGATGATCAAATCAAACTCTTGATGCGGGAAGAGAACGGCGAAAAGTACGTGATCTTCCTTCTTCGCTTGATGATGAAAACCATCCAGCATGAGGACGGCGCATATCCACTCTTTCAGTATGGCGATGAGAACACCGACCCTGACGACGTATACCGCCAACTGTCCATCACAACCGAAACAGACATCGACACGGTTCGTAGCGCAATCTCCTTTTTCAACAAGTATCACCTGTTAGACACCAGCCTTCCAAACCATCTTATCATCCCGATGTCACTCAAAATGTATGGCTCGGAAACCGCTTCTGCTGTCCGTGTCAGAAGGCACCGTGAGCGGAAAAAACTATCAGAAACGCAAGCGTTACAATGTAACGGCGCATCGTTACAATGTAACGTAGATCCTAGATCTAAGAGTAAGAGAGAAGAGGAAGAGAGTCACCCCCCCGATGGGGTGATGACGCACCCCCCTTCACCAGAACATATCCGGCAGGCGGAATTCATAGCCTCAAACGTCGAAAAACTAGACGCGAAAGTTTTCACCCGCAAAGACAGGCAGAAAACTATACAGGCTTGGGCCGGTGACATAGAAAAACTCGAGCGCCTAGACGGTCGCTCGGTCGACGAGATCACCGCCGTACTCAACTGGGCCTACCAAGACGATTTCTGGTCAACCAACATATTGAGCGGCGGCAAGCTCCGCAAACAATTCTCGACACTCGTCATACAGATGAACGGCCACAAGAAAAATGGCGGGTTGCCAGAAAGGCCCCACAAGCGAAAAAAGTGCACCGTGTGTGGGGAATATGAGAATTCCAATTCTAAAACGTGCATGAGCTGTCACGGACAACTCGAGGTGGTGTCTGCATGACTGACGTAAAGGAACTGCAAGAAACCTGCCTGGGCCTTCTGATCACGCATCCTGACGCAACCGTTGATCTGGCGGCTAGGATCCTTGCACCAGGGATGTTCACCACCCCGAAACATCAGAAGATTTTCGGGACCATACTCGCGATGGCGGACGCTGGCACGCGTATCGATCTGGTGGCACTCGCGGCGGAGCTGCGCAGCGAGGTTACAGCGGGGGATCTCGCGGATCTCACTACTCGGGGAGGGGTCGGGAGTGCGTCTAATTTCGAGTATTACGCGCGACAGGTAGCAGCGGCGGACCAGGCGACTGAAGGGCGCCGGATCGCTCTCCAGCTTGGCGAGCAACTCAAAGGAGCGAACGGGAACACCACCGACGTGCTCAACACTGGCCTGCGGGATCTCCATGCGGTGGCGGATAGACAAGTAATGAAGGCTGACAGGTCGCTATCGGAGATCGCCGAGGATCTCTCCTTGGACATCCAATGGGCGGCGGACCATCCAGGAGAACTACCGGGAATAACAACTACTTTTCAGCACCTGGACAGGCTGACTCACGGATTCCAGCCGGCGACATCGATACTTGTCGGAGCGTATACCAGTGTGGGGAAGTCTGCTCTGTCTCAACAGATGGCTGTGCGGCAAGCGAAAGCCGGGATTCCCGTCGCTTTCGTCACCATCGAGATGACGGCAAAAGAAGTCCTTTTGAGAATGGCGGCACAGGTTCACCGGATAAACGCACAACAGATCCGATACCCTACCTCGCCGGGTCAATCCGCGGAATCGCAACAGATCATCAAGAAAATGACCGAAATACGGGATCTGCATATCATCGAAACGCCGGGGATACGCTTGCAGGAGTTGACTGCAATGATCCGGTCCATGGTCCGCCGGCACGGAGTGAGGATCATCTACATTGACTACCTCAACCTGGTATCGGGTGACCTGCGGCGGGACGGATCTCGGTACCTGGAGTTAGCGGAGATCTCGAGGGCGCTTAAGCAATTATCAATTGCCTTGAATATCTGCGTGGTTTCCATGGCACAGCTTGGCCGTGATGCGGGAGACCATTCTCCGAGACTCAAGGACGTTCGGGAGTCGATGGATCTTGCCTTCGACGCGGACATAGTGCTGTTCCTGCATCGTGAGAGATTCAAGGAAGGTGACGTTGAAATGATGAGTGAGGATGCTTCGTTGTCCATAGCCAAGCATCGCAACGGACCGCTCGGCACCGTCCGTCTGAGGTTCCATAGTGGATACCTCACTTTCGAGGAGGCATAGTGGCAATCATTGGGGTTTTTGAATGACAGACGAGCAACGGGACAGGTGGCGGAAGGCTGTCCGGGCCGGGAATGATGCCGAGCTCCGACAGCTCGTCAAGGAACTCTGCCGGCCGGTGGCTGCGAGCTGGGAGGAGAAGGAAAGGGTTCCTCGGAAATGAACAGTAACGAATATAGCATCGGGATCGGGATGTCGCCCGAGGGCAAATTGCAACCGACTGTGAGCAAATATCTATACAAGGCCAAGATCGGAGTCTTCAGATTTGAGCCAAGGACACGCAAGATGTGGCACTTAGCCACAGGTGAGGCGGTGCGGGCAAGCGTTGCAGTGCAGTTTTATTTGAGAGCCTGCGATTATGTCCCGGAGATCGTTGCCCGAGCTCACGCCGGGAGAAAGAAATGAGAGCCCAGTTTAACCGAATAACCAAAAGATTAAACAAGGTTTTGAAGTAATGGCGGGCGAGAAACACCGAGTAATCACGCGACACCCCGATAGGCCGGAGATCGATAAGGCGCTCCTTGATGGGACACCATTACGGAACATAGTGGAACGTTATGGAACGAGCTTAGGTGCTCTATCGCGATATCGAGATGATGTGTTGAGCCAGATTCCGGAGCAGGTGGCCGACGATCCTCGGATTGAGGAGGCCCGCGAGAACGCCGTTGAGACAGTAGTCGAGGAAATCAACGGAGTGATGAGGTTCTCGAATCGCCTAGACGATCTCAATCATAAAATCGATGGAGTACTGCAGGCGGCAGAGAAGAAACAAGACCTTACCGCACAGACATCGGCGATCCGCGAAGCCCGCAGTTTGTTGGCGCTGGACGCACAGGTGAGGATTCAGATGATGGAAGTCGTCAGCGAGGCGGACAAGATGCCGAAAGAGATCAGAGTCGTACTCGTCGGCGATGCGAGCCCGGTGCCGGAGGAGGATCTGCTCTAAGTGGAGGACCTGCACGTAAACAGAATCTATTGGCAATTACGGTCGCAGCAGTCGCGGTATCTTGTTACCTACGGTAGCCGACGGTCAGGCAAGAGCTGGGCTATCGCTCAGATCTTCGCACTTCGGGCCGTTACTCACGTCCGCAAAATCATCGTGCTGCGGAAGTTTGCCACATCACTACGCCTTTCTGTTTGGCCGCAGGTGCAGATTGCACTGGAAGAGATCGGGTATCTTCGGTATGCGAAGATCAACAAGTCTGAGCGCACGATAAGCTTGCCCAACGGTTCGGAAATACACTTCCTGGGAGCAGACGACCCGGAGAAACTCAAGTCCCTGACCAACGTCACTGATTATTGGCTCGAAGAAGCGACGGAGTTCACGGAGACCGATTTTGACACATTGGACGCGGGCATGAGCCCGAAGGTGGACGATCCGCCCGCTCAGATCTTCCTTTCCTTCAACCCTGTACCTATCATCGCCGGACAACGGCATTGGGTTCAACGCCGATTTTTCACAGGTATAAAACCGGGGATCAACCGGCTTGTGGTCAACGGTCGGGCCACCGTGCTGCGAACCTGGTATAAAAGCAATGCCTTCTGTCCGCCGGATGTGGTGCGAGTGCTCGAGGCGTACAAAACCGAAAACCCGTTGCTTTACAAGCTGTGGACTCTCGGCGAGTTCGCGTTACTCAAAGGCGCAATCCTCCGGCCTGAGAATATCCGTACAGCCGGGGCGGTTCCTGCGGGTGCCCGTTTCCTCGGTCATGGGCTGGACTTCGGGTTTAGCATCGATCCAGCAGCGGCTATTGGTGTGTGGACATCGGCAGGGGAGCTATTCGTCAAGGAGTACGTCTACGCACTCGATCTGACGAATCCAGAGTTGTCCATGGCCATGATTGATGCGGGGATCCAGCCCGCTGCGCATCTGATCGCCGACAGTGCGGAACCTAAAAGCATCCGGGAGCTGCAGCAATTGGGGTGGACCGTGACTCCGAGCGAAAAGGGGGCAGACTACAAACGAGCTGCGGCGATTTTCCTGAGGGGTTTCATCATTAATTGCGTCGAGGCACCGAACGCGCTCCGAGAGTTGCAATCGTGGAGCTGGAAACTTGACAAGAATGACACTCCTTTGCCAGTGGTGGCGGACGGAAACGATCACTGTGTAGACGCATTGCTGTACGTGGGTTTCAGGGGCAAGGGCAGTATTTTATATTCGGATATAGTTCGTGCAAGAGGCGATGGGCCGGACCTGGCGCGAGGCTATTCGATAATTTCGGACCAAGTTGAAGCTTTGGGCCGTGAGTGGCTCACAGGATAGGGGAAATGGAGACAGAAAAATTCGCATATATCGTAGTATCGGCGGTTCTCCGGGAGCAACCCGGGAAAAGCATCGTCGCGGCGGGTGGGCTTGTTAGTTCGTTGGATAGGCCTCACATCGAGATTTTCGCGCTGGAAGAGTTGGAAGATCCTTTCAAGGTCGTTGTCGCAAAAGCGGAACGACTCGCAAACGGCGAGGGCTTCGAGCTGCAACGTGCCGACGGCGCGGTAGATCTCGTCGTGGACAACAGCGAAGGGACCCAGGCCGAGATAGAACAATTGTGGGAAATGGAAGAGATCACTACTGCGGCGGTGGCGATGACGAGCGAACGGAAAAAACACAGAGACGGCAACCTTACTTTCCTCCCTAGTCGTGACGTGGTGGGTGCTCTCCAACGTTCTTATCAAGAACGCCGGGTACAGATTTCAACGCAGCTTGCCCTTGCTCAAGAAACGGAAACGGCGCTGCAATCCCTTACTTTGCGTGACGCGGAAGAGGTGGCCGCTCTTCCTTTGGCCATCGCTCTGATCGTGCATCGGTGCAACGAGATGGCACCGGAGGGAATGAGCAACGATGATGATGATGACGATCCGCTGAAGGGTTACGATTCGGCGAACTGGGGGCTTGGATGAGTCTTGATCGCAATACCCAATATTGCCCGACCATCGAGGAGCGCGGAGAGGTTGAAGATCCGGAAGAGTTTGCAGTAGCGAGGGCGCGATTCTCAAAGGTTGTAAACGAATCTTCGACGAATGACGAGAAGAAGGCGCTTTTGCTGCGTGCGCTGCAATCCGGCACACGGGCGAAAAAAGCAGCTGTGTTGGCCTTCCTCCGAGCGGAGGCAGGGATAAAGATCCCTCGGGGGCAGGCTTTCCGTTGCCTTCGGGCTGTATCACTCGCCGGCGGCAAGCTGTCGGTCCCGAGAGATAGCATCGTGGAGTTTAACCGAACTGAGGAAAGATTAAACACAAATCGGTACCTCGAGAGCCTCGAAGAATGGGCCGGGCCTTACCCCGTCGATAAAGACGGGAACAAATATTTTTTATTGTTGCGTGGAAGCAACAGGTAACGGAGGTTACAAATCATGTCAGATTTTCCACTTGCGCGAGCGGCGCAAATCAATCGAAAAGCTGCCCAGTCGATGGGCGTAGGATCTCTCCCGGGAGCGCCGAAAAGCCGCAATGAAGCCCGCGAGCCTCAACCGGTCATAATCGACTTGCGGCTGCTCGATGAAAGGCTGAAGGGCCTTTTCTCCGACAAGGTCGTGAAGGATCTCGCGCAAACCGCAAAGACCGGTTTCCCGCACGAAAGAAGGCGAGCAGCGGTCGAGCTTGAGACGGCGGGAAAAATCCTGAATAAGGTTTACGACAAGCATTTCGTTGAGGATCATCCGTCGTTGATGTTCGATCCGGGCGGAGATGTGTACTCCGTGGTCGACGGCCGGAAAGGGGAGTTCCTCGAGGATCTCACGACCGAGGTGATCGGTGAGGTGTCTTTTGTGGACCCAAATCCCAGCGCAGCGGAATACAAACGATCCGAAATCGAGGAGCGCGGGCGCAGAAATGAGGCAGACTGGAGGCCGGTCGGCGAAAGTCAGGAAACGTTATGATTCACACCATGCCCGCAGGCAAAAAGTTGGGCGAATACACGGTCTACACCCTAGTGCTGAGCAGGGGCAAGATTCATTTCCATGACGTGGTGATTGCTGCCGGCGACGTGCTTTTCCTCGGCGATGAGATAGAACCCACCCGGCAACTGATCCGGCAGACTGCCAAAGATGGGAAGGCCTGGCATAGCCGGTTCGATCTCGAGACCGAGGCGGTGCCGGACCCGCGTGGATCCGGAGATGGGGGTGTGGGGTGATCAGGTATTTTCCAACGGGTTTGAAGATCGAGGACTATATTCCCTACACGGCGCGTGCAGTTTTGAGCGGGTTCCAGGGGGTGCGGGTTGTGGCCGGTGATATCTGTTTCGTCGAAAAGGGTGTGCAGGTTCCTTCTGCTTTGATCCGGCAGGAGGTGTACAACACGTCACCAGCAAACATCGGCGATAAGTCGCAACCATGGTACAGCGGGTTCCTGGTGGAACCGGCGCCGGAGCCTGCTCCAAAGCGGCGTCGGCGCAAAAGGCGAATCCCTGTCGACAACTGCGAGGTGTAGGCCACAAGTACCCTTCTGCCTTCTCTGATGGTGGAAGGGTGCAACGGATCGGAGCGACTGTTGAGCTCGTCGTCAGCTATGACCTGGCCGTGTTGGATCTGACCGCGAGCTTGTAAAGCGTTCGGATCTGGAAACCCGGGGACTAACACCCGGGTCTCATTGGGCGTCGGCGAATAAAGCGGTCCTGCCAGCCGCTCGCCGGCGCTTTTTTTACCTACGGAGGAATTATGAATATGTTCGATGTTGATCCGCGATTTCCGGGTTGGCGAATTGATTACAACGATAACTACGCACAACCGTTTATCCTGGAGACGAAGAGGGACGGCGTGTGGGCGCGGATCAGTCAGCACGATAGCGAAAGCGCCGCGCGTATCGCCATGGTGGAGGCGGTCGGCTCCCTCCATAAAACCATTTAACACTTTCATACTTCGGTTAAACTGTTTGTTAAAAATCACATACACCGGGCCTTGTTTGTAATATCGATTACATACAGTCTGTCTGCCGAAATGGCTAGCGCGAGGATGCCCACCACGGCACGCGACCGGGGATAGTGGCATGTGGGCACGTCTGAATATG
>SDBV01007751.1_pt1 | contig 14614 bp, 12 predicted proteins | sample 2277081 | NCBI WGS metagenome assembly SDBV01 (sample SAMN10402039, study PRJNA504765) | marine sediment metagenome | isolation source: marine sediment core GS10_PC15, 223 cmbsf | place: Arctic Ocean: Southern Knipovich Ridge | collected 2010
CGTCACATCTTGATTTCATCCTACCCTAATCATATAAGATGTAAGCAAGAAAGCATGAAGTAGTACATTTCGTACTTCGAATGCTTTATTGCGCAGCAGATGCAGTGAATCAGGGCCAGCTAGCGGTAATTCACGAACTGGACATCAAAATCATAGTTCTTGGCCTTGATCGCCTCCATGACAGCCTGGAGGTCGTCCTTCTTCTTGCCCTTGACGCGCACCTGATCGTCCTGGATGCTGGCCTGAACCTTGAGCTTTAAGCCCTTAATGAGTTTGACCATCTCTTTTCCGCGCTCGGTGGAGATGCCCTGCTGGAGCGTGACCACCTGTCTCACCGTATCCCCGGCCGCAGGCTCTATCTTGCCGAATGAGAGCGCCTTGAGGGATACCTTGCGCTTGACCATCTTGGTCTCAAGTATGTCCACAACGCTCTTGAGCTTGAAGTCGTCGTCCGAGAGGATGGTTATCTCGCCCTTGTCCTGGTTGAGTTCAATGCTGCTCTTTGAGCCCTTAAAGTCGTACCTCTGCCCGATCTCTTTCATGGACTGGTTGATAGCGTTCAATACTTCCTGCACATCCACCTTGCTGGTTATGTCAAAGGATGATTCGCTAGCCATTATATTTACCTCCGTTATTTGTTTTAAAGATTATAGCCAGAGATGCCTGTTTTGAGCAAGAAGGAGGCTATTCTGCTCCAGACGATAAATCATCTAGCTTCTCTTTCAAATCCTTGACATAAGGATGTTCTTCACCATAGGATGCTATAAATATCTCAAGGGCCTGCTCATAATACCCAATAGCCTTCTTTGGTTCTCCAAGAGCATTCCACGCACTGCCTATGTTGGTGAATCTTATTGCAACATTGGGATGCTTATCTCCATATGCCTCTTTATCTATCTCAAGCGCCTGCTCATAATAACCTATCGCCTTCTCAGGCTCTCCAAGGGTATTCCACGCACCACCGATGTTGTTGAGCCGTATTGCTACATCAGGATGCTTATTACCATAGACCGTTTTATCTATCTCAAGGGCTTGTTCATAATACTCAATCGCCTTCTTCGGCTCTCCAAGGGTATTCAATGAAAAGCCGATGTTATTGAGGTCTCTTGCAACATTAGGGTGATTATCTCCATATGCCGCTTTATCTATCTCAAGGGCCTGCTGATAATACCCCATCGCCTGCTTCGGCTCTCCAAGGTCTTCCCGCGCACTGCCGATGTTGTTGAAAGTTGCTGCCACATGCGGGTGCTTTTCGCCATAGGCTGCTTTTACTGTCACATGTGCCTGTTCATAATACCCTAGCGCCTTCTTGGGCTCTCCAAGAACTCTCCAAGCTTCACCGATGTTGTTGAGTGTTGTTGCCACAAGAGGATGCTTTTCACCATAGACCGTTTTAACTATCTCAAGTGCCTGCTCATAATATCCAATTGCCTTCTTTGGCTCTCCAAGGGTATTCCACGCACTACCAATGTTGTTGAGTGTTGTTGCCACATCAGGATGTTTATCGCCATAGGCTTCTTTATCAATCTCAAGAGCCTGCTCATAATACCCTATAGCCTTCTTCGGCTCTCCAAGAGCATGCCACGCCAAGCCCATGTTGTTGAGAACTGTTGCCACATTAGAATGCTTTTTACCATAGACCGTTTTAAATATCTCAAGGGCCTGCTCATAATATCCAATTGCCTTCTTAGACTCTCCAAAGGCATCCCACGCCAAGCCGATGTTATTGAGACGGATTGCCACATTAGGATGCTTTTCACCAACAGTCTCTCTATCTATCTTAAGTGCCTGCTCATAATACGCTATCGCTTTTTTTGGCTCTCCAAGGGCATTCAGATGATACCCATAATCATTTAGATATATTGGGTTCCCGGGTTCCAATTTCACAGCCTGTTCATAATACGGCAGGGCTTCGCGATACTCCAGCTTAAGCACCTTAATCTCAGCTATTTCATACGCATCCGCTGCCGCGCCCTTGCGATTCTCGTCAACCCCTGCCATATTGCTTTCATAAGATTGAAGAAGGTATTTCTCAGCCCCTTCCAGGTCACCCTCTTCCAGACGCTCTCTGGCCTTTGCAGCAAAATCGTCTGTATCTTCGCGCTTCCTAAGAGCCAAGCTAAGCTCAACATATTTTTCAATTAACCCATCTAATTCCTTTTGTTTATCACTTAACTGGAAGTCCTTTTCTTCTAGGTTCTTTAATAGGCGCGCCATAACCTTATCATTTATTACGGGATTCCCATGCTCATCACGAGGGAAGTTATATGTTATGTTCACATCACCACCAGCATTTACGACCGGGGACATAACCCCTGAAGGGCTTCTTGCATTCTCTTGACTAAATGAAAGTACTAGCCCCACGATGATAATAATGACGGCAAGAACTAGAAATACCGTAGAGCCCGCAATGACCTTTGGGTCTGTTGATTTGTTCACGGCGAAAAACTTTAGGTAGCTGGATAACAGAAACATGACAAACCCGACCAGCACAAGCGGGTGTTTGAGATGTTCAGCCCATGCAGAAAAGTCGTCCATTAAAAGAATCTCCTTTTAAAAGAAAATCTTGTCCACACATTATAACACGCAGAAAATGAGAGTTAACCAAGTGGAGGTTGTGACTGGTTGAGTTAAGACTTCAAAGAGGACTTTCTGCCAAGGAGGGCGCTGGCGCGGGTGTGGATGCCGTCTGCATCGAGGCCATAGAGCTTGCGAAGGAGATCAGGCGCGCCCTGCTCCACAAACTCATCAGGGATGCCAACGCTCCCAAAAGCAACGTTGCGGATAAGGTCCTCTTCGATCAGGTACTCGGCAACAGCGCTGCCAAAGCCGCCTTGCAGGATGTTCTCCTCAACCGTGAGAATGGCGGAATGGGTGGAGACGACATGTTTTATGAGGTCCTTGTCCAGAGGCTTTACAAAGCGCATGTTTATGACCGTAGCGCTTATGCCCTCGATCTTTAATAGCCCGGCAGCCTCAAGCGATGGGCCAACCATGTTGCCGATGGCAAGTATGGCAAGGCCCTTGCCCCGGGAGCACTGCATGAGCGTCTCGGCCCTGCCCATCTTAAGCGATATGCACGGGCTTATCTCAGCCACCCTGCCGCGCGGGTAGCGCACAGCCACCGGGCCGTCATGCGTCACCGCAAAGCGGAGCATGGCCCTTAACTCCTCGCCGTCCTTGGGGGCCATGACCGTGAGGCCGGGGATGTGCCTGAGGTAGGAGAGGTCGAACAGGCCCTGGTGCGTGGGGCCGTCCTCTCCCACGATGCCGCCCCGGTCTATGGCAAAGACCACCGGAAGCTTCTGGAGGCATACGTCGTGGATTATCTCATCATAGGAGCGCTGCAGGAAGGTGGAATATATCGCCACCACCGGCCTTGCCCCTTCGGCTGCCATGCCTGCTGCAAAAGTCACCGCGTGGGGTTCGGCAATACCCACGTCGTAGAACCTCTTGGGGTGCTTCGCCGCAAAAGGCGCAAGCCCGGTGCCCTCTGTCATGGCAGCGGTTATGGCCACAACATTAGGGAATTCATCGGCAAGCTCGGTAAGCGTCAGGCCAAAGACGTCGCAGTAGTTGAGGCACGTGTCACTTTCCTTTTGAGCCTTGCCGGAGTCGAACCCCGCCTCCACCTCAAATGGGCCAACCCCATGATATGTGCAGGGGTCTTCCTCAGAGTACCCGTAACCCTTGCCTTTTTTGGTGACCACGTGCATGAGCACCGGGCGGTCAGAGGTCTTTATGCTCTCAAAGGTCTCGATGAGGGCCTTGATGTTATGTCCGTCAATGGGGCCGACGTAGTTGAAGCCAAGCTCCTCAAACAGGAGGCCGGGCAGGATGAGGCCCTTGACCGACTCCTCCAGCCTCTGGGCAAACTGCGCGAGGCGCCCGCCTAGCTTTGGTATGCTCTCTATGAACTTCTTCGTCTCGTGCTTGAACTTGTTAAAGGTCTGGCCGGTGAGAATGCGGTTGAGATACAGCGAGAGGGCTCCCACGTTGGGGGATATGGACATCTCGTTATCGTTCAGCACTACTATAAGGTCCCTTTTGAGCTGTCCGGCATGGTTCAGCCCTTCAAATGCCAGGCCTGATGTCATTGCCCCATCTCCGATCACAGCAATGGCCTTGTATCCCTCGCCCTTCAGCTCTCTGGCCTCCAGCATGCCCACGGCAGCGGAGATGGAGGTGGAGCTGTGCCCAGTATCAAATGAGTCATAAGGGCTTTCAGCACGCTTGGGGAAGCCGCCAAGACCCTTGTACTGGCGCAAGGTCTCAAACTGCCCGTAGCGGCCAGTGAGCATCTTGTGCGGATAGCTCTGGTGCCCCACGTCCCATATTATCTTGTCGTACGGGGTCTCGAACACATAGTGGAGAGCAACGGTGAGCTCCACAACGCCAAGGCTCGATGCGAGGTGACCTCCGGTCTTTGAGACCACCTTGATAATGGTCTCCCGAAGCTCCTCCGAGAGGGCATGGAGCTCATCAAGCTCCATACCTTTGAGGTCTCTTGGCCCGGTTAACTCACTAAGCAGCATCAGTGGGTCCTCCTGAGGATGTATTCAGCTATGCCCTCAAGCACGGAGGTGTCACAGCCTGTCTGCCTGAGAGGTTCCAGGGCCTTTATGGATTGCGCCATGAGGTCTTCAGCCTTCCGCATGGAGGCGTCAAGGCCATAGAGTGCGGGGTAGGTCATCTTGTGCTTTTCCTGGTCAGAGCCAACGGGTTTTCCAAGCAGCTGTTCGTCTCCCCTTACATCCAGAATATCATCTACTATCTGGAATGCAAGCCCCAGCCCCTCTCCATAGCCGGTGAGCGCGGCAAGTGTATCTTCGTCCGCCCCGGCAAGGATGCCTCCAATACGCACTGAGGAGGCCAGAAGCGCGCCGGTCTTGTGCTGGTGGATGTATTTGAGCGTGTCCTTGTCCGGCTCCTTGTCCTCGGAGAGTATGTCCTGCACCTGGCCCCCAACCATCCCGGCGGGGCCCGTGGCCCGAGCAACGTCCTTTACTGCGGCAAGGACATTGTCCACCGGTATATTACCCGGTGTTTCAAGCATCATGAGAAAGGCCTCTGACAGAAGGCCGTCACCGGCAAGTATGGCAATGGCCTCGCCGAACTGCTTGTGGCTTGTGGGCATGCCGCGCCTGAGGTCGTCGTTATCCATGGCCGGAAGGTCGTCGTGTATGAGGGAGTAAGTATGTATGACCTCAAGGGCGCTGGCGCTTTGCATTACGTCGTCCTCGCTGCCGCCGCATGCCACGTGTGCGGCAATGCAGAGGGTTGGCCTGAGGCGCTTTCCCCCGGCAAGGAGGGAATACTTCATGGCCTCCCTGAGTATGCCGGGCACATGTGCATCGGGGCGGCTGAAATAGCCGTCAATGCACCTTGTGACCTTAGCGGATTTTTCCTTGAGATACGACTCCACGTCCATTAAGCTAATTTCCTTTAAAGGCCCCGGCTTTAAGAGCCCTGGCCCTGAAAATACCGGCCTTGAGGACACAGGCCTTACCCTACTCCCACTCGATAGTGCCGGGGGGTTTGCTGCTGATGTCATAGACCACCCGGTTAATGCCCTTGACCTCGTTTATTATCCTGTTCGATATAACGCCCAGTGTTTCGTAAGGTATCTTTGCCCAGTCCGCTGTCATGGCATCGACGCTTGTTACAGCACGCACTGCCAGGGCGTTCTCATATGTACGCTCGTCCCCCATCACGCCTACCGTCTTGACGGGCAGTAGTACCGCAAAAGCCTGCCAGAGGTCATCGTACAGGTCAGCGAGCTTTATCTCCTCAAGCACTATCGCGTCAGCTTCTCTGAGCATGTCAAGGCGTTCTTCTGTCACCTCGCCAAGGCAGCGTATCGCAAGGCCCGGCCCTGGGAAGGGATGGCGCCAGCATATCTCGCGAGAGAGGCCGAGTTCTTCACCCACCGCCCTCACCTCGTCCTTGAACAGCTCCCTGAGGGGCTCTATCAATTCAAGCTCCATTACGTCGGGCAGGCCGCCCACGTTATGGTGGCTCTTTATAACTGCCGAGGGGCCTTTAAAAGAAACGCTCTCTATCACGTCGGGGTAAAGAGTGCCCTGCACCAGGAACTCCACGTCCTTGATCTTCCTGGCCTCTTCCTCGAACACGGCAATGAACTCGTGGCCGATTATCTTGCGCTTCTTCTCAGGGTCAGTGACGCCAGCGAGCTTTGTAAGAAACCGCTCGGAAGCGTCAACATGTATGAGCTTGATATTGAAATTCCTATCAAGGGTATCGAGCACCTTCGTGGCTTCGTTCTTTCTCAGAAGGCCGTTGTCAACGAATATGCATGTGAGCTTGTCCCCCACGGCCTTGTGCACAAGGAGGCTCGACACTGCGGAGTCCACGCCCCCTGATAGAGCGCTTATGACCTTGCGGTCACCCACGCGGCGTCTCACGTCAGCCTCCGCCATCTCGATGATGGAGCTCATGCGCCATGTGGGGCTGCACCCGCATATCTGGAATGCGAAGTTCTCTAAGATCTTCTGCCCGTTGTCCGTATGTACGACCTCTGGGTGGAACTGGAGCGCGTAGAAGTTGCGGTGCATATCGAACATCGCCGCATGCGGGGAATTATTCGTATGGGCTATGTTCTTGAACCCGGTGGGGGGTTGCTCTATCTTGTCCCCGTGGCTCATCCATACCTGGAAGCGCTTTGGAAGGCCTAACATGAGACCGGAATCCTCGTCCAGATTTATCTCAGCGCGTCCGTACTCGCGTTTCTGAGCACTTGCGACCTTGCCCCCAAGCATATGGGCCATGCTCTGCATTCCATAGCAGATGCCAAGGACGGGAACGCCAAGCTCAAATACCCCTGCGTCTGGAAGCGGCGCATCATCGTCATAAACGCTCGAAGGCCCGCCCGAGAGCACAATGCCCTTGGGTTTGTAGGACTTTATCTTCTCAATAGAAGCGTTGTAGGGGAGTATCTCGGAGTATACTTTGAACTCCCTGATACGGCGTGCGATAAGCTGTGTGTACTGGCTTCCGAAGTCCAGCACAAGTATGTTCTGGTCGTGAATAATATCTGCAGGCATGGAGTAATTATAAAGGATAGGGTTATGAAAAGTCTAAGCATCTATGGTTATGCATCCATAAGAAGGGTAATCAAGGATTTGACCCGCAACGCGGTGGTGTGTTAGCTTGCAAGTACATGGAAAACAATGGTTCCGTCCCGTTCATATCAGTGGTGATACCCAACAGAAACGGCGAGGCAACGCTTCCGGCCTGCCTCGGGGCCGCCACAAGCTCTGACTACCCGCACTATGAGGTGGTAGTGGTGGACGACGCCTCCACGGACGGCTCAGTGGAGGTCATTGAGGGATATCCATGCAGGCTTGTGAGGCTTGAGACCAAGGGAGGCGCATCAAAGGCCAGGAACTCCGGCGCTGAGGCGGCAAGGGGAGAGGTCATCTTCTTTACGGACTCTGACTGCGTGATGCCACCGGACACTCTTGCTAAAGTGGCATCTGAATACAGGAAACACCCGGAAGCGTTAATTGGCGGCACATACTCCACCGAGCCAGGTGATCCGGGATTCTTCAACCAGTTCCAGGCTGTGTTCATAAACTTCTCGGAAACCAAGCGCATACCGCCCGATTATATAGCAACACATGCAATGGTCATCTCGAAAAAACAGTTCGAGGCCTCAGGAGGCTTTGACGAGGTGTTCATGCCAATACTTGAGGATGTGGAGTTCTCGCACAGGCTCAGGGCCGGGGGTGTCGAGCTCCGCATGCAGCCAGCACTTGAGGTCAGGCATATGTTCGGGTTCGACCTGAAGCGCTCGCTCCTGAACGCGTTCAAGAAGACACGCTACTGGGTCATGTACTCCCTTGGCAACAGGGATTTGTTCAGGGACTCCGGCACCGCAAGTTTTGAGATCAAGCTCAACACCGCGCTGTGGGGCGTGTACACTGGCCTGATCGTGGCGTATCTGCTCACGGGCTATGGTGTCCTTCTTAAGGACGCGGCAGAGTTCTATGCCCTCAACCTGCTGGTGAACGTAAGGATGCTCTATGCCATGCTAAAGGCCCACGGATCGGGTTTTCTGCTTAGCGGAACACTCTACTACACACTCGTTTATCCGGCTCCGGTGGCACTGGGAGGGTTGGCCGGGCTTCTGGGTTATCTCAGAGTCGGGAATAAAAAATGATGAACCCCGCCCTCAGATTTCTGCCCCATGTGCTCTGGAAGAGAAGGCCCATCCACCTTACGCTCTTTGTGACAAGCAGGTGCAATGCCCGATGCCAGCACTGCTTCTACATCAATAGGGACAAGACACCTTTAAAGGAAAACGAAATGTCGCCCGAGATGTCACCAGAAATGTCATCAGAAATGTCACTTAATGAGTATGAAAAACTCTCCAGGGGCATGGGCAGCCTCATCTGGCTTGCCTTCTCAGGAGGCGAGATATTTCTGCGTGACGATCTTGTCGAGATCAGCCGTGTTTTCTACGAGAACAACAAGCCATCCATAATGCTCTACCCCACAAACGGGCTCATGCCTGATAAGACTCTATCTGTTATGGAGCAGGTGCTTGGTGAGTGCCCGGAGAGCATCATTACCGTAAAGCTCTCCATTGATGCGCTTGGAGACAAGCACGATCAGATGCGCGGCAAGGCAGGGAGTTTCGAGCTTGTGCTTGAGACACACGAGCGGCTTAAAGGCCTGCTTGGTAAATATAAGAATTTCGAGCTTGGCGTGAACACGCTTATTTCTAATGAAAACCAGCAAGACATGGACAGTGCCATAGATTTTGTGCAGGGGATGGACGGCGTGCGCATGCACACCATATCGCTTGTGCGCGGGGATGTGGAAAACGGGCTCAAAGACGTGGACCCCGCGATCTATGAAGCGGCCATCAAGAGGCTTGAAGACGAATTCAGGGCAGGCACAAGCCCGGTCTATAGCTTCAGGGGCGCAAAGCTCAAGGCCGCGCAGGACCTCATACAAAGGCGCATCATCCATAAGATAATGAGCGGCAAGGGCAGACAGCTCCCGTGCTATGCGGGACGCTTGAACCTTGTTGTCACAGAGAACGCGGACGTGTACCCATGCGAAAAGTTCGAACCTGATTTCTTGCTCGGCAACCTCAGAAAAGCATGGGTGAACGAATGGGGGCTAAAGGACATACTGACATCAAGCCATGCAAAGGAGATCATTAAACGCATAGAAGACACCTGCTATTGCACTCACGAGTGCTACATCATGACCAACATACTTTTTAATCCCGCCTACGGGCCGTCATTGATAAAGGAGTATCTGAAATAAGCAGCGAACAAGAAAGGCCCCCTAGAGAAAGAGAACCATGTGCTCCAGGCGGCCTTACGAAAAACCTAGAAGTAAAGCCCAAACATTGCCCTTACACCCATATAAGATAATTCATCCCATCCCAAAGCATTGGAGCTGTCGTAGTCTACGCTACCACTATACAATGAACCGGAAAGATACTTGCTTGCATCAAAATAATGTTCACCCGTAATAGCGATTTCAGATGTTTTTGATGAGGACTCAACCTCGTAAGTAGCATATTGGGCAGCAATGCTATTTGCTTGGTCAATATATATCGTTCCACCAAAAGAAAGCGAGTCAACATCCTGCTTTGAACCAGCATCCCAATCCCTTTCACCGGAGCTAATAGTAGCAGTCAAAAGAAAATTCTCAATAAGAGCAGCAACACTGACGCTTAGCGCAGTCTCGTCATACTCATACTTTCCACCAGAGCTATACTCATATTCCGTTGAGCCTGTAGTATAAGTCGCAGAAAGCCTGATTGTTCTGTTGAGATACTGTATTACTGAGAGGTCAATAACCTGTGATGAAATATCTATATCCTCGTTTAAGCCACCTGAAAGTTCTTCCTCGCCTCCCATCGAACTAATCATTATTCCAAGTCCAGTGGCGTTATCACTATCATTGATATAAAACTCTCCTTCTACAATTAATGCACTTAATGTATCTTCAATCTTATCGCTTGAAGCATTGTCATCTATCTCTGTGGCTATGCCTACTAGCGCTACCCCAAAATTTGATGGGTGCTGTAGAAACTCACGAACCCCATATGGACTATCATCCGTCTCAATGGGAGTAAGGAACCTGGTGTATGCTACACCAAATACTCCGCCACTGTAATCAGCGTCACCGCCAAGGTAATTCAGTTCTCCTGATTCAGAAGCCAGATAAATCTCAAAATTATTTTCATATGCAAAGCATGTTAATGGCAAAGCAATTACTAATAAAGTAGCAACAATCAGAGCCTTCATCAGATATGCCCTCCTGATACTTAAAATTGATACTAGACCACTAGACGAAATACATTACCCCCCCCACAGTAGCTATGTCAAGGTTTTACACACCCTGTGGCAAGATATTCGCATAACTGATAAAATTCAATAGATGGAGGTTGCCATGAGATTAAAAGTGGATACTGTAAATGATGCATTATATTTTCGCCTTGATGAAGCAGGCATTGTTGAATCAGAGGAGGTGCAGCCCGGCGTAGTGCTTGATTTCAATGCAGATGGCAAAGTTGTTGGCATTGAGATGTTGGATATTAGCCAGAGAATGTCTCTTGAACAGTTAAAGAATTTCCAGTACGAGACGGTCTAAGTAAATACCTAACGCTCAAAAAACTTAATCAGAGCGTCCTCTCAAGTCGCGCCCTCCGGCTATAACGCCAAGCAGACTCCTGACGCCCTGAAAGGCAACCTTCACATCGTGGAGCGTGCGTATCTTTAAAAGCCTCTTGAACATGTATGACGGGCGGGAGTAGAACCTCTTGAAGGCCAGCTGCCTGAGCTCCTGTATCTGAGCCCGCGTCATGGTATGGGGCACAAAGGCCGCCCCCTGATAGGTGAAGTCTGAGAGTTCTCCTTCGAGGTGCCCATACTCATCAACATTATCGTAGAGGTCCGTGCCGGGAAATGGGGTTATGGCGTGAAAGTTCGCAATGTCCGGGTCCAGGTCGATGGCGAAATCTATGGTCTGGAGCGCTTCTTCGTAGGTCTCTCCCGGGATGCCGAACATGAAGGGTGTCTGCACGGTAAGACCAGCAGCCTTTGCCGCCCGCACAGCCTCGCGTGTCTGCTCCAGCGTAATGCCCTTTCTTATGGCGTTCAGGTTCTTCTGCACACCCGACTCCGCGCCAAAAAGTATTGCCCAGCACCCGGCGGCCTTGAATGCCCTCAGGAGGGTCTCGTCCACCTGGTTCACGCATGCGGATGCAAACCACGTGAACCCGAGCTTCCTGCGCTTGATCTCCAGGGCCAGCTCCATCGCACGGTCATAGTCCGCGGCCAGCGTGTCATCGATGAACTTGATCTCCCGGTAGCCCTGCGCTTTAAGAAGCTCAAGCTCCTCCAGAACGTTAGCAACGCTCCTGTAGCGGATGCCCTTGCTCCTTGTGCGGTCTATCTGAAAGCAGTACAGGCAATGCCTGTTGCATCCCCGGCTGGTTATGACCACCGCCACAGGCTTCCTGCGATAGGTTGCAGGGGGCGGAATGTATTTATTCGGGTCGCCAAGGAGCTCGCGCGCCGGTATTGGCAGCGCGTCAAGGTCTTCTATAAGTGGCGGAGGGCCGTTGTCAATAATATCTCCGGCGCTCCCACGATACGCTATTCCTTTTATGTCCCTGAACAGGCACCCGCACTTGAGCCTCTCCATCATGCTGACCACTACGCGCTCGGCCTCGCCCGTGACCACCGCGTCAATGGAGGCCGCGCCCTCTTCTCTCAAAGCAGAGGCGCCAGCGGCAACAGGATAAGGGCCACCGGCAAATACAAAGGTCTTTGGGAGTATGCCCTTAATCGCCTTTGCCGTGGCGCGCGCCTTGTCCCATCCAAAAGCGGTGGAGTACAGGCCCACGGCATCAGGGGCGAAGGAGGCCAGCTGGTCCATGATCTCTTCGTGGGTGGCGAATGCTCCGTTTATGAAACGCACGTCATGGCCGGCAGCCATCAGGCTTGAGGCAACGTAGAGCGTCCCAAGGGGCTGCCAGTAGTTTATCTGCGAGCCCGCTGTGCGGGAGGAAAATATCTCCCCAGGGCTCCAGGCCGGGACAACAAGGGCGCATTTCATTATTTTAAGGGGTCCGTCTGAACAGGCTGGTCCAGCTTTTTAGCGTAGGCCCGGGCCAGGGCAGCAAAGGATTCCCGGGCAGCCTCAAGCCCAGCGGCTATGGCGATGTCCATGTTCAGGTAGCTGAACCTCCCAGCGCGGCCAGCAACCATAAGGTTGTCAAATCCTGAGAGGTAATCAAGAATTACTCCTGTCCTCTTCTCATAGCCAATCTCAAAAAGCGGGTACGCGCCAGGCACACGCAGGACCCAGCCCTTTGAGACTTCGTCAGGTTTAAGGAAACCAAGCCTCTCAAGCCCATTGACCGATGTCTCGATCAGTTGTTCGTCCGTATCATTCCAGACCCCTTCGTTGCGAAAACAAAAATACTCCACCACAAGCAGGGTCTTCCCCTCCGGGGCCATGGCACTGCTCCAGACCTTTGGCTCGTGTATCCGGCCAAAGGGAAACTCCTTCTCGGGAATGTATATCCATGAGAGGTCCGTTACCACCGGCCTGTCGACTGCTATGGCAGTGATGACAAGGTCCCGGTACCCGAGGCCACGCGCGGCCTCTAAAACCTCATCAGGCGGTGCGGGTTCCATCATGTCCACAAATGCGGTAAGTGGTATCGTGGAGACGTAGGCATCCGCGCTTGCCACTGTCTCACCGGCAACCACCTTTGTTATGCTTTTGCCGTCATGATGGACCGCTTTTACCGGAGAAGATGTGTGGACCGTGCCTATAAGACCTATCTCCTCGGCCAGGCGGTCCGAGAGACGGCCAATGCCGAGGGCGGGGTAGAGGAACTCGTCAATAAGCGTAGGCACGTCCCTGCCCGTAGCACTGGAGAAGGCGTTCTTTATGACAGTGGCAAGCGACAGGCCCTCTATGCGGCGCTCCACCCAGCTCCTGCTTATCCTGTTACAGGGTATGCCCCAGACCTTCTCGCTGTAGCCCTTGAAGTATATCTCGAACATCTTACGCCCGAAGTTCCTGACCACCCAGTCCTCAAGCGAGTCTCCGGGGTCTGGCTTAAAAAGGCCCTTTGCTCTCTCAAGGCAATAGTCAGCTATAACACGGAGCACTGTTGGGAGACCGAGTCCGGAGAGCGAGTTAAGCGGCTTTAGCGGATAGTCGAAGAAACTGCCATTCATGTATATCTGGCTTTTGCGGCTAACGCTGAGGAGTTCCTCGCCCATGAGTTCACGCACGAGTTTTTCGACTTCCTTGTCCTTTGTATGGAAACGGTGGCCGCCTATGTCAAAGCGGTATCCGTCGCGTATTATTGTCTTTGAGAGGCCGCCCACGGTGTCGTCAGCCTCGAATACCTGCGGGGAGATACCTTTGGACACGAAGGCATAAGCAGCCGAAAGACCGGTGAGCCCGCCGCCAAGCACGATGGCGTCCTCTTTAAACCTCATGGGATGAGGCGCATTGGTGGTTTCTGAGGAATTGCACACTATTTTATCGGGCAGACCACTGGGACGCAAAACTTCCCCGGTTCCTTTCAATGTCCAGGCCAATGTCCAGGCCAGGATTCAATGAGGTTATCCCTCTAAGGCTCAGGATCTATTTTACAACAAGAACGGGGATGTCTGCGTGGTTGGCGACTTCCCTGCTTACGCTGCCCATTATCAGGCTGCCGGCCCTATTGCCCCTGGACCCTACAATAATCATGTCGGCTCCAACCTCTTTGGCAGTGCTGAGTATCTCATCGGCAGGGTGTCCGGCCTTGATTATGCTTTTGACATTCGTGATGCCTTTTGAATTGAGTTCCTTCTTATAGTAGTCGATGATCGCATTAGCCTTCTTGTCCAGCTTTTCCTTGTATTCCGTGCCTTCAAGCACTTCCTTCAAGGTGGACATCTCGGCGTCCCCCAGCATCTCGTCCATAAGAGAGCGGCCTTCGAACTTCTCCACATACAGGAGCGTGACCGTCTCAGGGTTCAAACGACCGCAGAAGTTGCTCGTGCACTCGAATATCGCGGCCTGTGAACTCTTTGTGTCGTCAACAGCTATTAAAATGTTCTTCATATCTCATAACCTCCATATCTGGCATATTTGGCATATTTGGCATATTCAGCATATGTGACAGGCATAGCGCATGTTGAGCAGCCACTAATCTGTCAATGGTTAAGGGGCACAGCAAAATCATCCAGCAAGGCAACCGCATGCCAGGCCCCTCCTCTTGCCACCTTTAAACCCGTAAATACGCAGCCGCTCCGGAAGCAAAGCCGCGCACAGACAGGATCATCCATCAGGTCCTATTTGCCGTAGCCGCCAGACCCCTGTCCGTAACCACCACCGCCATAGCCACCGGACCCCTGTCCGTAACCACCACCGCCATAGCCGCCGGACCCCTGTCCGTAACCACCACCGCCGTAGCCGCCGGACCCCTGCCCGTAACCACCACCGCCCTAGCCGCCGGACTCCTGTCCGTACCCTCCACCGCCCTTGCCGCCTTACTCCTTTGCGTAACCACCACCGCCGTTGCCGCCGGACTCCTTGCCGTCTCCGCCACCGC
>SDBV01007752.1_pt1 | contig 14613 bp, 13 predicted proteins | sample 2277081 | NCBI WGS metagenome assembly SDBV01 (sample SAMN10402039, study PRJNA504765) | marine sediment metagenome | isolation source: marine sediment core GS10_PC15, 223 cmbsf | place: Arctic Ocean: Southern Knipovich Ridge | collected 2010
CCGCGCCCAACCGGATTTATGTAAGGTTTTAACTCCGAAAGCCTGCCAGCACCTCACGAGAAACCGCCTCGCATCCTCCAGGGCCACGCCCGTTCTCGTGTAGGAGAGCTCGTATTCAGCTCGAGCCCATGGCGTCGCCTCGATTAACCGGCAAAGCTCCTCGGGGTGCTCGCGTATAATCCGGAAGAGGTTACAGACGTCCCCTGACAGATCATTTATGGTCTCAATCTTGCTGGGTCGTTTTTTGAAAAAGACAGCTCCGCTACCAAAATATGGTTCAAGATACGAAACATGTGCTGGAAAATGATTAATAACCCACTCAGCCAATCTCCATTTGGCTCCGGGATAGCGAAGTACAGGCTTAATCATTCATTACCTCCAAGCAACAGCCATGCTGCTCTAACCACTGCTGGAACTTGTCCATTTCCAAGGGCGCGCAGTCGGTCCACCCGAGAGGCCACCCTTGAAGCCACTCGACCCACATCGGGTTCAACTGCCCAGGGGTTTGTCTCGCTATGTTCGTTGCAAGATCGTCCCCGCCCGATTTCTCCCGGTTCGTACGTGCATAATCCGGACCGCTGGCCGTCCCTTTCGGCGTTGGGAACTTTCTCCTGCCGCCCGCCGCCGCACAATCTGTTAGAAGAAGTCCGCGCTTGCCATCTGGTTTTCTTGGGCCCCGAGTTCCGTCCCCCGCATTCGGTGTCGGCCATAGCTTTGTATGTGGTCCCAGTCCTTCCGTTTCCAGCACCTTCCCTGTTAGTGTCCGACCGCTGTTTGGTCCCGTCCGGCCCTTGTCCGGCTTTCCGCAAAACCCCGCTGCATCCATCACAGAAGGAGTTGGATATCTTTTCGCCGCTGTCGCAAGTCCGTCGCCGCTTTTCGCCGACAACCCCTTGCGATTGTTGTTGCCTGTCTGGGTCGGCGTCGGCCATACTTTGACCTGATTTCCAAGCCGCTGATGGCTTTTCTTTGGACGCCGTCCGTCTTTTTCCGCCGCTTCCCAGGCTTCCACAGCCTTCGGGTTGCCATGATTGCCCTCTTTGGCGGTCGGTGTAAGCCATAATCCAGAGCCTCTTTCGTAAGTGCGGCGCGCCGACATCGGCAGCAGATAGCACACACCATCGCGCATCGTACCCGTTTTCGGCCAAGTCGCCGAATATTCGTCTGGCATAAGGCTCAGTAAGGAGCCCTGGCACATTCTCCAAGAGCGCGTATCGCGGTCGTACCTCGCTAATGACTCTAATGGTGTCTGGCCAGAGGTTTCGGTCGTCTTTTTCGCCTTTTCTTTTTCCGGCAACTGAGAAAGGTTGACAAGGGAAGCCTGCTGTGACGATATCCACCGATCCAGCCCAGGGTCGCCCGTCGAATGTCTTAACGTCGTTCCAGATGGGAGCGTCGTGGAGATATCCGTCTCGGATTCGGGCTTTGATGATGTCGATGCAGTACTTGTCTTTTTCGACATAGCAGACCGTTCGCCACCCGAGCAGGATACTACCGAGCAAACCCCCGCCTCCACCGGCAAATAGTGCCAACTCATTCAGCTTTTTCCACCCCTCTACACAACCCACAGATATCCGGCCGCTCTCCGGGCTTATGGCAGACCTTGCATGACGTTTCGTTGACGCAGTAGATTGTTCCGATCGGAACTATATGTTCTTCGATTTCACTGCTCACGTATTCCTGACAGCTCTTGTGCACTCCCGGACAGATCGGGCGCCAATCTACAAAGCCTTGCGGACTGTGCCCAAATCCACCCGCACTATTATCGAAAAACTGGATCTCTTTGTTAGCCTCGATTCTGTCCTCACAGCTCTCTTTGGCATCGATAGTTCGCCTGACGTGTTTGCAATGAACTCGATCTTTGTGACCGAGGATGATTCGAAAAAGAATGCACCCAATACAGACGATACCGGCCGCAGCCATATCCGCGGCTTGGCTTGATGCCCAACGCTGCATGCTGCTTTTGGCGTGACCTTGCTCAACTGATTCTTGTTTCACTCAGCACTCCATTGAGCAGAGTGGTAACTTGTTGGACACCCCGGAGCGTCGTCAGTGTCGTCGTGCCGTATCTCGTGGTGTCTTTTGATAGACCGATCAAGCGCCCTTTTGAGTTTCCGGTTTTCTTCGATCAGCTTGGCGCTCATTTCACACCCACGCTTTCTTTGGCCTCAATCTGTTTGGCCTCAATCTGTTTTTTGGCTAGTTCGTAGTGCGCTTTCAACACACCATTTATCGTTGCGGTGCCAACAGAATACAGGGTCTCTATTTTTTGCCTCAACAGAGTCGCAATTTCGTTGTTAGAAAACGTCTCCTTGATAGTCAACACACAATTTTTACAGAGCTCAGAGTCGAGACCATAAAAATTTATTCCTTTTTCTTGGCTCCAATTACTGCTAGCTTTCAAAAACGGCGTACACTTGCCAAGACTCCTACCGCAGATCGGACACCTTCTGTCGCCAAGTTCTTCTCCACACTTATCGCACATTTCAACTTCTTTTCTCATTACGCCCTCCCGTTATGTAGGTGCTCGTGGAATTTCAAGCAACAAGCTGCGACGTGAATAAGTTCCTCGCCAATTTTCTGCTTGTTTCTTTTGTCGTGATCGAGCACGTTTCGCCCAAGCACCAAGAGCGACTTTATTAGGTCGCGCTCGTTCAAGAGCTCCAAAACCTCAAGGCCTTCCTCGTTGGTGATGGCAAGTAGTTTGTGGAGGTCTAACCGCATAGGCGGGTACATTTGTATTTGACGCCCTCGCTCCGCCAAGACGCGCCGCCAGAACCTCTCACGAGCGTCCGGTACCGCTGTTAGCGGGTCATTTCCCGCTGGGCATATTATCGCTTCGCTCATGATTATCCTTTCCTGGCAAAACGCTCAGCTATGAGCGCTGACGCCTGCCCTTTAGTTATTTTTGGTTTCCCCTCGCTGTCTTTCGAGTAGGGAATTTTCAGCTTATCTAGGAGTCCTATTTGTTTTTTAGATGGCTCGGAAGTACGCCAACCAGCGTTTGCCTCATAAAGCACTTTTTCTTGTGACCGGTGCTCGGCTACCCAGGCATCCGCCGCTTGTAGTCCACTTTTCAGCGTTCTATATTCGCCCACAAACTGATTGCCGTCGTCATGGTGGGTAAGGGTAAATTTGCCCAGCAAATCAGATCCTAATTTTAGATACTGGTTGTCTTTAAGTCCTAGCTGAAAACTCTGGTCCGGCATTTGTAGCCAGAACATCCTTGAGTACCGAGCCGCCAGCGGATCAACTTCGGGGGGCTTGGCAAACATATCAATCTCTTTGACCAGCTTGTTGAAGTCGTCGAAGCTCCGAGCGTTCCTGGCGATGTGTGGCGGTAGTTCCTCATATTTCTCCGCCGCCTCCACAATGTCCTGCCCTTGAGCATTGAATCTTGGGGGAAGCCCAAAGATCACCGGCAAGCTCAAAAGCGAGTGACGACTTGCGTTGTCGGCAACATCAATTACCGTCAGTTTTTCCTTGCTTGGGAACAACCTCATTCCTCGACCTATCATCTGTTGGTAAAGCGTCGATGATTGAGTAGGCCGCGCCATGATTACCGCCTCGATGCTCGGCTCGTCAAACCCCTCTGTTAAAACCATGCAATTAGACAACACCTTGATTTCGCCGGTCTTAAACTCTCTTAGGATCGCGGCCCTTTCGTCCGGCGGAGTGGTGCCTGTAATCGCCGCCGCCCTCACACCGATACCATTGAAAGCTTCCGCCATGTGCTTCGAGTGGCTTACGTCGACGCAAAACACAAGCGCCTTTTGTCCGGGCGTTAAATGGCGGTAGGCGTCGAGTATGAGTTGATTTCTTTTTGCGGTGTCAACAACCTCTGCCAACTCATTGAGCGCGAAGTCTCCCATGCGCGTCTTTACGCTGCCAAGATCGGTGTCAGAGTCAACACTAAAGCCGCTGATTTGACACAAATATTCTTGCTCGATCATCCACCTTAAATCTCTACTAAAAACTATCTCTTGGTAGATGTGCTCAAGACCTATCCCGTCAGTCCGTCTCGGTGTTGCTGTGAAGCCAATAAGGAGCGCATCGGGGAAGTGGTCAAAGATATTTGTGTAGCTCTTAGCGGGGCTGTGGTGAGCTTCGTCGCAGATAATAATACCGAAGTCGTCCGGCTTCATTCTTTTAAGTCTTGCCGAACCATATCGTCCAATGGTAGCCACTGACGCTATAACAACATCGGCGTAACGTGGAGCACGGCGGCCCGCTTGTTCAATGTGAACCTCAAGTTCAGGATTAGATATCTCTATTTTCTCTTTCGCCTGGTTTAACAACTCCGCCCTGTGTGCCAACACCAGCATTTTCTTATCTAATCCGAACGTGTTGGGTATGTGCGAAAAGACAACCGTTTTTCCTGATCCGGTAGGCAAAACCACTAGGCCGCTTTTGACCCCATTAAGATAAGCAACTCTCAGTGCTTCAATGCACTCAAGTTGATAATCTCTCAACTTGAAGGCTGTTGCTGTCGGCGTATCGTTTAAGGCCAGTTGCATTTTACCTTCCCGGGTAGTGGTTGACGGCTCCGCACGTATTACATTTATGCTCGTGCTCTGTTGGTACCGGCGCGGGTGCAGGTGCGTCCTGGTTCGTGTAGATCGCCGAAAGGTCTGATCGTGACATTCCTGCCGCCTCGCCAAGTTTTTCGTTGACGTTCTCCGGCGTCGCGGTTGGTAAAACCATTGCTAACTTGTCTTTATCAATGTCTTGCAGGCTGGACGCCTCAAGCTTAAGCCGTTCAGCATGACCGGCGATACTCATTAGCTTGTACACCTGCGCTCGCCTCAATGAAACCTCTGGACTTTCCAGGTAGGCGTTAAAGGTGTCGTAGTCCAGCACCTTATATAACTCGCTTTTTCTCATATCCATCAGAGCGTTGCCAAGAGTCCAGAATTGATTCTCTATCGCCGTCTTGGTGTCCACAATGACCCTATGAAGTGCAAAAGCAGCCTCGCCGTCACCGGTTGACGGTACATGAGGTTTTTCGTCAATCACTCGCGCCTTGTTGGTTGTGTGCTCAATGATAATCAGCTCATTGTTTGAGTTTCGGTGAATTAACAAAGGCTCTTTGCCATTCACAACTTGTCCGTGCCCCCGATCATGGCATTCACCACAAAGCCGGACCAAGTTTATTAACATGGTCTTACCACCCCGCGAGCGCAAGATAATATGATGCGACTCTCGGCCGGATGGCGAACCACAATGCAGGCACCACTTATATTTCTCGATAAGCTCTGCGTATATCTTTTTCGGTAACTTAAGTTCGCGTTCTGCCGCCAGATCGTCAGGGCTTGGTTTGATGTCAAACCCTTGTTTTTCTAGGCCGCACTCACTACATATAAATACCGAGCGTCCATTTTCATATCCTGTGGCCTCAAGTTTTCCGTTGCAGAAACTACACTCTGGCAATTAAATCGCTCCTTAAAAAGGTATGTCGTCGCCCAGGTCCACATCTTCGACCGGGGCGTTAAGATCAACTTCTGTTGCTTTCTCGGCTGGCTTACCATTACCTTGTCCCTTCGGTAGAAATTGGACATTAAAAGCCACGATCTCAACCGCGTTCATTTTGGTTCCGTCTTCTTTCTCCCAGGAGCGTTGTTGTAGTTTGCCTTGAATTAGCGCGCCGCTGCCTTTATTAAGGTGCTCATTCACCAACTCAGCCGCTTTGTTCCAAGCAACACAATTAAAGAAATTAACGTCTTGCTTTCCGTCTTTCTTGTACTCGTTGACCGCGAGGCCAAAGTTGCATACCGGCGTACCGCTTGGAGTAAACCGGAGCTCTGGATCGCGGGTAAGATTTCCACATACAACCACTACGTTCAAACTCGCCATGATTGCCACACCCTTTCTGCTAATACGATATGTGAACACTTCTTTGTTGCCGGACAGTTGCACCCAAAACTCTTTCCGATGGCGCGAACCGTGTAAGTGCCTGTTCGTCCGCGCACGTTTGCGGTGAAGCTTCTGTCGTCAGCAACCAAAACCCTGATAGACCCCTTCTTCATCGCCAAGTGTTGAGCTTTTTGCTCGATAGTTGTTCTCACGCCGCGTTCTTTTTCTCCTTATCAATGATTTTTTGAAGATCCACAATCACCAAGAGCTTGATATCGTCAGGAGCGTCTCCGACCTTCTTGATGTCAATTTTTTGCTCGTCGCCATGTTTCTTACATTGAGTTAAGGCCCAAGCAGGCGATTTTTTAGCTTGTCTCAACAACTCCATAAGCACGGCGTTATGACTCTTTGTTTCAGCCGGCGCTGGCTCTTGTTTTGCAGCCGCCGGCTTTTTCGCGGCTGGCTTCGGGTTTATGACTGTTGTCTTCGGTTCGTCGTCTTCGTCTCCGTGATGGGCGGCGGCATTGGTCTTGCCCTTGTCATATAGTGAATTACCAAACTGCTCACCCCACGACCGGAGACACCGTTTGAGCGCGTCTGACACAGCCTCTTTGACAGCAAGCTCATAAGCCGCGATCGCTGATTGATAGCTAATTCCGTTGCCGTACCCTACGTCAGCGGCAAATTGATCACCGACCGTCACCTGATATTCACAAGAAAAGGCAACCTCATAACCTGTCTTGCCGTCTTTCTCAAACTCACGCTCGTTGAGTTTCACAAGCCCGTTTCCGGCGAAGCTCCGCGACCATTCGCCAAGACCAAAGATGCGGTTGGCGGTTGCTATAACGTCCCACGCCTCAAGATATGTTAGCGTTGCTCCGCGACTACCCTTCCTGGTGGCAAGCCGACCTTTGTCAATCGGTGCTTTCAGCAGTTTGTCTTGAGCAGCCGTAATACTCATCTACTCCGCCCCCCTGCGAATATTTCTTCGTTGCGGATATCAATTCCAGGGATTTTCTTGGTGCCGCTCTTGATTGCCGCCATGACCTTTTTGTGGTCTAGCGCCACGGTTAGATATTCTTTTGGAACCTTCGATAAATCCACGTTCTCTTTGTCGTAAGTCCAGTTCTCGCGGGCGTGGAGCTTTCCGCCGCCCAAGGTCTCCATTGTCTTGTTTATAGCGTCACCAACCGGCTCTATGGGTGCTGGCAATGGGGCGTCCTCGCCAAGCTCTGCCGCCAACGAGTCCATTTCTACCTGCTTAGCCTCGTTTTCATCTTCGAGCGCCTGTTGTTCAGCCAATTGTTTCGCTCGATAGACCCTGATCGGCACCTCAAGAGTCTCTTTGATCTCCGTTAGGGGGTTGACTAGGACCGCAAACACGTTTCTGATGGCCTTGTATTTATTGAAATATGGTTTCGCAAATACATCCCGCGTGGTATCGGCGTCTTTCAATAAAGACTTTGTATCGACCAACAGCGCGACCGCTGCCTCTAATTCGTCGTCACTCTCAATAACTGCACAATCAAGAGCTTTATCCTGCAGCGTGGCAATTGTCGTTTTTATCTCCGCCACCTTAGGATGATTTTCCATCATCTGCACTTCCAGGTCTGTGCCTGTTTCTTTTTTTTGTTTCACCATAGCAATTACCTTCTTTCTCCTGACTACGCCGCCAGGTATTCGTATAATTGACGCGCACAAATAGCCGCTCTGTATGCCTTCGCGTCGTCTGTAAAGTGCTTGGTTTGAATTTTGCCTTTGTCAGTTTTGTCAACCCTGACGATCAAACGTCGTCGCGCTTGGTCACCAATGTCCTTACCTTCGTTGTAGGCTCCCTGATACGAGGCTGTCTGTAAGCCCATTTCAGAAAATATGGCTTTGCTGGTTTTGAAATCCACAATCGCCGGAAAAATATCGCCTTTGAGTATTGCCACCAGATCAGTTTCTCCGGCGTAGCGATAAAGGTCTGAGTAGACAATCATGTTGGTTCCGATCACAATATCGACCGTATTCTCAAACCAACTCTGTACGGCCTCCACCATCGGAAACAAATCGGTTTTAACGTCGAAGGGTTCTCCTTTTGCAATCGCTGTCGCGCAATCATGTAGCACGTTTCCGATATCGGCTGCCTCGTCGAGTGCGGCTTGCGCTGCCTCGTCACCAAGATTTTCCCGCCACTCTCTGACTCGCGGCTTATCAATGACATTCAGGAACGTCGTAACCGAAGGCCACAACCCCTTTCTTGGGATGGGATAGAATCTCTGACCATTCTTTTCAACAACCTCGATCTCACTGTTTAATACTGGAGACATATGTTATACTCACCTCACCTTGTAGGAGCGTCGCTTAGCGGCGCTCTTACGTATTTGTGGATATGGTCGTGCCGGTCTTTCTAATGACTGTCAATGTTCGCACCCCCCTTCTAAGAGGCTTGTTTATCTGAAAACCAAAGTTCCTGCACAGTCAGTTCAAAAACTTCGGCTATTTTGAACATTTCTTCTCGGTTAGGCTCTCTAAGGCCGCGCACGATATCGTTGAAACGGTTGTACTTAATCTTGGCCTGTTCTGCGACCCACCTTTGTTTTAAGCCCCGCTCTTTAATTACTTCTCTCAATGTGTTTTGCAACGGGCAACCTTCCCTCTTGCTTTCCTATATGCAACTGTAGGGGTTGCCTTAAACATTGTCAAGAAAATAATCCGAGAATTTGTGTTTTTTTTCATACTTGGGTATAATGCAAGGGCAACACTTTCACTTAAAGGGGGTATGAACAGTGAAAACACAGGTTAAGATAGACAAAACGGCACGATCAAAAAAGCCATTCAAACCAGCTCTGATCTATTTATTTGAAACGTCTGGACTATCTCATAAAGAGGTTGGGGAGCGCATGAATCCGCCTGTCAAACGCCAACGAATCGAGCAGTATATATCAAACGGAATGGTGTCATTTCAAACAATGGAAAGACTAGCTGACGTGTTTGGTGTTAGTCCTATGTATTTTGTAGAGTTCCAGGCTGACGTGTTTAAAAGGATCGTTGAAAAAGAACCAGACGTTGTTAGTAGACTTATTACGCTTGCGGAAGAACACAAAAAAGACGATCCTAGTCTCTATAAGTTCTTAGCGGGTGTAGTTCAATGGTAGAATGTCAGCTTCCCAAGCTGAAGGTTGCGGGTTCGATCCCCGTCTCCCGCTCAAGACAGACGAGGGAAGAACCCGTGCAGGGGTTATACTCTCCGGGGAAAGCGCAATTTCTCCGGAATCAAATAATTGTTTTATTTCTGGTGCCAGCCCTTTGGACCATTGAAAGAAAGGCCTGGCTTCAGTCAAATATCTAAAAGGGTGCAGTCCGGTTCCCGGACATTGAGGGAAAAACCTTGGGTTTTGCCCTCAAAGAGCGAGCCGGCCTCGGGAAGGTGTCCGCGAAGCGGAAGGCCCCGGGCCGATAAGCGAGCGATGGGGACGATCCCCGTCTCCCGCTCAAGACAGACGGGCGAGAACATTTACTTTCCGCTTGCTGTCTGTCACTCTAATTACGATGCCTGAAAGTGAAAAGAAAACACCGATAGAGCCCACGAATATCTCCGACTATCTACCAATCATCGGCCTGGCGGTTATTTTAGGATTATTGTTTGATTATTTTTTCTTCAAAGAACTGCCTGGTTTGTCGTTTCCGATTTATGTCGCTTTGGTGCTGCTGTCTCTGTTCTTCCTTGCAAAACGTTTCCACCTCAATCTCAATCGGTCGGTCATATTGCTAAGCGTACCGCTCTTGTTCTTCTCAGCCATGATAGCTGTTCGCTCAAGCGGTCTACTAACTTTCCTAAACCTGAGCATCTCTTTCTACCTGCTCATTCTAATTGCCGGCACGGCGCTCGGCTTAAAAATTCAAAATTTTTTTATTATTGATTACATCAAGCCTCTGATTCTTGTCCCGCTCGACACGCTCGACAAAATATTTTTCGCAATTTCCGACCTAGCCGCGTCACGTTCGAAAATGAAAGGCAAAACAACCAGTCAAGTGCTGCGCGGAATAATATTAGCGGTCCCCGTACTTCTCCTGTTTCTTCTGCTTCTTTCCTCCGCCGATCTGGTCTTTAACAATTATGTCTCTAAGATTATTGATATCGAAATATCAGCGGAGACCATCTCTAGAACGATTTTGTTTCTATTTGTTACGGCTGTTTTTACCGGCATATTCACCCATATTTTCTTAAGACCGGTGAGCCAGTTCAAATTGGGGGGAGATAATAGAGAGTCGCGCCGGCTCGGCCTAATTGAGGGCAATGTTCTTTTAGGCTCGGTTGATGTTTTGTTTCTCAGTTTCATTTTGATACAAATACCGTATCTCTTTGGCGGCCAGCGCAACATCGGCGTTGAGGGAGTTACTTATGCCGAATACGCGCGGAGCGGCTTTTTTCAGCTTCTAGCTGTAGCTGTTATCTCGTTTCTGCTGGTCTGGTTGACTGAGAAATTCATCTTTCGGGAAGATGCGGGTCACGCCCTGAGCTTTAAAATTCTGGGCGGTGTGCTGATTTTCGAGGTAATAGTCATCATGGCCTCGGCCTTTAAGCGTTTGATGCTTTATGAGAGTGCTTTTGGGTTTACCGTACTAAGGTTCTACAGCCACGCGTTTACTATCTGGCTGGCGGTCATTTTTATCATTCTGCTCATCAAAATCCTCAGCAATATCAGAGAAAACCGGCTGGCCCTGAGCGCGTTCATCTCTATGCTGTTCTTCCTCGGCGTCTTTAATATCATGAATCCGGACGCTTTTATCGCTAGGCAGAACATTAAGCGTTTTGACAGGACCGGAAAGCTGGATGTTCGCTATTTAGGCGAGCTATCCGATGACGCCGGACAAGAATTCATAGAGGTTCTGGACTTAAGCACTAAAGAAGCCCCCTTTGACAAAGGCCTTTTCGCCGGCAACCTTTACCGGCGCCACCAAGATCTCCTGGATGTCGCCGACAAAGGTCATTGGCAATCACTTAATCTGGCCCGGACACGAACCTTAAAACTGTTGAACGGCCGAGCTTCCTATCTGAAGCGCTACTCAAAGCGCGCTCAGAGGGATTATGATGATTGGTGAGGTGTCTTAAGCTCCTCTAGCCCTGTTTGACAAACAGACGCATCCATAACATAATTGCGCTTGTGTTTTTAGCCAAAAAGCCCCAGGCGATAAAGCTGCTTTTTGCAGATATTCAGGCGTTTGGGTAATAAGAACAAGGGCCGTTAGCTCAGTTGGTAGAGCACCGGACTTTTAATCCGGGTGTCGAAGGTTCGAATCCTTCACGGCTCACAATAATAAAGCAAGCCTCCATTCTTTGGGGGCTTGCTTTATTATTGCGCTCTATAGAGAAGGGTTCGAACCTTTGTAGGGGTTATATTTTCCGGGGAAAGCGCAATTTCCCCGGTATCTCACTTAAGGAAAAGGGTGCAGTCCGGTTTCTGGACGTTGAGGGAAAAACCTTGGGTTTTGCCCTCAAAGAGCGAACCGTTAGGCGATTGCCGGTTTTGCAGCCGTGGGCGCGCTCTACAGCGCCAGGTGAGCGATAGGGACGAATCCTTCACGGCTCACAAGGTCAACTGGAGCGTTAGATGAAATTGATGCCTTGTTTTCTTAGTTTGACAGCCACCGGAATCAATCCCCTCGTTTTTGCAATAGTGCGTCCACCTTGTCAGCCGCCTCTTGTTTCACGGTTGGAATCACAGGGCCAAATGTATTCATTGCTAGACTAGTTTAACTATGTCCGAGTGTTTCCATGGCAACACGGGGATGTACGCTTGAACTAAAAGTAGGCTTTCTGCCGTATAACAAAGATCATGAAAGCGGATATTCGGCAAATCAGCTTTTACCAGAAGCTTCTTAAAGCTTTGTGTTGCGACATTCCCACCTTCCGCGATTAGAAACGGTGAAGAATTTAAGATCGGGTCAGGCGATTCTTGAGATAAGGAAGGCAATGTCCTTTTAGCGCAATGAACTACGATATCTCCACCCTAATTCGCTAGATTTTTCATTGAGCTTCGAAAAGTCGCTTTTTCTCTTCCAGCATGAATCTTATATTTTGCCGCGGGACAGTAAGATACGCTTTATCTAGGGCAACGTCAATTTCTTTTTCGACCGCCGTCATTTCGTCGATATCGCTTAATTTTATGGCTGTTAACCACATTTTTATTAAGTCATCAAATACTGGCTGTAATATCTCAGTGTCTTCATCCACATCACAGTTGTTTTCTAGTACCGCTATTAGTCGCTCGGAAAGAAATCGTAACCACAAAACTTTGTCTTCGGCTAAACATCCTGTATTCCATAATCTCCCAATGAAGTTGATGAAAACCTTCGCAAAACTCTCAATACTCGAACCCGGCAACGCTATCTGACCAATCAAATGGTTAGTTCGTAGTGTTACTTTCGCCTGATCTTCCAAAACGATATGAAACAGATCTTCTCCGGAAAATGAAATAAAAACGTATAATCTCTCGGCTAATTTGCCAAGACACTGCGAAAACATCTTTTGGTCAATTAGGCCGAGTTTCTTGAAATGTTTTACCAGAGTAAGAACGTTTGTCCCGTGGATCTTTTCGCCCTTGAGCAGCCTGATCAAGCGCATGTCGTCAGTTATCATTGCGGTTCTTGTTGCTTTGGATTGAAGCATCGACTGCGTGAGCCAGTTTTCAAAAAGCGCTTCTGCCTTCTCATCGATAAAGTTTTTCTCGAGTTCAAAATTAACGATTTCCACATTACGACTTTTTCTTAAAAAATCCCACAATCGGCGCAGTTCATCGCTTTCCACGTAGAGCAATTCTGCTTGGATCTTGCGAAAAAGCTCCTTATGAATCAGCAGGCGCTTATCCAGCTTGCCCAAGAAACTGAGGACATTCATTTTTGATAGATCAAGCAAGGAAGAATAATCGAAAACAAGTGTCTCAGCTTGTTGAAAGATATTCTCTGATTCCTGTTCGAATTCGTTATCGGGAATCGAGAAATCAATAATGAATTCAGGATCGCTATTAGCAGCTCCGTAATTTAGTACCTCGACATATGGTCGCGCCAGGCTCTCTTCGAGAAAATAGGTTGGAACAGGCATAGAACGAAAAGCTGACCGAATAGCCTCATGTCGCTCGCGGGCACTTTTAAATACCTCTTTAATTTCATCAGTCAAATGACCTTGGCCGTCAAGCATCCGAATAGGCGTTATGCTTCGCGCCTCTGGGAATTGAGCGTCGAACTCCAAAACACCCTTAATAAAACGATCTGTCTCCCCCACCCCCGAGTATCGCAAATTGACGGTATTGCGATGTTTGATAAACTCTCTTTCTTCTGCTTTGCCACGTGCCACCTGACAAGCTCTATCAGCATTGATTATTGCTGCGTTTCGATCGCCTAACAAGATATCTACTAGACTCAATTGTGCCCAGTATTCCGGATCGCTAGTTTTTTCCTTAGCAACTTCCTCAATCTCAAGAATGCGCTTAGCTTCCTCTATGCCGCCATGCATGAAAAAGACATAGGCAAGCCTATATTTCTCCTCAATGGGTAGTTTGCTCCATAAGGCAGATGAAATTAATAACTTGTAGGCAATTTCAAAATTTCGTCGTACAAGTTCTGTTGAAACTTCATATTTAGATAACTCTTCGTTTTGGTCATCAAACTCAGCCCCGCTAGCGCGAATTTCGGCGTAACGGCTTTCGTGAGCTTGGCCCAACAACACTGAACACCGGAGGGCATACAACTGAGAATCACGCTCCAGTGCCAAGTTTGCTTGATCACGCGCCAAAACGCGCGCATTGTCGAAAAGCGACCGCGCATCATAAAGTAAGCCCATTTTCTCCAATGCGATTCTTGGCATAAGCTCAGATTCGTCGAGCGTACAATCTTTCAGAGCCTTGGTATAGTGTACTTTAGCATTGATAAAGACGTGTTCAGCAATATCGGGCGCTAACTTCATGGCACGATCAACCGCCTTTTCCGCTTTTTTAATCTGCGGCTTGGGTAATCTCAGGTATGTGTCAGCCGTCAGGCTAAGCAATCCGGCATCTTTTTTTACCAGACCCATGGCTGATTTGGCCTCAAAAAAGGTGGCGGTTTTCTCCGGACCTTTATGGGCAAGAATCGACCAGATCAGGATCTTAAGTACCATTGGGTCGCCTTTGTCCTTATCCCACAAATCTGACGCTAATTTATAGGCGCGCCCAGTCTTATCTAGTTGAATGTAAACTGAAACTAGATTGATCTTGGCCGCCTGAAGAGCTGGCTCCATCTCAAGCGCCTGGTCAAAATATTTTTCAGCCTGCTGTAGATCTTGCCTACCGTCGGGCCGGTTATGACAAATACCAAGGTTGTTATAAACCCTTGCCAATTCTGCGCGATAGTTGTCTTTTTTGGGCACTAGGCGGCCCAGAATTCCAATCAATTTATCTCTTGCTTGGGGTATCTTATGGCGTTTTATTAAATCCACAGCGAAATCTATATCTTTGCTGATACTCTCATGCAGATCTGGGCGCGGGCTAGCTGCGAATTGATTTATCGCGTTTCTCGTCTTGTCTCCGTCCTCCAACAACCGCTCTTCCGAAGACTTCACTTCCTTCAGGATATGGTTGTGTGTCTCCAATATTTCTTCTGCCGTACCACCAAAGAAATCCCGTTGTATTCCTGGTACTTCTTTGGCTTTTCCGTCCAGTTCGCGCAAGCACCAAAAAATCGGTTCGGGAAGATCAAGGGAGACTGCGTGTTTCCTGGTATCATCTTTACAGCGTGCCG
>SDBV01007753.1_pt1 | contig 14613 bp, 27 predicted proteins | sample 2277081 | NCBI WGS metagenome assembly SDBV01 (sample SAMN10402039, study PRJNA504765) | marine sediment metagenome | isolation source: marine sediment core GS10_PC15, 223 cmbsf | place: Arctic Ocean: Southern Knipovich Ridge | collected 2010
CGGTCTGTCCATTATGTTTCTCCATATTTTTTTAATATTTCTTTCGCCCATTTTACGGCGTCTTTTGCTCGTATACCTGTTGGATGGGACTTAACCCATAATTCAAGGTTTTCTATCTTATTATCGTTTTTAATACCATTTATGTGGTGTACGGTTTCTTCGATTTTTAAATGACGTTTAAGATATTTTTCCATAATAATTATATGTTCAAATACCCAACCTCTATCTTTATTTAAAATTCTTGGGTGACCAGATATTTTTATCATAACATATCCATTTTTATAGTATGTATGTCCATCTGGTTTTCGTCTTTTATCACTTATAGATGAATATGCACACGATGGGCACCAAGATCCACAATGTTTAATATTAGTGAATTTTGTTTCCCAAATATTATTACACACATTACACTTAATTTTTATTTTAATTTTACTATGTATATATTTATTTAATAATATTCCATTCTTTTTATTTATAAATTCTTTAACATATTCTTCACTTAATTTCGGTGGTCCAGCCATTATTATCTCCAATAATTACAGGCAGTTTGGTGGAGACGCGGGGTATTGCAACCCCGGTCCTGTCAATCTCTAGTAGCATATCGTATGACTATTTATGCCGAATGATAAGTTTTTATAGTCTAATCGGCTCAGCATCAAGCACAAAGACTAGGGGGCGTAAGCCGTAACCTATGCCCTCCACCAGGTTGCATTTAAAGTCTGCCCAAGACTTAACAGATTACTACTGTCATCGTCTGCCTTCTGTTGCTAAGTTAGCAGCATCTCCGCTCTTTTAGCTGTTTAGGCTGCTAGAGCAATAGGTTCACTATTCGAAAATAATGAACCACCAAAAAACATATCTTTGGCGTTTTAAAAGTCGAGCCTATTTTATGTGGCCTGCTCACCCACAAGTCATCAATGAAACCGTCGACCCCAGTCGATACTATTCGTCCCCATAATTATACACTAAATATTAGTACTTTCCTCCCTTAATCTCCAAAAAAAGTTATAACCTTCCCATTGTTTCACTGCATCTAATGCTCTTTTAATATTACTATGATCGTCGATATAATTAATAATAGACTCATTTGTAGGGAACACTTGTTTCACCAACATACAGAATTCGTATATTGAACCTATATCACTCACATTGAGAGACCTAAGTCCGCCGCTATCATCTTTGAAATATATTTCTAAATTATATCTATAATCTAAATCTGTTTCCACATTATTACGAATGCTTTTAACCTCAAATGTTCCAACTCTCTTATCTTGTGCCAAAAGCAAAAGGACTTTGGCAACTTCTTTAGAACTTGGTGATAAATTATTATATTTCTTCCATAAATATTCATTATCCCTAATAACTATATCTTTATACATCATTTCTCCTTTGGACAACACTCTAATATCAGCCCACAAAGCCTGTGCATCCCATAAAAATGAGCTATATACTGATGCAACTTGTCGCTTATGTATCCCATTTCATACATTTTACATATAGCATTGCTTATTATATGTGGTTTAAAACATGGACCATCAAATATTTTCGGAACTTTATCTAAATACTTAATCAATTCAAGATAATTTTCCGATGCTTCTATTTTTTCCAAATCCAATATAATATTTCTAACTCCACTACAAGTTTTAAATCCATCATCTTGGCGTCCATCGCAACCTAAAATAGTATAGCCCTTCATAGTAACTCTTCAAAATCAATAACAATTTTCTCCCGTTCGGACTTAAATTGTCTAGTTTTTATTCCAGTCAACACGAACATGCGTCTAGCGGCAATACACTCTGATGTATCATGATATTTATCAGACAGGTATATAACCTCTTTTATTTTGTTCTGAATAATCCTAATCGCACAACGATTGCATGGATGTAAAGTAACATACAGTCTACTACCATATATACGAGAATCATCGCAATTGTCTACTACATTCTCTTCGGCGTGTCCGATATATGCATATTTTGTGTCTTCCAGACTTCCTTCTTTGTCCCATGGTAACAAATTGCTTGGAATATCTCGTGGGAATCCGTTATATCCTGTTCCAATAACACGATTATCTTCACTCACAAGACACGCGCCAACTTGAGTATTTGGGTCCTTACTGTCCATAGATGTTAATATTGCCATCGCCATAAATGTATCATCTTTGTTTAAAAAATCATCTCTCGGTCCAAGCATTATTACACCTCAATAGTTGTAGTAAATCTTCAAAAATTGATCAATAAGTTTATGTTCTTTATTGATATTTGTACAATCATCATAAAAATAATGTGCTAATTCATGTGCGAAATATTCTTCCCAATAATATTCATTAAGTTGAACAATATAAAGGATATTGGTTTTTTCAAAATATCGTCCTATGACCTGGGGAAACACTTTTTCCCCAGTAAAATATTCACCAGCAAAATATATTTTATTATTTAAATTTTGTTTACTTATAACACGAACTTCTAAATGTCCAGACTCACAATGTGAGTCATCTATTTTATGAAATTTAAAAAAATTTCTTTTTACTTGATTAAATGTTTTTTTAACAAATCGTATTTTCTCTTGAGGATTTCTAAACTTAATACCTGGATCTACTCTAATAAGAACCTCTTCATTTATATATTCATTTATCTTCCATTTAGAACCAGCACAATATTCATAATGATCTGATGCAAATACATTTGTGGTTAAAAATAAAAATAATATAGTTAAAATAAATCTCATATTATTTTCCTTTCACTCAAAAGTTTTTTAAGAACTTTCACATCTTCTTTGAACTCTTCTCGTCTTTCTTTAGTCGCATAGACTTTAATGTAAGTTGGGTGAAATAATGGAAAAACATCAACATCAAATTGTGACGAATGATACAATTTTCCATGATCTCTTGTAATCTTAAAACTTCCAAGCATCGCCTGTGCAGCAAAGCGGCCAAATGTGACAACTATCTTCGGCTTCACTAACTTCAATTGGCGTTTAAAATATGGTTTACATTTGAGCACTTCCCAGGGACATGGATCACAATTCTTTAAAGATGTTCTGCACGACACAACATTTGTGGTATAAACATCACCTCTAACCAATCCCAATGTTTTTAATATTTTTTTATAAAGTCCGCCAGACACACCAGAAGGGGCCAGACAAACCCCCTCTACTTGCTCTCTAAATGCAGGTGCTTCGGCTATAAATACGATATTGGCATTTAAATTTCCAGAACCTACAACGTGGGAATCATAACCCTCCAATTCTTTGCAGCCCAAATCGCATTCGAAACAATTCAATATTTCATCTTTTAACTCTTCATATACTTTTAGCTTGCTCATAATAATATCTTTTACTCCAACCCATATTTTTCAAACACCTTAGTCCATTTATTTATACTAATAGGATATTTTTTCGTTTCAGCTGGCATGTCATCATCTGTGTATTCTCCAGCCAAGTACTTTCTAATATTATTCGGGCCCCAATTATATGACTGTAAGGCGTGATTATAATTGGTAAAATCAGTTACCTGTTCAGACATATAAGAGCATCCTGCTTTAATATTATGATATATATTCCATGGATCCAATCTTTTTCCTTCTTTGAGTTGTTCATATATTAATGTTTTTGGCATTATTTGCATAAGCCCCTGAGCACCTGCCTTAGATATTGCTTCAGGGTTGAAGTTACTCTCGGTTTTCATTTGCGCTAATACTTTTGCGATTGACAAATTATATTGATAACTATAATCAATAGTTGCGTTAGCAATATTATTTAATTTACGAATAGTTAATTTTGTTTTAGTGTTATCCGTTATAGCATTCCTAATTTTTACAACAAGCATTTTTCGCTTTTCATCTGGTTTAATAGCACTATCTAAAATATCTATTCGTGAATTTACTTCCATCTCGCTATGTTCAAGTTGCTTTACAAACTCTCTGCCTTGCTCTTCAATGGCTTCAAACACAACTTCTCTTTCACCTTGCAATGTTTCAATAACATCGGATTTGTATTCTGTTAAAGCAGTTGTATTTGATTTCGCATAAGTATACGTTACCCACATTAAAGTATATTGTGAAAATTGAGCTACAACAAGCATGGCTAATATTGCCGCAAAAATAAAATGAAAAGTATGACGTTTAGCATAATTCCATATCGCACAAAACATTCTGTTTAATATCATTTTAACTTACCCTATTTCTTTGTTTTTTTCTTTCGAATCGCGGTTTTCTTTTTACTTTTTGACAGAATCGCTTTTTTCGAAATTTTCTTTCGTGTTGGAACCACTTTATCGGCAATACCATATTTTACTGCTTCTTCAGCAGACATATAGTATTCGCCTTGCTTCATATCGTCAATAATTTTGGATTTAGGAACCTCACAATCTCTGGACAAAAGATCAACGTATAAATTTTGCATTCGTCTAGTTTCAACAACACTAACTTCCATCTCGCTAATCGAGCCAAAAGCACCACCTGCAACCTCATGAATCATAACGCGTGTATTTTGAGTAATAAATCGATTACCAGGATCACCAGCTGCCAAAAGCAATACCCCCGCAGACATAACTTTTCCAATTCCAACTGTTAGAATAGGACAACAACATGCCTTTATTGCGTCGTATATAAGTAATGCTGAATCAACACTTCCACCATATGTATCAATATATAACGTAATTGGTTTTCCAATATCTGAACACTCTAACGCAGTTATTTGCTCAAGAAATTGTGACGCATTTTCCTCTTTAAGTACACCAGATAATACAATTCTTCGTAATTGCTCATTTAATCCACTGATCATCTTCACCTCCTCATACATTATCAACACCTTGTTTAATTAAATTATTAGTCAAATTAGATCCTAAAGCACCTGCCCCACAAATACATGCCTTTATTCTATTCGTTTTTTCAAATGCGGCAGAAGTACGATAACTTATTCCATGTTCGTTAAGTTTCATCATCATCATCTTTCATAATAGCTGTGGTTATTTGTTCCATCATAGATATTAGTATACCGAATCCATTTCTTAGTCCTTCTAGTGCGTCGGTAATATCTTCAAGCGGCTCTTGCATTTTTGTAATAAATAATTCATTTTGATCAGCCCCTTCATCTTCGAAGTTTTCTTCCATTAAAAAATCGGCCGGGCTCCAGAATTTTTTTTGCTGTTCAAGCCATATATCATAATTTACATCATTTTCGCTACGCACACCTATCTCGCGACAAGTAACTTCATGCTCGCCTTTAGCAAATATCCATCCATTAATTTGTTTGTCCGTCTCAATAAGACAAACTAAACTTTTGCCCAAACATAACACCCACTGTGTCATTGTTTGAATATCAGTAGGGCTCATTTGATTCAACCCAGAAGGATGTGTGTGATAAAATCCAATTATATCGTTATAATCATCTTCGCGCTTGTACACATCTTTGTAATCAAATTCTACTGAATCAGGGAGCTCTTGTGTATATGAACCAATGCCCGTAACTAATAAATGTGGAACACCATCCTTATAAGCAGTCTCTGTATCAATTAACATCTTACATATTTCGTGAAAGCCCATTCTACATCCTTTCAATAATCTTCATTATATGTTTATTTCAAACCAACATACATGTGTTTTGTAATTTCGTAATATAATCCATCATCTTCTTTTTCAATCCATTGTTTAACAAGATTGAAATATTCACAATTTTTTGCAACTTTAAATCTATTATATTGCTTTTCCATTTTTAAATCATTATGAACTATGTCTACAAAACTTAACCTCATTTTATCTTTTTTTATAATAAGATTAGCCACACATAAATTGAATGCTTTTTCGAATCGCTCTCTTTTTTCTTTTTCGGCTTTCTCATAATTTATTTTTTGTAATCGATTAAACTCTAAACAATCTAATTGTAATTTTTTTCTACTTTGTTCAACCTTTGTTATCAACATTACCTCTCCTATTTAAACGACACCGATATATTTTCGCCGGGTTGCTTTTTTCGATAACTACTGACGGTTATAGAATTAGATGATTGGTCGCTTGGTCCTCGGATAAACACATATTGGTGGTTATTAAAATGCGCACTATGAAATCTTACTTTCATACCTCTATCGAGATAACTAACAATCTCATTTTCATGAGTACCCGTGTTGACATTATGCATATCAACAACTCTGTTTTTAATATCAATACTTTTTTGCATTATTCACTCCTTATACTTTGTACTATTTCAATTATTCTATCGGCCGCAAACTCTATTTCATTTTGCGTAGTTTTACGTCCTAAACCAATTCTAATTGCACATTCAGGATGTGGTGTCCCAAGGGCCTCTATAACATGTGATGGCTGTAAGTCACCAGATCCACAAGCAGGGCCACCAGATATGATTACATCATCCATTCCCTTAACCAATATGCTTGCCGAAACTCCAGGTATAGTTACGCTTAAATTATTTTGTAAACGATTTACCATAGTTCCATTTACAATTATGTCTGGAATTTCTTTTGTTAATTTATGCAATAAACAATTGCGTAACTGCTCTATTTTAATATTTTCTTTTTCATTACACAATTCGCACGCCTTGCCCATTCCAACAATAGCTGGAACATTTTGAGTTCCAGAAATGAATGTATTTTGGTATCCGCCGTCAGTCAACGGTTCTACCAAAGACTTGTCCCTAACATACAAAGCTCCAACGCCTTTTGGTCCATAAATTTTGTGTCCGCTCATGGTAAGAGCAAAGATATTCATTTTATCTACATCAATTGTAATATTTCCTATTGCTTGTGTTGCATCAGTATGAAACAAAACATTATGTTTTTTACAGATGTCTCCAATACGATAAAGATCATGAATCGTTCCAATTTCGTTATTAACAGCAAGAATCGATACTAATATTGTATTTGTATCTAATTTAGTTACCCTATCTAACATACTATCTAATAGCTCATAATCTAAATTTCCCAAATTATCAATTCCAATATTTAACCATGATAAACTTCCATATCCAGTACACATTCTATCATCTACAATTTTGCTCAAACAATTTTTAACAGAAGAGTGTTCGGTATTCGATGTAATAATTCTTGGAGAAATAATACTGGTCGCACACTTATCAGCAAATAGTATCCTTCCTTTTATAATTATATTATTTGCTTCAGTTGCTGAATTAGTAAAATAAATTTGGTCCGACTTTGCCCCAATAATAATAGCAACTTTTTCACGAGCTTCTTCAACCGCTTCTTTTGCTCTTTCTCCAAAAGAGTGCACTGATGCTGAATTGCCATATTTATCCATAAAATAGGGCCACATTTCTTTGAGAACCTTTGGATCACAAGAAGTTGTGGAATTATTATCAAGAAAAATCAACAGGAACTCCTTTTTTTAATAATTTTGCCAATACATTTTCTTTTGTTAATTTTTCTTTATAATTAAAAATAACAAAATATTTTACATCATTACTATATTTTTTAAATAAATATCTTTTTCTTTTGTCTCGTTTTTTAGTTAAATCAAACTCTTTTTTTTGCTTTATTTTTTGACATACCACCAAAACATACTGGCATATAATGTTGTTTTCCATTATATTCAATTGCAAGACTAAAATGTATACCTTTATTACTTACAAAAATATCTATTTCTTGTACGCCTGGTGGTTTCTTTTTATTTTTAAGCCAAGAAAATCCTTTATAATTTCCTAATATAATACAATTTTTATAAATATCTTTTATTATATTTGTGAGTAATTTTTGCGACTTACCTATAGAACATTTATGACACCAATGACCTCTTTGTAAACAATCCCAATTGGTTTTCCAAATAGTTTCGCAAGCATTACATTTTATAGATAATTTTGATTTATTGTTTAAATATTTTTTACTTAATAATTTTCCGTTTAATTTATTTATAAAATTATTTATATGATTTATATCATATTTTAGGTTGCCAGCACAATTAGGACACCAACTATTACTATTAATTATAGAATGAAATTTGGGCCACCAAATCCATTTGCATTTATTACATTGAATTTCTATTTTAGAAGATGAATTTTTATATTCTTTCGATAATAATGTACCATTTTTTTCGAATATAATTTTTCTAACCCTTTCTATTGTATATTTCATTTTGCCCGAACATTTTAAACACCAAGTATGATTAGTGTTTACTCTGTAAAAAGGAGTTTCCCATTTATGATTACATTTTAAACATTTTATTTTTATAACACTCAGGGTATTTCTATATTCTTCTTTTTTAGATAATAATAATCCGCCTTTATCTTTTATAATCTGTTTAACATTAAAATATTTATATTTGTTTGCTGGCATTTTTAAGCCCTCCTACTCTATTATAAATTATTAATAGATTTTTGGAAGGGCTTGATGGTTAAGATAAATCTTTTTGATTTTTTTCATACCCGAAGCCCAATATCATCAACAAAGCCAGATATGGATTTATGTCTAAGTCACAAAAGTAATTGAATTATAATTAAAATACATATTGTATTACACTATCTTTAAATTACAGGCTATTTTCCTAATATGGTCTACGAACTCATCATAAGTTAATGATGCTTTCATCATATTGCAAGTATAACAACATGGTACCATATTACCCCTAACATACCCCATATTAGAATTTATTCTATCAATTCCACAAAATTGTTCGTCATGATCACTATCTGAATACCCGCCACAATATTTACATGAATTATTTGTTATGCTTTCAAATTCATCAATGGTAACATCAAAAACATGACTACGTACTCTAGCCGTTCTTTTATAATTAGAAAATCTTCTACTCAAAACATGTTCTCTTTTTTTATCTCTCATTCGATTACATAATCTGCAAGATGTTTTTAACTCATCTTTGGCTCTGTTGTCTACACCGAATTTAGCTGTAGGTTTTATTTTTCCACATAATATACATCTTTTTCTCATTTTTATCCTTTAATGTTCTTAACGGCCCCATACCCAAACTTTATTATATTATTAATAGAAATAGCATAATTAATAGTGAAAATTATTTTTAATTTCTTCGAGAAGCGGGGCGGCACGATCCTTTTTGGATAATTCAATTCCGTTAGGTATAATAATCTGTAACTTAGGATCCATTGCATTTACAGATTGCTCGTGCTCCTGAGAATAATATTCCGATACTTTGTAACGCACATCAATAAAATCCGTACCAGGCAGACTTAAAAATCCATGTAAGAAACCAATAGGTACATAAACCATTTTAGTATCATGTTCCTCTAAATAAATTTTAATATATTTTTCATATGTTGGAGATCCTATACGAATATCAACAATAAAATCATAAATTGCTCCTCGTGTACAATAAACTAATTTTCCTTGTGCTTTTGGAAATAATTGGCAGTGAAGCCCGCGAAAAATATTAGGCTTACTACGCGAATGATTTTCCTGAATAAAAGGTGGTATCCCGTGTGCTTCAAAATCATTCGCCCTGAAAGATTCTAAAAAAAATCCGCGCTCATCTTGAAACCGCTGTCCCTCTATAACAATAACATCTGGCAATCTAAAAATTGGAGTAAAAGTAAATGTCATTTCAATTCCTTAACAATAATAAGTTTCACGAATTGTACTGAATTCAATATTTTCTCCAAACTTTTCTTTTAAACATTTCTCAATAGATTCCCTAAATTGTTTTCCAGTTTCATCATCCGCTATACTAGACCAACTTTTTCCAAAAGCGCACTGTTCATTATAGTCATTATAATGGACAAACATATCTAGGTCGACATCATACAGAACTTCCTTTATTCCATCTTCCTTTGCCATCTCTAATTGCTCTTCTGATAAAAATTTTTCAATTTCTGACTTATCTATCCAAGCACCATAAATTAGAAAACTGCTTGAACTACTATTACTAATAAACCCATTACGTATTTTCATAGTTTACTCCTTAGGTGGTAATATTTGATTGTCCATTTCATTTTCTGTACCGAACTTATCTTTCATTTCTTTTTCAATTGTTTCTCTGGTTTTCCCCAAACAATGAAGTAAGTATTTGATTAAAGAACAATCTGTAACAGAAATAAGTTGACAACACGGACATGACTCTACGGGCCATGAATATCTGGTGTCTGATTCTTCCAGCATATTATCATATGTGTCATTGATCCAATCTTCATCTCCGCTCTTACAACCTTCTAATATGTCCTCGCTATCCTCACCTTGTTCTTCAAGCCACTTTAAAGCCTCTGCTTGTTTGTCTTTGAGAGTAAGATTATTTTTTAAACTATCCATATGCGAATCGCAAAATATATGGCCCGTTGCACATTCAGTCATTTCTGCTTCACTTAAGCCTATATCCCATCCAGATTCGGCGGTCCCACATACATCACAAACATAAGAGCTTGAACTACTATTACTTACAAAGCCTTTTCTAATTTTCATTAATAGCCACCTTCCGAATGAATAATTTCAATATTATCATCTTCGCTTACAAATTCTTGTAGTCCTTCGTCACACAACATAGTTTCTGCGCCACTTGTTCCTTCGTCGCCAAAACTTCCAAAATAAACTGTTTTTCCGTTCTTTATAGCCTTACTGGCTTTTTCATACCATTCTCTTATACTATCATCATAATTATCTTCTAGTGTCCAAGCATAACTTTGCTTTAAATGTGCCAAAAGTTCTTTTTCTGATTTTACAGATTTATCTGCATAATCTTTTAAATCTACTTCAATGGTTAATGTAATCTTTCCATTGGTGCTACCGCTTGTAGCTACAACAAAACTACTAGAACTCGAATTGCTTACAAAACCTTTTCTAATTTTCATATCAACATTGCCTTTCGCCTGTTAGTAACTCTACATCAATTTTAATTCCAAGAACATCATAAATATTTTTTTTAACTTCTTTTGCCATTTCAGTTAGCTTTTCAAAAGACATTACACTTTCTTTGAGTCCACATTCATCTCCCGATGCAATATACTTTCCCACTATGGACTCTTCACTAAGGTATGCAAATCCGAATTGTCCATTATGCATGGCATTCCAAAAATCATCTTCTGGCCATTTTGGATTAAATTTTATGTTATATTTATCCATTAAGTCAATCATATATTTCTCGGTAAATTTTAAGTTTTTTATTTTAGCACCCAATACAACAAAACTACTACTTGAACTATTACTTACAAAACCCGTTCTTATTTTCACTCTTTAGTCCTTTCTAATGGAAATATCAATTCCGCAATTTCTTTTTCATCTTCTCTTTGAATAATAAATTCAGACCAAGATGGGGCATCACGTTTTAACAATAGCCCGATAGCCATCTTTATTCTGTCCCAAAAAGTGCGTCCGCACTTCCCACCGTGATGATAATTTATTTCCACTACACCACAATTAATAATAATTTCTAACACGTGTTCTGGCGCACCACAATGGCAAAAAAACCTATAAATTTGCATTTCGTCATCACTAAGCTCTATCATTTTCATGGATTGTCCTTTAAATATTTTAATACTTCAGACTCAATGAATTTTTGTTCAGACCACTCTTTAAACTCTTCCATCCATTGTCGTCTGGTTTTTGCCTCACATGGACATCTATTACTGGATATCTCTTTCCGTATATGACTTGTAAATTGTGTAATCCTATCATCCATTGCTTCCCGCAAATTGTGCTCAAACATTGAAACACCTACACGTGCGTAAGGGGTTCTCATAATTATTCTCCAACAACGTATCTCGTAAAACGCTTAACAACCATCTTTTCACTAACTTTACTTGCAAGATCGCCAAATAAATCAGTTATTGTAAAATTCGTATCTTTAACAAAAAGCTGTTCCATTAAACAAGTCTCTTTAAAAAATCTATTCATTTTGCCTTTAATAATTTTTTCTATAATTTGTTGTGGCTTTCCGCCAAGAGAATCTACAAAAATTTCTTTTTCTCTTTCAATGATATCTTGCGGAACTTCGTCACGAGTAATCCATAATGGATTTGATGCTGCAATATGCATTGCAACATCTTTAGCAAATTGTTGGAAAGCCTCTCCTTTTGCCACAAAATCAGTTTCACAATTGATTTCAACTATAACACCAATTTTTCCACCAGCATGAATATAATGTCCAACAATTCCCTCAGATGCTGTTTTCGCTGATCGATCTTTAATGCCCGCCAATCCTTTTTTACGCAAACATATAATAGATTTTTCTATATCACCATTACACTCTTGTAATGCATTTTTACAATCCATCATTCCAGCGCCCGTTTTTTCACGCAACTCACGAATGTCATTAACACTAATGCTCATTTACTTACTCCTATGTTAAATATTAAAAAATTAGATATCGTTTTCTTCGTCGTCCCAATTGAGACTTTTTTTAACCTCTTCCCATGGTATTAGTTTTTCTTCGCCAGAATCAATGCGTTCGATAGTTTTCATGAGATCTTCTCGTTTTTTATCACGAGCTTTTGGCCCGCCATGAAAAGATAGTTCCCAAAATACACCATGTAGGATATCGCGAAGATTGAAATTTTTATTGGTTCTAAATAAGGTTGGATAGGCCGGACCATCGTGACTTTTATTATGTGATTCTTTTCGTTCATCAATCACTTCAAATTGTCTGTCAAGACGAATGTCACAATCTACTAGTTCATTGATAGGTGTGAAATCTAACGCATACGTTTCATCCTCACCATCTACTAGTCCATGCATATCTACATAACTTTCAAAAATAGACTTACCTTCATTATAATAATCATCGGATATAGAGGCTCCCCATTTGAGAACAATATGATCTACACTTTTTTCTTTGGATGGTTTGCTAAGTCCTTCGTCTACAAATTCTTTAAGCCATCCTGGGCCACGGGTAAAAAGAGGAGATAAAAATGGATACATATTTATGTTTTTAATAAGAAGACACAAACTTTTAAGAGTTACTCCTTCTTCTAACGCACATTCATAATCAAAATATAAAAGAAATGAATTAGTAATATCTTCTTTCACATGTTCGCGGATTTTATCGTTCCACATACCGCCAACTAATCTTCCGTCTTTCGTAATTTTTATATTAATAACCATTATGCCCTCATAATAAAAAAGGCCGAGCATATTTTACATATGTTCGGCCTATAACAATTCATCGCCTGATTTATATCGATGTCATATGGTGCAAAGGAATGGACTTGATACCACTATCTTCTTGCATGTTCGAGAGATCCGAAGACCAATACTATACATCACAAAACGCTTTAACTTAAGCTACCTTCGCATTGGTGCAGAAGGAGGGACTTTCACCACCCGACCTCCAAAATTAAACCCCGAAGGGATAATTTGGCGCTCTATCCTGAGCTACTTCCGCAAAATATTTGTTAGGGCTAATTGAATCTCAAAAAGGAGGCACGAGTTATAAACAATGTTCATATTGCACAATCAGCCCTAACTCAAATTATATTATATCGTACGATTTAATGAAGCTGTTTATAAGTATCTCCATATAAAATCTTCAGAGTACGCTTAATTCTATTTACTATTATACCAAATTTTATCGATTTGTCAAACTATTTTATTATTTTTTTAAAAAATTATCCTGGGCCATTAAGATTTTGATTATTATTTGCTGATGTTTTGTTTTTAAATACATTGAGACCATGCTTGCCAAAATTATAACCAGCAAGCAAAAGCAAAACTGTCAAGTGGTGCGCAGTTATATCTTGTGTGCTTCCTATCCATGTATACAATGCGGGAATGAGAACCAACCACCAAGAAGTTCTTCCAATTGAAACTCTCCACTTATCATTTTCTGCTTTTTCCATAAATAAAGCGCCAAAATAACTAATAAACTTATTCATATTTTTTCAACCTTATGCCCTTTATGGTGTCTTCTTTGGCCATTAGCCACAGATGACATATGGCCAACGTTTAAATTATTTTTTCTGCAATATTTTGACAAATTAAATACTATCTGCTCGCTTCCATTTGGAGCGATAATTTTATATTTTTTTGCATTTATATTTCTATCCATACAGGTTTTAGATATTTTCATTTTAGTTTCTGCCGAAACAACGAGTCCCTTTCTAGCCTCCGATGCTCTTTTTCTATATTCTGGATTACTCATTGGGTTCTTATCTCCCATTTTAGAAAATGCTACCTTTCTTTTATGCTCCTCCGAACAAACTCTTCCTTTCAAAGAAGCAGATATTTTTGCACGAGTCTCCGGTGTAAGACGAGAACCTTTTTTAGATTTAGATATTTTCTCTTTTGTTGCATTCGTATGACGTTTTCCTAACCAACCACCTCCGCCTTTAGTTTCATTATATCCTTTATGATATGTATTATATTTAGATATATAAAATATCTCAATTTTTGGTAAGTTATTTGATACAATTTTATCTTCTAATATATACCAGATTACATTATACCACCCATATTTTCTTATAGCTCTATGAAAAGCATAATTATACTCTTTGCTATTTTTATTAAAAGAATGCAACTTATGCCTTTGTTTTCTTATTCTAACATTTAGGGCATATCCTATATAAGATTTATTGTTTGAAAAAACAGCTCTATATATTGAACCATATTTTATTTGTTTATTTTCATTCATTTAATAAAATTTTATGTAATAAATTTTACTTTCTTATCTTTAATAGAATATTTACATACCTTTGTCT
>SDBV01007754.1_pt1 | contig 14613 bp, 13 predicted proteins | sample 2277081 | NCBI WGS metagenome assembly SDBV01 (sample SAMN10402039, study PRJNA504765) | marine sediment metagenome | isolation source: marine sediment core GS10_PC15, 223 cmbsf | place: Arctic Ocean: Southern Knipovich Ridge | collected 2010
CTACGGGTCGGGCTCAGCCCTACGTCGCACTGGCCTTACGCCCCACAGACACTAAGAAGATGCCGTCCCTATGTTAGCAGCGGGTACTTCGGATCAAGCGCCTCCGAGCAGCCGGAATAGCAACGATCGCGGAGGCCCTTCATGGTCGCAACGCAATATCGCAGACCTCTCGATAGCGACCGAGTTTCCCTTCCCACTGGCCAGGTCTTCGTAATCGTCGAGCGTTGCAAAGGCTGCAACTTCTGCGTCGAATTCTGCCCGGAAGAGGTCCTCGCAGAGTCCACAGGCATGAACGCCAAGGGTTATCACTACCCCGTCGTGGCGCCGGGCAAGGAAAGCGCTTGCATCAACTGCGCATTCTGCAAGCTCGTGTGCCCTGAATTCGCCATTTACACCGAGGAAATGTGATGGTGACCGCCGAGGCCCAGCCGCGCGTCCTGACCGGAGAGCATTTCATGAATGGGGACGTGGCCTGCGCGGAAGGGGCTCTGGCGGCTGGTTGCACCTTCTTCGCTGGCTATCCGATAACGCCATCTACCGAGGTCTCCGAGCGCCTCGCCCAGCGGCTTCCGAAGCTGGGCGGCGTCTACGTCCAGATGGAGGACGAGCTGGCCTCAATGGCGGCCGTCCTGGGTGGCTCCTGGAGTGGTGCCAAGGCTATGACCGCCACGTCCGGGCCTGGCTTCACCCTCATGATGGAGAACATCGGTCTCGGTGTAATGACTGAGACCCCGTGCGTCGTCATCGATGTCCAGCGCGGCGGGCCATCTACGGGGTTGCCGACCCTGGTCAGCCAGGCGGACGTGATGCAGGCGAAATGGGGCAGCCATGGTGATTACGAGCCCATCGCCTTCGCTCCGGCGTCACCGCAGGAGATGTTCGATCTCACCATCAATGCCTTCAACGCCGCCGAGCGTTTCCGCATGCCGGTCTTCGTCATGGCTGATGAGATAGTCGGCCATATGAACGAACGCGTGATCATCCCGCCGGAAGAGAGCGTGTCAATCGTCAACCGGAAGCGCGTTCCGGCTGGTAGTGGGGAGAAGCTGTTCTATGCTCCAGACGAAGACCTGGTGCCGCCGATGCCTATCGCGGGCGAGGGCCACGGCTTCCACGTCACAGGGCTCACACACGACGAACGCGGATACCCGGCTGGCAGCGCACTTGTCCACGACAAGCTCGTGCGTCGTCTCAGCCGGAAGGTTCAACTGCACGAAAGGGAGATATCTCTTGCGGAAGAGGTGATGCTTGAGGACGCCGAAGTGGTCGTAATCGCCTACGGCGCCATGTCCCGTTCCGCCAGACAAGCCGTTTTACTGGCTCGGGAACGAGGCATCAAGGCTGGTCTCCTCCGTCCTATTACACTCTGGCCTTTCCCTTTCAGGAAGCTCCGCGAGCTGGCGAACCGCGTGAATCGGTTTGTTGTGGCTGAGATGAATCTGGGCCAGATGGCCCGCGAAGTCGAGCGGCACCTACGGCGACCCGCGACATGGGTCACTCACGCCGGTGGCAAGATGATCCCTCCCGAGGAAGTGCTTCTGGCGCTTCAGGAGGCCGCGCGATGAGCAGCGAACTTTTTGTCCAGGACCACCCGTTGGACGGACTGCTGCGAGCCGATCGCCTGCCCCACATCTGGTGCCCGGGCTGCGGTCTGGGGAGCATCATGTCCTGTTTGGCCAACGCGATCAGCGAGTCCGGGACCGCCCTGGATAAGCACGTCATCGTCTCCGGCATTGGCTGCACGGGCAGAGTCGCAGGCTATCTGAAGCTCGATTCGTTCCATACGACCCACGGCCGCGCGATCCCCTTTGCCATTGGGCTCAAGCTCGCCAACCCGGAGCTGAAGGTCACCGTCTTCAGCGGCGACGGCGATCTGTTCTCCATCGGTGGCAACCACTTCCTGCATGCCGCCCGCCGCAACGTTGACATCAACGTCATCTGCGTCAACAACTTCAACTATGGCATGACCGGCGGGCAGTGCGGTCCTACAACGCCCACGGGCGCTCGCACCACAACAACGCCCTTCGGCAACAGCGAACCAGCCTTCAACCTCCCATACCTCGCCGCCAGCCTGGGAGCCGTGTACGTCGCGCGCTGGACATCGCTCCACGTGCGCCAGGTGCATCGCTCGATGCTGAACGCCCTCCGCAAGCCTGGGTTCAGGTTCTTAGAGGTTATTTCTCCCTGCCCCGTCGGCTTTGGCAAGTCCAACGACATCGGTGAGGGTCTGGATGAGATGCGCATGTACAGGACTAACTCTATTGTCGATCCAGACGTCGACTTGCGGGATGCCGGCATCGACATGCAGAAGGAGTCGCCGATCGTGCTTGGCGACTTCGTGGATATCGAGCGGCCAGTTTTCGCCCTGAGTGGAGTAGACGGAGCATGAGGCAAGAAATCCAGCTGGCGGGCTTCGGCGGACAGGGCATCATTACGGCCGGATTTATACTCGGTCGCGCCGCCGCCATCTACGACCGCAAAGAGGCCGTCTTCACCCAGTCCTACGGCCCGGAGGCGCGAGGCGGCGCCTGCGCAGCGGAAGTTGTGATCAGCGATGGCCCGATCGATTATCCGCTGGTCACCCGTCCGGGCCTGGTCGTGTGCATGTCACAGGAGGCGTTCAACAAGTACGGCGCTGCACTCGCCGATGGCGCCGAGCTGATCATCGACAGCGACCTCGTCGAAGCCGGCAGCAACGGGATTCGGCGTCTGCCCGCCATGCGCCTGGCAACCGACCTGGGAAACCGAATGGCGGCCAACGTCGTCATGCTGGGATTCCTCACCTGTGTGACTGGCGTCGTCAGCCGGGAGGCGCTGGAGAAGTCAGTCCGCGAGACGGTACGGCCGCGACTTCTTGAGCTAAATCTAAAGGCGCTGAGCACAGGATTCGACTACGGGCTGAGCGAGACCTCAGCCAGCCAACAGAAAGCGGCGACATGAGCGATTCAGTAATCATCATCGGCGGCGGCATCGCGGGTGTGCAGGCAGCCCTGGACCTGGCAGAGGCCGGTGCGCGGGTCGTCATCGTTGAGAAAGGGCCGTCCATCGGCGGCAAGATGGCCGCGCTGGACAAGAACTTCCCCACCCTTGACTGCTCCGTCTGTATCGAAGCACCGAAGCTCTCGGAGGTTGGTGAGCACCCGAACATCGAGGTGCTCAACAACGCGGAGATCACGTGCGTGGACGGAGAGGCCGGTGACTTCACCGTGACGATCCGCCAGAAGGCCGGATTCGTGACCGACGAGTGCACTCGCTGCGGCGAATGTGAGCCGGTCTGCCCGGTGCCTCTGGCCAACGAGTTCGACGCGGCGATGGCCTCTCGGAAGGCGGTCTACACACCCTATCCGCAGGCCGTTCCCGGCGCCTACGTAATCGACATCGACAACTGCCTGAACGAGCCGCCAAACTACTGGCCCTGCCATCGGTGTGCGGAGGTCTGCCCTCCGAAGTGCATCGATTTCAGCATGCCCCTGGAGACGCAGCTCGAGCGCCACGCCGGCTCGATAATCGTCTGCCCCGGCTTCGAATCGATGGATGCCTCGCGCTTGCGGGAGTACGGCTACGGCACTCACCCCGACATCCTGACCGCGATGGAGTTTGAGCGCCTCCTGACGTCGGCCGGCCCGACGGGCGGCGAGATCGTCCGGCCTTCGGACGGCAAGCACCCCCGGAACATCGCCTTCGTGCTCTGTGTAGGCTCCCGTGACCAGCGCTTCTTCAAGTACTGCTCGCGCTTCTGTTGTATGTACTCCATCAAGCACGCCTTTCAGGCGCTCGACCACGGCATCGCCGACGTCACGGTTCTCTACATGGACGTGCGTGCTTACGGCAAAGGGTTCGACGCCTTCTGGCAGCGGACTCAGGAGGAAGGTGCGAAGTTCGTGCGCGGCCGCCCGTCGCGCATCACGCCCAACCAGAACGGTCTGACGGTCCGCTTTGAGGACCTCGGCGAGCGCCGCATCGAGGAACAGGACTTCGACATGGTCGTGCTCGCTACCGCCGTCCAGGCCCCCGACGGGCTCGGCGCTCTGGGTGAGACGCTCGGCCTCGAGCTGGCCGAGGACGGCTTCCTTCGCGCCGAGGAAACAAGCTTCGGCCTCATCGGCAGCCCGCGGCCGGGGATCTACCTGGCGGGCTGCGCCGGCGGCCCCAAGGACATCCCTGACAGCGTCGCCGAGGCCAGCGGCGCCGCTGCCGCCGCACTCTGCCACCTCAGCGAGCGTTCCTGGCCGGAGATAGAAGCCGCTGAGCCGATAACCGATCTCAAGAAGCCCCGGATCGGCGTCTTCGTCTGCCACTGCGGGAGCAATATCGCCGGTGTCGTGGACATCGACCGCGTGGTCGAATTCGCGGCGAACCTGCCCAACGTCGTCTACGCGCAGGACCAAAAGTTCTCCTGCGCGGGCAACACGCAGGCCGAGATCGTCGACCGTATTCGGGAGCAAGGCGTGAACCGGCTTGTTATCGCCGCCTGCTCACCGAAGACGCATGAGGGAACCTTCCGCCGGGTCTGCTTCAAGGCCGGGCTCAACCCGTACCTGCTTGAGATGGTCAACCTGCGCAACCAGGATTCGTGGGTGCACAAGGAGGACAAGGCGGCCGCCACCTTCAAGGCGATGGATATGGTCAAGATGGGTGTCGAGAAGGCAGCCCTGCTCGTCCCCCTCGAGACGACCAGGCAACCGATGGTGCAGTCAGCCCTCGTGATAGGCGGCGGCATCGCCGGGATGGTCGCGGCCACCAACCTTGCGGACCAGGGCTTCGAGACGCATCTCGTCGAGCGGGAACCGGAGCTTGGCGGTGTGCTCCGCTACCTCGACGAACTCGCACCGTCCGGACTCAGCGCGCACGATCTCCTCAAGTCACGGCGTGCGGAGTTGCTGCGTTCAGGCGTCAACGTGCACGCCGGCGTGGAGATCGAGCACATCGGCGGCCACATTGGCGACTTCAACGCCCGCCTCACGGACGGTGAAGAGATCGCGGCGGGTGCCGTGGTGCTGGCGATGGGCGCCGAGCCTCATGAGGCGACTGAGTTCGACGGCGCCGCGCTGCGGACGATCACGAATCTCGAACTGGAAGGCCTCTGGCCGGAGGTCCCCGGCGATCGCGTTACCGTGGTCGGCTGCGTTGGCTCCCGTGAGGACGGTGCCGGCTGCTCTCGCTACTGCTGCGAGTCGATGATCGGCCAGGCCGTTCGCTTGCGGGAGATGGGCAAGAAAGTGCGCGTGCTGTATCGGGACATCCGAACGTTCAGCCGACAGGCAGAGGAGTCATACGAAGAAGCAGCCCGCAAGGGCGTGCAGTTCGTTCGCTACCCCGACATTCCGGCGCAGCAAGCGCTGCGAATCAAGCGCGACTCCGTTACCGTCCACGACGAGTTGCTCGGCGCCGATGTGAAGATTCCGACCGACCTGCTCGTTCTCGCGCTCGGTCTGAAGCCACCGACGGAAGAGGTTTCCTCTCAGCTCAAGGTATCGCGCAGCGAAGACGGGTTCCTTCTCGAGAAGCACCCGAAGCTGGGCCCGGTCGAAGCCGGCTCGCCCGGCATCTTCCTTGCCGGCGCAGTTCAGGGACCGAAGGACGTACGCGAGTCCCTCGCCCAGGGATTGGCGACTGCCTCGAAGGCAGCAGCGCTCCTGGCGAAGGACCACATCGAGAAGGAGCCGATCACCGCTCAGATAGACATGGACAAGTGCATCTTCTGCGGGCGCTGCGTCCCTGTCTGTCCCTTCGGCGCAATTGAGATGCTCGGCCCGGTCAAGGTCGGACCGATCGACTTCATCGAAGCTGCCTGCCAGGGCTGCGGCACCTGCGCCGCGGAGTGCAAGCCCGAAGCCATAACGATGCCCTACTTCACGAAAGAACAGATACTCGCCCAGATCGAGGCTGCACTCAGCGATCGCGCTGAGGAGAAGATCCTCGTCTTCGCCTGCAACTGGTGCTCCTACGCCGGCGCCGATCAGGCCGGCGTCGAGAAGATCCAGTACCCGGCCTCGGCTCGCATCATCCGCGCGATGTGCTCAGGGCGCATTGAGGAAGACTTCATCGCCCGCGCCTTCGACCTCGGCGCAGGCGCGGTCCTGGTCACCGGTTGTCGATTGACGGAGAAGGGGTCTGATTGCCACTACATCGACGCCAACGTCCACACGCAGAAGCGGTTCAACTTCTGGCGACGGAAGTTCGAGCGGAAGGGCATCGAGCCGGAACGCCTGCAACTCCAATGGATCTCCGCCGCGGAAGGGCGTAAGTTCGCGGCCAAGATACGAGAGATGGACGATTTCCTGCATAGCCGCGCCAAGGAAGTGGTGACAGCGTCATGAAGCGAACGGGAACGCGCCCGGCGACGCGGCCGGCGACGCACACGGTGACGCTGGATGACGCCCTCTGGGAGCGCGTCATGGCAGCGACCGACGGCGCCGTCGCGCCCTGCTTCCAGTGCGGGGTCTGTACTGCATCCTGTCCGTGGGGCCTCCTCCAGGACGAGCCCGTCAACGTCCGCATGTTGATGCGCCGCGCCCAGCTGGGCATCGCCCAGGCGGACGGCGAAATGTGGTGGTGCACGACCTGCCGTGCCTGCGAGGAGCAGTGCCCGCGAGGAGTGCCAATCGCGGACGTGATGCTGGCGCTGAGGCAGATCGCCTGGCAGGACAGCAAGGTGCCGAAAGGCCTATCGTCGGTCATGTGGTCGCTCCACTGGGACGGCAACCCGTGGCGAGGTCCGCCTTCACAACGGGCTGACTGGTCGCGGGGGATCGACGTCCCTGCGTTCACCGCCTCGACAGAGGTCCTTCTTTACGCGGGTTGCACGTGCTCATACGACAGCCGCTCCCAGAAGGTGGCCCGCGCTCTGGCCAAAGTGCTCGAGGCCGCAGGAGTGTCGTTCGGCACGCTCGGCGAAGACGAACCGTGCTGCGGAGATGCGGCGTATGCGCTCGGCAAGCACGACTACCTGAGCCGGCTTGTCGAGGCCAACGCTCGGCGCTTCGAGGAGGCCGGCGTGCGAACCATCGTCACGGTCTCGCCTCACTGCTACGACATGTTTCTCAACCACCATCCGTCCCGCGACGGCTTCCGCCCGCTGCACTACACGCAATACCTGGCGGAGTTGATCGGCGAGGGGCGGCTCTCCTTTGACAGCGAATATCCGATCCGGGCCACCTTCCATGATCCCTGCTACCTGGGCCGGCGAAACGATATATACGACGCACCGCGCACAGTGCTGGCAGCGATCCCCGGTCTGGAGCTGACAGAGATGGCCAACAACCGCGCCGACGCCCTCTGCTGTGGCGGTGGTGGGGGCCGCATGTGGATGGACACGAAGGCCGGCGAGCGGTTCTCCGACCTGCGCTCGAAGGAGGCCGTCGACACGGGCGCGGACGTACTCGTTACCGCCTGTCCTCACTGCATCGCCTGCCTGGAAGACAGCATCAAGCAGACAGACAGCGGCATGCGAGTTGTCGACGTCGCGGAACTGGTTGCCGCCGCGATTGACGGGGCAAGCGTGAAATGAACGAGTCACCGTATTCACCCCAGGACGCCAGCGGCGTGTGGGTCTACCTTGAGCATCGCGACGGAAAGCTGGAGGGCGTGTCCCTCGAGCTGCTGGGCCAGGCGCGCGCGCTGGCGCAGGAGACGGGCGAGAGCCTGACGGCGCTACTGCTCGGAGAACAGTTGCAGGCCCCGGCCGAAGAAGCCGTTGCCAACGGAGCCGACCGCGTGCTCGTGGCTGAGCACGTGCTGCTTGCCCAGTACACGACGGAGCCGTTCACGAAAGTGGTCGCCGGCCTGATCGTTGAGCAGCGGCCAAACGTTCTCCTGCTCGGCGCCACGACCAACGGGCGCGATCTGGCCGGACGCCTCGCCGTCCGCCTGCGCACAGGCCTAACGGCGGACTGCACGGACTTGCGCATCAACCCGCAGTCTGGCCTCCTGCTAGGAGAAGTGACGGGCTTTGGCCACGGCATCCTGGCGACGATCGAGTGTCCGGTTCACAGGCCCCAGATGGCGACTGTGCGGCCCGGGGTGTTCCCACGCCCGGCCGCAGACCCCTCACGCTCGGGCGAGATCGAGCGGGTAGACGTGGTCCTTTCCGCAAGCGACCTGCCGGTGCGCGTGATCAAGCAAACGAACAGGCGCGCCTCCGACGTCACGCAGGCAGAACGGCTGGTCGTCGGTGGGCGGGGCATGAAGGGCGACTTCGCCCTGCTCAAGCGTCTCGCCAAAGCTGTGCGCGCCGAAGTGGGCGCCACCCGTGTGGCCGTTGACCAGGGATGGGTGCGGGAGGACCGCATGATAGGCCAAACGGGCTCGATGACGCGCCCCAAGCTGGCCATCGTCTGCGGCGTCAGCGGCGCCATGCAGTTCACCGTGGGAATTCAGGACAGTGAGACGATTGTGGCCATCAATTCCGACCCCGAGGCGCCGATCTTTGAGGTGGCCGATTACTGCGTGGTCGAGGACGCTTTCCTGGTTATACCGCCACTTATCGAGGCACTGCAGCGCGAGCCCGTGGGAGGAAAGAGCTGAGATGCACACAATCGTGTGCCTGAAGGTTGTTCCGAAGTCGGAGGAAGTGACGATCGACGACGAGACGAAGACGCTGGACCGCAGCAAAGCGCGTTCGGAGATCAACCCACCCGACATGAACGCCCTGGAGATGGCCCTGACGCTGAAGGCACGCCATGGAGGAACCGTCTCGCTGCTCGCTATGGGTCCACCGCTGTTCGAGTCCTACTTGCGACTGGGCCTGGCCATGGGCGCAGACCGCGCATTCTTGATGAGTGATCGTGCCTTCGGTGGCGCCGACACTCTCGCAACTTCTTACGTCTTGGCAGAGGGCATCAGAGCCATCGGGTCGTTCGATTTGGTCTTGTGCGGCGACGAGTCTTCCGACGGGGCGACCGGCCAGGTGCCACCCGGCATCGCGGAGTGGCTCGGCCTGCCACAGGCCACCGACGTCCGCCGTGTTGACGTGTCGGACGGATCGCTCCGGGCCCGCCGAGAGCTGGGCGCGGGATCTGAGGTGGTGGAAGCGGATCTCCCGTGCGTCGTCTCCGTCAAACACGACGCCAACGAACCGCGCTTCCTGGATGACGGTCGCTGGGACTGGGCGATGAATCAGGCGCCTGTGCAGATATGGTCTGCAGCGGATCTGGAGATCGATCTTGAGAAGGCCGGCGTGCCGGGCTCGCCCACAGTCGTTGCCGGCGTCAGTGTCGCAAAAGGCGCCGATCGGCGGCGTGAATTTCTCTCGGGCTCGCCAGAGGAGATCGCGACCCAGCTCGCGGACAAGATTCGCGCGTGGGTCAGACCCTGAGGTCGTGACTTATGCTAGCTGCTCACGAAAGTCAGCGAATTGACCCCATTCTGGATCGTGGTGGCGTCAGCCTCCGCACCCGGTTCCTCTTGCCCCCCGCTGACAGTCCGTCGCCCTGCGTCGTCGTCTCGCACGGACTCGGCAGCGCCGATGATTCCATGCAGGCAGTTTTTCTTTGCCACCGGCTGCTGGATGGGCAAATTGGCGCGGTACTCTTCGACCTGAGCGGCCAGGGAGGGTCTTCGCCGGACAAACGCGGCGAGGAAGCTTACGCAGAAGATCTTGAAGCGGTCTTCCACTGGACAGCGCGCCGGGAAGATGTCGACAAGGACCGCGTTGGGATAGCGGCCGTGGGGCCGGGAGCCGAGATAGCATTGCTGGCTGCCCGGCATGGCCTGGTCCGCCCGAGCGTACTGGCCCTGATATCGCCAGTTCTCGAGCCGTGTGGCTTCGTCGGCATCTCACCGCCTACCCTGGTTGTCGCTGGAGTCCGCGACCCGAACCTTGAGACGCTCAGGACGCTAGTCAGCAGAAGTGAGTGCGCCACGCTCAAGGTTGTGGCCGGTGCAGGCGCCTCGTTCGAGGAGCCCGGGGCACTCGAAAAGTGCGCTGGCCTGGCAGTCGATTGGCTGGACGCGGGCTTTGTCGGTGCCGCCGGCTGGCCGGACTGGCAGGACGAAGGCGGCGGCGACTAAGAGATCCGCTCTTAAATCGGGCCGGCGTCTGCTAGTCTGTTCGAAGTATCGTGGCAGAGGGCTGGCCACGTAGAGGACAAGCGATGCGTTCACTTACCGGCAGACGTCTGGGCAATGCGATAGTCTTGGTTCGGCGCGATCTACCCGGAGGAATGATCTGAGGGCCTGCACCGTTACAGACGACAAAACGCAGCGCGTGATAATCGAGCGCGTAGTCATAGCCGACAGCTATTGGTCGCGCTTCTGGGGGCTCATGGGGCGCCGCACGCTGGGAGAGGATGAGGGGCTCCTCATCGAGCCTTGCTCCTCAATACACACTATGTTCATGCGCTTCACCATCGACGTGATTTTCCTGGACAAAGAGCGCCGCGTCGTCAAAGTTGCCACCGTACCCCCGTTCCGGGCCGCCGTGGGAAGGGGGTCCCATACCGTCCTGGAGGTCCCGGCCGGTACCGCCGAGCGCAACGGCCTCGAAGTCGGGGATGCGCTGTCCTTGACCCCTCTCAGCGACGCGTAGTCTTGTCGCTCGACCGGCGGGGCTCAGTCTTGGACTTTCCGACCGTTGATGCCAGCCGGCCAAGGAATACCTCGTCCGGAGTCGGCGGCTGAGGGCCCGCTTCGCCGGACCGGCGCGCCCTAGTCTTTCGCCGCTCTTCCCTAAGCCGCTGGAGCCATCCACGGGCAGCCAGCCAGCCGGAGCGCACGGACCGGCCGACGAACCGCGCAGCCGCTACTGTCAGCGCGGCGACGGTGAGGGCGGCCCAGTGAACTCCGGTCGCGACGCCTCCCGCAACCACGACTGAGGTCGCGGAGACGGTCATGATCACCCAGCGGACGCCGCGCGCGACAGTGCTCGCAGCTGCGATCGCCGGGCCAGCCACGGCGGCCTGGTGCGCGTCATCATGGTCCTCTCGCCCCGCTCTGGCCGCAACGGGCCCAGCGGGAATGCTGAGGGGCGTCTTCGGTCTGGGTGGTTCCACAGGCGCCGAAACCGGGCTGGGCAGTGCGACCTTCGCTTTGGCCACATTGGGCTGCGAGGGCTCTGGAAGATCACTGACCGGCGGATCGTCTCGTTCTGGCGCCGGGGGGTCGCGCTCCTCCGCCGGAACGACCCCGGCAAGCTGAGCCCTCTTCCGTGGATCTCCGAGGACAGCGTAGGACTCGTCCAAGAGCTTGAGCAACAGCTCTCGCCGGTGGGATTCCGGCGGTAGCCGTAAGTAATTATCCTGCATCAGGCGATAGGCTATCGATACGGAGGCCTGGAGCGCGCGGGGATGCAGGCCTAGCACCTCGTGAGGGTCCACCGACCAGTCGAGCGCATGACGGTTTCTCCTGAAGACTCTCAGCAGGAAGAACCTTCGGCGCGGCAGGGCACGCTTCATCAGGGGCTCATCTGTGTAGGCGATAGACAGGTTGTAGCCCGCGCGGCGGACCGGGTCAGAGACAGATTCGTAGGCGCGCGTTAACCGGTGGAGTGCGGAATCGGCTCCCGGTTCCATTGCCCGTTTTCCTTGCAGGTCGCTTGTTATGGTCCAGTAGCAGGCGCTAATCAACTCCGACGGAGCTGACGGGTGAACCCCAAGGATTTCGTAGGCAGTCGGACCTTGCTCCAGCGCAGCCATAGCACCGCTTATCCGTTCATGAACCCTATGAAGTGAACCGCGATCGGGCCGACCGTAACGATGAAAAACGTTGGCATGATGAAGAGCACCAGTGGCATCACCATTTTCACGGGCGCGCGACGGGCGACCTCTTCAGCCTTCTGCCGCCGCTGCGTCCTCAGGCTGATGCTCTGAGCGCGAAGAACGCGGCCCAGACTTGTGCCCAGCTGCTCTGCCTGCACGACCGCATTGACGAATGTGCTTACCTCCGGAACGTCAACACGAAGCGCCAGATCCTCGAGTGCTTCCCGCCGCGGCCGACCCATTCCCACCTGCCTCAGTACCAGGGAGATCTCTTCGGTGAGCGGTCCGCCTAGCTTGGAGGACACTTGCCTCAGGGCAGCATCGAGGGCGAGTCCTGCCTCGACACAGACGGTAATCATATCGAAGGCGTCCGGCAGGCTGCGCCAGATCGCCAGCCGCCGATTGCGCGACTTACGCCGAAGCCACACGAACGGCAACGCGAGCCCAGCGGCGGCACCGAGGCAGATGACCAGGACGAGGAAGAGGCTCAAGCTGCCAGCCGACTGCACTATGACGAAGATGGCCACTCCCGGGACGAACATCGAGCAGAGGAGGACCATTGTGAAGAACCCCTGCACGCTGATGGGCGAACCAGCCGATAGAAGCTGTCGGCTCGTGCGCTCGACGAGTCTATGCGGAAGAATCTGCACGAACGCGCGTACGATTCCGTCCAGGACGGGCACTACAACTCGATCGGCGAACGGCGCCTCTATCGGCCGACCGGATCCCACGGGCGAAAGGCCAGAGACACGGGCCTCGATAGGATTACGGAGCGCGCCCACCGACCAGAGGATCAGCGAAGCGACCGCAGTGAAAACGCAGACAGAAGCGATAACAGCCAGCATCCCTACACCTCCAGCGTCAGGATTCGCCTGATCATAAAGATACCGATCACCTGCAAGGTCGCAGCGACCGCCAGCAACAGCCGTCCTGTCTCCTCGGTCACAAGGACACTCCACACGGAAGGCGCAAGCGCGAAGAGAAGGAGACCGAGGGCGATGGGATAGACAGATAGCACGAGCCCGGTAAGGCGCTGCGACGCTGTCAAGGCGCGGATTTCGCCCTGCAGACGTTCGCGCTCCCGCACCGTTTCGGCGACGCCATCAAGAATCTCAGAGAGGTTCCCACCTGTCGTGCGCTGGATGAGGATTGACGAAACCATCATTTCGATGTCGTAGGTCCCGGTGCGGTCAGCCATAGCTTGCAGGGCATCGGCCATGGGCGCTCCGAGCGCGGTGTCGCGCTGCAGAAGCTTCAACTCCTCGCCGATTGGCGGCTCGATCTGTTTGGCAGCCAGATCGACCGCCTGCGTGAAGGCGAAGCCAGACCGCAACGAGTTCGCGATTAGGGCAAGCATCTCCGGGAGCTGCTCGCTCAGCGCAGCCTGCCTGCGTGAACGTCGAATGGCGACGAGCCAGGCCGGCAGCATGAGCCCCACCAAGCCGCCGACGATTGCGAGCAGAACACCGAGTGTCGACCCGGCCGAAAAGAGGAAGATCAGCGTCGCAACGACGCCACCGATCAGCAGCCGGATCATCAAGTACTCACTGACCTTGAGGGACATCCCAGCCTGGGCGATGTCCTTCGCAGCACGCTCCGACCAACCGCCAGCGACAAAGCGTCTCAGGAACGGGAAAGTGCCGCTGTTACGCTTGAGAACGTTGCCCGGAGAGTGATCTTCGCTCGGCTTTGACAGGCTGTCGAGACGGTTCTCCACCGTCCGATCGGTTCTCCCCGAAACGATCGCAAGCACGAGCGCCGATACGGCAACGAAGACGAGGACGGCGGCGACGAATGCCATCATCACACCCAACTCCCAACGTTCGGAATAAGGGTCTCGATCGGCACGCCGGCCTTCGTGAAGCGGTCAGCAAAGTTCGGCATGACGCCGGTGCTTTTCAGCTCCCCGATGATCTCACCGTCCTGGCTGATCGAGCCCGTCTCAAAGAGGAAGAGGTCCTGCATCGTTATCGTGGCCTCCTCCATCGAAACCACCTCGCTCACAGCAACGATGCGTCGTGATCCATCCGCGAAGCGGGAGAGCTGGATGATTAGATGGAAGGCTGAAGCCATCTGCTCTCGAATGGCGCGTGCCGGCAGGTCGAAGCCGGCCATCAGGACCATGTTTTCGATTCTGGCCAACGCGTCCCGAGCCGAGTTAGCGTGAACCGTGGTCAGTGAGCCTTCGTGTCCTGTGTTCATCGCCTGCAGCATGTCAAAGGCCTCGGGCCCGCGCACCTCGCCGACGATGATCCGGTCCGGCCGCATGCGCAGGGCGTTCCGCAGTAGATCGCGCTGGGTGACCTCGTTCTTGCCCTCGATGTTAGGTGGGCGCGCCTCGGCCGAGAGAACGTGCTTCTGCTGTAGTTTGAGTTCGATCGGGTCTTCGATAGTGATAATCCGCTCACGCTCGGGGATGAACGCTGAGAGCGCGTTCAGAATCGTCGTCTTGCCAGAGCCGGTACCGCCGGAGATCACCACGTTGAGACGGAGCTGGACACAGACGCGCAGGAAGTCGTTCAAGTCCTCCGAAAGGGTGCCGTTGGCAACGAGGTCATCGATTGCGTACCTGTCTGGCCGAAACTTGCGGATTGTGATCGCTGGCGACCGCGGGAGCAGTGGCGGGATCACGATATTGACGCGAGAGCCATCGGGCAAACGGGCGTCTACGTACGGCGATGACTCATCAACGCGCCGCCCCAGTGGGGCGATGATGCGGTCGATCGCCAGCATGATGTGGTCCGTGTCCCGAAAGCGGAGTGCGGAGAGATAGATTATGCCGTCGCGCTCGAAATAGACTTCATCAGGAGCGTTGACCATGATTTCGGAGATCGAAGGGTCGTTGATGAGAGGCTCGATCGGGCCAAGCCCAACGGCGTCATCAATGACCCGGCGGATCACAAGTTCCTTGCGCTCG
>SDBV01007755.1_pt1 | contig 14612 bp, 15 predicted proteins | sample 2277081 | NCBI WGS metagenome assembly SDBV01 (sample SAMN10402039, study PRJNA504765) | marine sediment metagenome | isolation source: marine sediment core GS10_PC15, 223 cmbsf | place: Arctic Ocean: Southern Knipovich Ridge | collected 2010
ATCTATAGGAATACTCGGCATTTTGTCCCACAAAGTAACTGCTTCCTTTTTACTCAAATCCCCACCAATAAGATTTAGGTTTTTTATTATTTTTGGTTGGTATTTTGAAAAAGCATCGATCAAAACTGATGCTTTGTATGAATTTATATTGGCATTCCAGAAATATTTTTTGCTGGCTACATATTTAACCGCCATATCCTTATCTGGCTTTTCCTTGAAACCACTTACCTCAAACGCAGATCTACCGTGGGTTGTAACCACTCTTTTTCCTGCATATATATATCCGTAGCCAGTATGGGCAGAAGTAGGCTTGATACCAATAGTCACTAGGTAATCACCCCTTGAAGCAACTTCCTGGGAAAAACCAAGAGTTGATAAAAATTCTTTTTCGTTTTCGATGTAGTGATCCGCTGCAAAGGAAGAAATTATAGCTGTTTTGTTTTTTGCATAAATATACTTTGCTACAAAGGCAGTCGCTGGAGCAGTATTCTTTGGTGTTGGTTCTACCAGAATATTTTTGTATGGAAGGGGCTTTGACTCTTTTCTAATCTCCGAAGCTTGGTTTTTTGATGTAATAATATAAATCTGGTTTATAGGGTAATGTTTCTTTATCCTCTCTATTGTGTGTTGAAGCAGACTTTTATGGTTAAAAAGTTTAAGAATCTGTTTTGGGGATTTTTCCCTTGATAGCGGCCACAGTCTTGTACCACCACCTCCTGCTAAAATAAGCGCGTATTTATTAATCTGAGTCATAAATAATCAATTACCCAATACGTTTTAAAGTGTATGCCTCCTCAACAAAAAATTTTATCTTACGTTTAAATTCTCCCTCCGAAAATTTAAGAGCTTGCCTACGGCAAGCTTCGGGTTTATACTTTTTTGGATTAAATTTTTTGATCTCATTTATTATAGCACTGGGTGTTTGTTTATCAAAGAATTCACCGGTAACACCTTCGACTACCGTTTCCAAAGCTCCCCCCTTACCATAGGCAATTACCGGCTTCCCGGCAGCCATAGCTTCAACGGGGACGATCCCAAAATCTTCGTGGGTTGGAAAAATTAATGCCTTACAGTTTTGAATAAGATTGGTAACATCACGATCGGGAAGTCTACCAAGCATCTGAACATTTTTTTGTGCTATGGATTTGAGATATTCAAACTGAGGCCCAGTCCCAACCACCTTCAGAGAAAGTCCTAGTCTATTAAAAGCTTCAACAACAATATTTACTTTTTTGTAACCACCAAGCCTTGAAACAACTAAAAAATAATCCTGATTTCTGATTTCTGATTTCTGTTCTCTAGAGTGAGTAAAGCGAGCGGTATCAACCGGAGGGTAAATCACGTACGAATCCCGCCCATAATGTTTCCTTACTCTTTTTCTTACTTCTTCAGAAATTGATATGAAAAAATCGACTCTTTGAGCAGCTGAAAAATCCATGTTTCGCAAAACCCTTTTGGCCGGAGGCACTAAAGTAGTGTAAAGAGGGTGAAGGAATTTATCAAACGGACGGTGATAATATCGAACTAGCTCTGTATCATAACCCCAAAGAAATCTAGGTGGGGTCAATATGTAACAAATATGAATCGACCCTTTCTTACCTCTGGCAAACTTAGCCGCATAAGATGTATCACTTATAACAACATCACTGTCACCCAAATTTTGATATCTGAATGCAAAAGGGTAAAGAAAAAAATAATGTTTAGTAAGATAACTGCTAAAAGGGAGGTTCGAAATAAGATTAGTTTTTATTTTGTCAAAGGGTATGTTTAGCCAGTTCTTCATCAGCTTTTTATCCAATATCGAGGTGTAAATATTAGCATCAGGCCATATCTTATGAAGTACTTCCACCACCCGTTCCCCACCACCATATTGATTGAGATAATCATGCACGATTGCTACTTTTGGTTGTTTGGTCAAGCCAATCTTAGGTTTCATAATTACAATATTTTAGCTTATAGTCGAATTTTAAGCAAAATAAGGCTTTTAATCATGGACATAAAACACTATGTTACCAAATTCCTACGCTTTTGCGAATATCTTGGTCTCGACCCCAAGACTATCGAGCGTCATAGGTTTAACCTCAAAGGCTTTGTCCCCTGGCTTCGAGGCAGAGAAATTACCAAGGATACCCTGCGGGAGTTTATCCTCTATACCAAAAACCGTAAACCCAGAACCAATAACGGCTTAGCACAAGAGACCGGGCTTTCCATACATTCAATCAACTCTTATATCTCTACGCTGAAAAGATTTGTTTATTACCTTTGGACCGAAGAAGGCGTTTTGGGCGAAGATCTTACCGGTGCTATCCGTTCTCTGCGACCAAATACCTTTATGCCGATACTTCTTACACCAATGGAAATCTACTCCATCATCCACTGCCCAAGAAAGTGGACTAAATATCACTCCTGGATAGACCGGCGTAAATACGATTTTTTCTTCGAGCTTTTGGCTTGTATGGGACTGCGTAAATTCGAAGCACTAGGATTAAAAGTGACTGATTTCGACTTCGAGGAAAACGTACTAAGGATTACCCATGCTAAGGGTAATAAGAGTCGGTTAGTGCCTGTCCCAGAGGCTTTCGGAAGCCGTCTAAGGACTTGGTTCGATGATACCCAAGCCAAACCTACCGATTGGGTGTTTCAATCAAGAAATGGTACTAAAATAGGTTACTCCACTCTCAAAGATGAACTGAAGAAACGGGCTAACCTGCTCGGGATAAAAAAGCGGGTTTATATGCACTTATTCAGGCATTGTTTCATCACCGAATTGATTAAAGTGGATGTAGCAGCCTTAAAAGTAGCCAGAATAGTCGGTCATTCCAGCCTGAATACTACAATGCGATATACTCACCTGGTAATTGATGATTTAAAGGAGCCGATCGAAAAACACCCTCTAAACTTCTTCGAGAAACCCAAAGTTGAAGAGAAACCAACTCTACTACCTAAACAAGTTCTAAATTAGAATTATCTAATGCAATCGACAGGATTAGCTAACAATAATAGTTATAATCAAACCTACTATAGTAATGACTAAACCCACTATCGTGGCTAGAAGAATCCAGAAGTAAATTTTATTTTGCCTTCTAAGCAGATCGTTTTGGTTACTAAGAATATCTAAATGTTTTCTCGATCTATCTGCTTCCTCCTGCTCCTTAAAGCTCTCTTTATATTGATCTGCAAATGATCCTACAGGAAACTTTCTACCAGTTTCTATCGATTCTAAAGTATGGCTAACCGATCTGATAGCCATTTCTATTCTTTCAAGTTTTTGAATAATTCTTTCTTCGAAGCTTATTCCTTTATTTTGCATAAAAAAACTCGGAACTAGTTTGTATCGAAAGAATTATAACGAATTGACCACTAGAAAGTAAAAGCAATTAATAATTCTTGATCGCTTTTTAGATTGTGGGTCTAAATATCAATTTATTTACAATTTGACTACTATTTTCTCGGAAGTCCAGAAGCTGGGCTGATTGTTCAAACATGTTGACGCTAACGGTATAATAAACTATCCTAAAGGTAGGTACATCATGATTAACTTAAGCAAACTTCTGTCCAAATACAAAAAAGGTTGGCTTGCCCTCTCTCCTGATAATAAGAAGCTAATCTCCACTGGTAATACTCTTGAGGAAGCATTAGATAAAGCTAAAGAAAAAGGTGTAGAAAACCCCAGTCTCTTGAAGGCTGCTCCTCAAGACAAACTTTACGTGGGCTAAAAAGTGAATTTTGAATACACTAAAGTAACAGACTTCCCCAAACACCAAAAAAGAGAAAGGATTTTGCCTTGGATAAGGTTTGGCATCTTTAATCCAGTCAACAAAGATAAAATTTTGTACCTGCTTGGGTTGGTTGATTCAGGCTCGGATGTAACTATTGTCGATCATGAGTTTGGACAAAGTCTAGGGTATAATCTCGAGAAAGGCGTGGAGGATCAGATAGTAGGGTTTGGTGGTGCTAAAGTTCCGGTTTCCTTCCACCCAGTAGGTTTTTATATCCATGATGGAAGCAAGGAAAAACCGATAATATACCAAGACTTAGTAGCTTTCAGTAAAGGCAAGTTCCCCACCTCAATGCCTCAACAGACCGCAATCCTCGGCACAATCGGATTCTTCAGACATTTAAGGGTAGCTTTTGAGTTCCCAAAGCAAATAACTGTAACTCCCCTGTAAACTTGGGTCTATTTTCCAAACCAACTTCTCACACCTGCTGCTATGGCTTCGGTGATCTGTTGCTGCCTATTTCCAGTTCCATCGGTCATTAACTGGCATTCCGTTGTATTTGATAGAAACACAGCTTCCTGCAGGGTCGATGGCATCTTTGATTTAAGCAGAGCACCAGAAGGGAAGTTTGTTACTCCACGATCACTGATTGGGGTACTTCTTGTGCTACAGCTAAATTACATCAAAACGTTCTGGAATTCCTGAGCGTTAACCCAAGTAAACATAACCCAACTAGAAATGATGGTATTAATGAACTATCTCGTATACTTGATAAGGATTGGAGCTGTATTAAGGAAATGTTAGAGCTACAGGAAGAAGCGTCGGGAAGATAGGCCGTTCTTACTGAATCTGCACCACAATACGGTCTGATTTGAATAAGTTTGGTTTGTAAAGTAAATACCGATGACCGGGTTCCTTTGGTACCTCAAAAGTTACTGTGCCTGAGTGTTTACCACCAGATACTAAATCTCCAGACCCAAGTCTATCCTCTGCAGAAGAAAATGATTGATTTAAAACTTGTCCACCAGCAGTTTGGATTCTAAAATCAAATCCATTGTAAGGAATAGTTTCATTGGAGACATTCTCAAATGAAAGGTAAACGATAACAAATTCTTTTCCTGACTCGGCTTCGTTATATTCGCTTAGTCTAATCTTTCTCTCGATCTTAGTAACAGTTATCTTCATACCCTTCAACTCCCCAGATTCCTTAACCAGCAGCTCAATATCCTTATCTTGAGCATCTGCTCTACCCTCAAATCTTTGTTTCTTATCTGATCCCTCCTGCTGAACAGGTTGGGTACTTTTACTTTCTTGTACAGTTTGGTCCTCCTCCAAATTACCCGACAATATACTTGGGAGGAAAATAAACACTAAAAGAATCAGGGCTGTGGCTGCAATTTTTCCACCTTTACTCCAATCAGTATGCTTCCAAATAATTAAGGGTAGAAGAATTGGCCATAAAAGGAAGATCCCAATAATGCCCCACCAAGTCTTATACCATTTTTTGACTACCTCTACTTTCACTGGTTGGTCAGAAATTTTAACTTCCATGTACTCCCTAGCTTTTGTTGCTTCTAGCTTGACTTATTATAAGGCATAAAATCCGCATTTTCAACTTGTCCTTGTGCGTAAATACCTCATATGTGACGCAGCGTATATCCCCTCTAATCGCTACGCTTCTGTTATGGCGATCAATATAAACAAATATTTCGGTGAGCAGGTGAGGGAAGCTAGGAAGAAACAAGGAATTTCTCAATTACAGCTGGCAGAATTGGCAAAAATAGATCTATCTACGATTAACAGGGTAGAACGAGGTGAGGCGAATATAACCCTTCGCAATGCATTCAAAATAGCTAAGGCTTTGAGATCCAAACTTTCTGATCTAATAGAAACCTAGTTTATTTCGGAACAGAGACCACAACCTCCCACAACTAAATTTACTAATCATGCAGGAAAAGTAATATAATAGGGGCACTTTAAAAGCTATTAAATGGAAACTTTTATAAAGTATTTTATTGAAACTTTAAACAGAGAAAACGGTGGGGCTTTGTTTGAAAAACTCGCTACAAGTTTGGTTGAGAAAGAAGTATGCTCAAATATACTCCCTTCAACAGGACCTTCTGGCGGAGGAGACAAAGGTATTGACGCCAGAACTTTTAGAAGTTATTTGAGGGACTCTTCAAATCTCTTTAATCTTTACCAATCTAACGAAGCTACTTCAACAAGGAAAAGAATAATTTTCTGTTTTTCCATCGAAAAAGACTGGAAATCTAAGCTAAAAAAGGACATTGAGAAAATTTTTAGAAATAGGCTGAAACCAAAGGAGATATATTTTTTAACTAATCAATTCATTAAGACTAGTGTCAGAGAAAATTATATTAGCGAGTTAGAGAAAAAATACAAAATTAGAATCGAAATACTCGACGGTGAGTGGTTTACTCAAAATTTAAAAGAAAAACATTACAACATTCTGGTTAGATTCTACCCTGGACAATTTCATGAAGTTTTAGATCCAAGAATACAGGAAGTATACGAAAGAATTTACTCTTTTAGAGAGGGGGGTTTGACTGATGAAGAATCAGTAAGAGTAAAAGAATTACAACAAAAAGCAAATTATCGCTCATCCTACTCTGGAAACTTGGAACAAAGAGTAGTAGACCTAAAAACCATAGCGGACATACTATCGCACTATCCAACTTATCTGGAAGATTCTATTAAAACTTACGAGGAAGCGCTTAGTGAGATTAAGAGTGTCGAGGACAAAATTCTCGTAACAGAACTCTATTATTCTTGTTTTGTAGCTCTACAAAAACTACGATTATACGATCATATAGCCAATAAATTAAAGGCGTTCCAAACCTATTTGTTAGAAAATAACTTATTTCAATTTTACCGCTACTTATTTACCTGGGTTCTTTATCTTTTACCCCATCAGCAAAACGTTTCCTCCTTGGATTTAAAAGAATTTTCCAAAGAGACCTATAAACTAATAACACTAAACTCTCCAACAGAATCAGCACGACATATTAGATCCTATTATGAAGAAGCAATAGTATCTGGTAAATATGTTTTAACCGTTTTAGGTGAGAGAAAAGATAATAAGATAGAAATTTGGCGGAATCATATATTCAAAAACAAGGATATTCCATTATACCCAATTGAAAAAATTTCAAGAATTGTAACCGCTTTAGCAATTGCTTATGAGGGGGATGAAGAATATGAGAAGTTCTACAAGGATACTGAAGCTCTTTTACTGGCACGTGATAAAAAACTTCAAGTTGCCCAGATGAGAAAGGAGAGAGCGATGCATCTATTTAATGCTGGTTATTATGATAAGGCAGTAAGACATTTTAATATTGTAAAGATATATTGGTATGATTCACAAACTATCAGAGGTAGTATGCTTTCTTGTTGGTTATTAAATGAGTGCTATGTAAAGTTAGGCCTAAACTATGCAGCTATACAAGAGTTATTCACACTTCTTCATTTAACCACTTCCGATGAGAAAATATTATCAGAACACAAGGATCTATTTGTTCAAAGCCTTATATTTATTTATTATCGATATTTAGAGATTGGTTTGTGGGCAAGTGCATTTATAATGGGCAAATTAGCTTTGCTTGCAGCTCACAAATATGGAGACCCCGATCCTAATCCAGAAACTCCTTTCCGAAATATCTTCGAAAAAAATTCCTATTTGTTATTAGCAGTATTAAGAAGTAAGTTCGAAGATTATCCAAATAAGCTTCTCCCTATAATCTCTGACGTAAGTCCGCAGGTAGTACAAACCTATAAAATGTTTTTTGTGGAAACTGACGAGGAGTTTAACCAGGGTTGGGAAGGAGCCGAAGACACTCTAAAAGAAGCAAAAGAATTTAGAACCAAATTAAGAAGAGGCAAACTTGCTCAGCTAAAAGATGAGAATATTAAAGAACCAGTAGATGAGAGTAAATACAAGCAATTAAGAAGTTTTAAATACAAAAACGTTGAGTGCCTGCTTGATTTTGGTAACAGTTACTACAGAAAGCTTGTAGCAGAACATATTCTCGCTTTCTTACAAACTATTCTAGTATATCTAAAAGAGGATCCCGAAGTAACATGGATAGAAACCAAAATAAGAATCCATATTACCGAGGATCAGACCATCAGCGAATTCCAATTACGAGAATACCCAAACAATGAAGAAGTTGAATTTGAAATTGCTATAAATCCAACAAATTTTAGATATTTTTACCAACCTCCCTTTAATTCTGTTTTTAAATTGGAAGAATTTTTGCTCACCCATTTATTACTACAATGTACAATAGATAAATCAGAAAAATTAAAGCAGTTCGTGGAAAGATTAGCTAAAAATGATTTCTTCGAGGGTCTTTCAGGCAAACTTCCGTACGGTTTAACTTTTAATAATTTCTTCTCTCAGGAGGACTACAATAAACTTTTATAATTATGAAAGCGATTTACAAAGATTTTGATGAGAAAAAAGCCTTAAGCTTGATTAGAGTTCGTTATCAAAGGATGGAAGGGAAGATTACCTTCACAATTAAAAGGCTCGAAAGAAGTGGTGAATTTCGCAAGGTCTTTAGTAAGATGAGATCCAAAGGGTACCCAGACTGGGTTTTATATATGACTATCCTGAATACTGTAATAAATTATAGGATAAATAATCTCCCCAAAAAGCCTCAAAGTACGGAGGAACACGCTAAAATCTTTTTTAAATACCTTGATCAAGAAGAAAAAAGGACAGATCAAGTTGTTCCAGTCAATGAATTTACAGAGGAAAAGCTAGAGATGGCTATTGATTTATTTATTATGTCCTTTTTGAAGGGGGAGGGGTATGAATTTAGAAGAGCAACGCCTAATATAAAGGCCGTAAGAAAGTTTGCAGAGGAAAAATATAGAATATTTGACTACGATTTACCCCACAATAAATGGTTTAATTTTGAAAAATAACAAAATAGAAAATCCTATCTGTTAAAGTAGACAGTTTAAAAACCAACCAAAATTATTAGGATCTTAATAAATTGAAGCAAAAGTTCTGGGTGGTATACTTAAATCGGCATGGCGAAAATAGACTTTTTGAACTTAAAAAGGGAATATCTAGGTACAAATAAATCTTTTAATGATATTGCCCAGGAAAATCAGATAAATGCTTCTTATCTAAGAAGAAGGGCAGCAGAAGACGGCTGGACAGATGAAAAAGAAACGATCCAACAAGATGCAAGCAAAATAGTAACAAAAAACATTGCCGAGAATCTTGCCGAAATAAACACTAGGCACACCAACATCTGGAAGCTTCTGCAAGGCGAGGGTCTAAAGAAAGTACAACAATTCAGAGATGCTCGTGAAGTGATCCCTGATGAAACACTCAAAAGCTTAGCCCAAGTACTCAAGGTCGCAGTCGAAGGTGAAAGATTATCCGTTGGCTTGCCAACACAAGGAATCCAAGCCCAAGTAGTTACACCAGTTAAAGATCCTTACGAGGAACAGCTTAAAAGTATGACAAAGGAACAGCTTATTGGCGAAATTGAGGAAACCCTACAGCAAATCAAGAGTAAAAACCACGTAAATTATTCAAATATTAATAATTAGACTGAAATATTGGTACATTTGACACAAATTCTTTGTTGACTATAATAAGGTTATATCTAAGTAAAGTCAGCTCAGCTCAGACCAGTTCACGTCAAATCAAACCAATCAAATCGTGGCAGGTGCAATCGCATCTGTCACTTTTTTCTTTCCAACAAATTTAATACTCTTGTAAGAGAAGATGCGGTATTATAAAAAAACTAATATCTAATATTTATATGAAAATGGCTATCAAACGCATCAATATAACTATAAGAACCAATAGGCAATATGGCGATGTAGCCATTTTAGTAGATAGACCTAAATTCCTAAAACGGATGGTGGAACTTAGAAATAAGTACAGTATCGATCCCACGTTTAAAGAAACATACTTGGAATTCATATTTCGATTACAAACGGCAAGAAAGTATAGAGATTTTGAAAAGGACATTACCAATTTAAGAAGAAGTTTAGATTTTCCCTCAAACTTTAGTAGGGTGGTTGAAAAAGCGATAATCTGTAATGAAGTGTCCAACAAAGATTACAAATCTGCATATTTGGAAGAGATTCCTACCAGCAACGATCCAGAGTCTCCCGATACTAAATACGCTATTATTATCTCTTCTCTAACCCTAAAAAAGGATGTGGATGAGGTTTTTGATAATTTCAAAAGTGACTTAAAAATAAACAAAGAAAAGTATAAAGAACCAAGTGAAATAGATTACCATAGTTTCCTTTTAGGTCCCAAATTTGAATATGAAAAGAGCAAAATAAAAAGAGATAGAGAATGGTACTGGCAAGAGAAATCCAGTAAGCAATACAAAGATATTTTAGAAGATTGGAATAAAAAATGCCCAGACCCATCACTTGATAACCACTATGATGCCTGCAAACATTGTGTTGCCGATCAAAACAAAATTGAGCAGGCGGTCTCCCGCTATAAAAAACTGATAAATCTCTCCTGACAGACAAAAATCCTCAAAAGTCAGGGACAACTTTCCTACAATGATTTATAAAAGCAGTACAAGTCTTTTCTGTCCAAAGACTGCTGGCGAGTCTGGTGGACGACTCCCCCGGCTTCCTTCTTTCGAGAAGAAGCGTCCAAGTAAAACGGGTTAAGCAGATCCACCCGAAGCGATACACGTGTATAAGTCGAAGAGTAAAGAGGTTTGGGAAGCGATGAAACCCTTTGAGCCTGGACGAGATTCCAGGCGGGTCGGTAGGGAATAAGAATTAGCTAGCTGATAGGTTACTAACCCATACACGGTTGAGCGAGCCAGAGAGCAGCCCGGAGGATTTTATGTCGACAAAGAGAAAAAGTTACAAAAAGAAGTCATTTCAGGTGCGTATCGATATAGGGTGGAGGACATTACTAAGGAAAAGGTCTTTCGAGTCTGATAGGACATTTAAGAGCCTCGTGGAAGAGGCCTTAGCGGAATACTGGGGGCCAATAAATGAGAGTTGGTAAGTACAAATTATTAATTGAACGGTATTGTGAAATTAACGCTTGCGAAGCAAAAACCCTGGAACGGCATTTTTGGAACCTAAAAGAGTTTGTGAAGTTTCACCGTAATAAAAAATTCACAAGAGAATCAGTGGAAAACTTCAAGCGTAGTTTGATCAGGAAGGGACGCTTTGCCAGCAGTGTAAATTCTGCTATGTCTACCCTTAGAATCCTAACGAGAGAACTCCGAAAGGAAGGGATTATACCGGAAGACTTCTCACCTTCAATAAAGAACCTACCCGTTAAACCCTCGACGATCGTGATTTTGGATCCTGCGGAAATAGAATCCTTAATCGAGTGTCCGAGAAGCTGGGGTCCAAACAGAAAGACGGCTGATCGAAGAAAATTTGATTTGGCGATAAAGCTAATAACGTACTGCTGCTATAGAAGAGAAACACTACTTAGCCTGAAGGTAGAAAATATCGACTTTTACCATGGGGACATCCGAGCTATTAGCAAAAGAAGTATGATAACTACGCATAAGTTGCCGGAAGAACTGGCGGAAGAGCTAAAAGAATGGGTACTCGAACGTCAGGCGAAACCAGAAGATTGGCTCTTTCCCGGTAAAGGTGGTAGCCACATGGGTACCTCCACACTGCGTGATGAACTTAGAAGAAGGGCTAAATTTCTAGGCATATCTAAGAAGGTAAACGCTCAAACTCTACGTAAAAGCATGATTACCAATCTTTACCTTGTAACTCGTGATGCTTTCGGCGTGCAGCAGTTCGTTGGTCACAAAAGTATTGGTTCTACTCTGCGTTACATTCAACTTGCCCCCAAAGACCTTGACCACATCATTCAAAAACACCCAATCGTTGTTTACTTAAAGAAAAAGAGATTGAAAAAGCTGAAAAAATTGATTAAAGAGCCTTCTTTAGACTCACTTGAACCGGAACCATCTTAAACTGATTTTCTATCCTCCGACTGAATCATCTTGCTATAAATTTGCTTCTAACTCGGCAAAGTCTCCGAGAGATCAAAAAAAGCAAGCTGTTCAAAAGGCCCTTTTTGAAAAACAGCTTTAAATTTATTTCTAAATTCTTCCATATTCTTGCACGTCTTCATAATACCCAACACTTGGTATATTTGTGCCGTAAGTTGTTCTTTACCATAAGTTTGAAGCCATTGATGTAAATTTTGTCCACGATGGGGATTTGGGGTACGGCTCTTTAATTCTTTTGCTACATCTTTATCAATGGCTCTATAAACGAATGCCATTATATATTTACCCCAACGTAATGGACGATTTCGTGGGGAATAATGTATGTTTTCTAATCTTGCTAATTCAAAGAAAAAAGCATCTGGGAATTGTTTTGCCCACTCTTGCATGTCTTCCGCTATAAACGCTTGAAGTTTAAGACGTAGAGCATTTTCGGCTCTAATCTTTTGGTATCCAGTAGCCTCATCAATCAAGGCAATAATACCAACTTTGGCACTAGCTCTAATAATGATTTCAGCCTGTTTTGCTAGCCTAAATTGCTTTGTCGTTAAATCTCCCTTTTCTCTTGCTTTAAGATAAGCATCACATATTTCAACAAGAAGTGTTGCTTCATAACCTTTTGCTTGCCTTGGATTACCTGGAATTTTAAAGTCTATTGTTCTTTTGGCTACATCTTCGAGGTTAAGATACTTGCTTATTTCAGGAGCTGAAAGATAGCTTTTTAAATCACCGGAAGCGGTTCCAGTCAAAGCCTTTACAACAGCTGTTTGCACTATTACTCTTTTTCTATTATCAAGAACGTGACAAGAAAAATCTATTGTTCCCATTGTGAGAGTTCCTGGGAATTGAGATATGGGTATTGAAGGGGTGCTTGGAGTTATTTCCTCTGGAACCTTCGCGACGGACGATACTTGCCCGATTTCTTCCACTGGTACACCCTTTGCTTTTGCCCATCGCGTCTTGACTGCATTCCTAGCAATTTCTTTTCGTTCTTCTGAAGTTAGAACTGAAGCACGCGCCTTACCACCTTTAGAAGCACCAATTTTTGATAAAGCTTTTGCATGTTGGTTTAATTTATTGCCCACAAGACCATGATACATGGTCTAGCAAGTATTGTCAATACTTGCTCGAGTATCTATTTGTCACTATCTTTGCTTTTAATTTTCCTTCCTGTATCGCCTTTCTCTGAATTGCCGGGTGGGTATTGAAATGGTACTTTAGTTCCCAATCCGTATACATCGCCTTATCTTTATTTTTTAGATTTCCATTCATTTAACATAGTTGAAATATTTTCGGTCGCCTTAAACAATTTTCTAAGCTCCTTCTCGAAAAGACTTAAAAACTGCCTCCTTATTTTCCTATTCTGCCCCACACCTAGTTTATTTGGAGGCCAGTACTTCTCCTCCTTGGTAAATAATTCCGGGAATAACGAAAATAAGTGGAAAAAAGATCCAAAATGCCTGTTTACGGCTAACAACTTACCAAACAATTGGGGTGGTATATTATCCCGATATAGATCGATCGTCTGCGATATTCTAGGCCGTAAAATAAATAAGTTAATCTGTAAACTGTCCCAGTTTTTTTGTAGTGCGTTCTCCAAAAGAAAAGATAGGTTTTTCTGGAGTGCTGTCAAAAAATATTGGTTAAGTACTTGGACTTGCTCTTCTAAAGGTTTCTTTTGATCCAACATCTTTGGTTCCACTTTATAGCCGAAGGGGTTTGAAAAATGAGACACCAGCATATTTACTAACTGTTGAATGTCCTCTTTGGCTACGGACTCAGCTTCCTCCCATTCTTCTTTCTTTCTGCTTTCCAACACCACATCAACTACGAATAATGTGCCAACTATGGTTAACACACTTGCGGATAAATTAACCCAAAGACCTGTCCAACCTTCGCCGGTAAGAAAGGAAACGAGTAACAAGACCAGGAAGGCTAAGATAAGCAACAGCAAAAGTAAGCGGAATTTTCTTATTTGTTCAAAAAAATGACCCATTGACTTGAAAATCGTAAGAAAGTATTATAAAATATAAGAATATTGGTTGCCCTGTCAATCAAAACTACGCTTCGTCTGAAATAATCATGAACAATGGCTACCTTTGGTTGTTTGGTCAAGCTAATTTTAGGTGTCATAGATGCAATTTATAGTCTTATAGTCGTATATATACCTGAGATTGGCTAAAAAATATGACTATGAAGCAGTATATTACCAGATTTTTACGCTTCTGCGAATACCGCGGGCTTGATCAGAAAACAATCGCCCGCCACCGCTTCAACTTAAACAATTTTGTTGATTGGCTTGGCAGAAAACAAATTACCAAAGAAACGTTACGGGAATTTATCCCCTACTCTAAAAACCGCAAGGCCAGAACCAATAACGGGCTCTCTCAAGAGAACGGGCTTTCAATTAACTCAGTTAACTCATTCATCTCCTCTCTTAAAAGATTCGTTTATTATCTTTGGGACGAAGAAAAGTTTTTGTCTGAAGACCTTAGCCTATCTATCACTTCCCTACGACCCAAACCATTTATGCTTGTGCTTCTTACTCCAGAAGAAATTTACGCCATTATAATCAAAGTAAGATAGACCTATAAGATGTATTTTTGAACCTAATTCATAAAAAACCGCTTTTGTCAAGTTGCCAAGACATTTTTAAATATTATATCATTAGCAAACACTCATCTATCTATTTCCTGTCTAATATGAAATTACTATGAATATTCTATTTGTAATCAACAGTTTGAATTACGGTGGGGCGGAGCGCTATGTTAGTGTTCTCAGTCATGCGTTGGTAGAGCAGGGGGATAAAGTAGTTATTATCTCCACCGGAGGAGCGCTTGTTGAACAACTCAATAAAAAGGTTAGCCACAGAAAAGTAGACTCT
>SDBV01007756.1_pt1 | contig 14612 bp, 25 predicted proteins | sample 2277081 | NCBI WGS metagenome assembly SDBV01 (sample SAMN10402039, study PRJNA504765) | marine sediment metagenome | isolation source: marine sediment core GS10_PC15, 223 cmbsf | place: Arctic Ocean: Southern Knipovich Ridge | collected 2010
CAGGATACTGGTAATGCAATCTGGACTGCGGCGGAATTAGGTATCCAGCTTGAAGATGCTATCCGTGAGGTGTCTGAATATCAAACTCATGTAATGGAATATGTCTATGACCTTGAATCAAGGACAGGCATTGCTTCTTCTACGACTTCAGATGCCCTAGTTGATGCCACCGAGACACAGTTCCTTTCTACGGATGTGGGTAAGGTTATCTACAATACATACGATAATACATGGGCTATAGTCACTGCCTTTGTTTCTACATCTCAACTCACATTGAGTAAGGATATAATGGCAAGCACTGAAACTTATGAGATATATAACACGGGTTGCCGAAACAGATTTCAGATTAACATTGAGGATATAACCGATTATGTCGGGCCTGCCGAGCATGGTGTTATTGCCGTTGAATACCCCAAGGCAGGGGTAACATATGACGGATACGGGGGTTCATATTGGGGATGGGGATATTCCAGGGGTGCAAGAAGGAATTTCAAGATTGAGGGAGACATTCTAACCATAGATGTTTTTGGTGTGCCTGACAGTAAAGTGGCAACCCCAGCTACAGATGTTGAAGTTCATATCTGGATTGAGGCTAGACAGAGGGTATCACAACTGACAGATTTATTGGGAGCTATAGATAATGCGAGTGGCTATGCTGCTGGTTCAACTACACTTCACGTTGACGATTTTGCTGCTTCGGAAATCATAGCCGAGGATACACTGCTTACAATTGCTGGAGTTAGAGGCATATACAGAGTCACAGCAGATGCAACCTTGGCTTCTAACGAAATAGACATTTTGATTCACCCTGCTTTAATAGATGCGGCTGCACAGGATGACGTAATAACTATTGTTGGTTCTACCCTTACACGAGAGTTGGAAAGGGTAGTTGTGGAACTGACAGCAGCTAGAGCTGGTCTATCTAAGAGTCGTAATGCTGTGAACATAGGTGGTACTGGAACCTATGGTGAGTATGGTTCCCAAATAGCCGTTGCTCTTGGTAAATTAGAAAGGTTAAAAAACCGTCAATCTCCGAGAACAAAACACTCTTACCCCAGAGATAATTGGGGGATGATTAGGACATCCTGAAAGGTGGATATTATTGAGGACTCTAACTTCTACTGAAAAGACGGCACAGAAGTCCAGAAGCCGAAAGCCCAAAGTCAAGGTTGTTCTATCTTCGGCGGGTCAAGATACTAGAACCTACGAAGAAAACGTCATCCTGAGCTTAGTACACACCGAGGAAGCTGACACCCAGACAGCCCAATTACTTGTTGATAACTCGGATGGCGCTCTAACCAGTCTTGACCTTTATGGTTATAAGGCGGTTATATCCTGGGGGTTTACGACTACCAATGGTGCTGAGTATAGTGACCCTACGGAGCTATATGTAGTTGGCCAGCAATTATTATCATCTCAGGGAAGACTACAGTGTATGTTTGCACTGGGAGGCATACCCAACTTACTGGAAGCTGATAAGGCCAGTGGTGAATTCACACCTGATGAAGATGACTCCGATACTGTTAAGACTTTAATCAGGAAGGTAGCTGGGGATACTGGGGTAACAATACTGTCTGTCTATAACCATACAACTTCATACGATGTTGTCTTTGATTCTGAGGACAGTTTAATTGATAGCTACAACCCTGCCGATAGTTTTTCCATTCACCTTAACGATTCACGCCTGTTAAAAATTAAGCAACTCCTGAGTTTTACCAAGTGTGTCATGCGAGTAGAAGATGACGGTAAGATTCATATCCTTGTGCCAACTATTTCCACCTCAACGGCATGGCAGGCATCAACGTCTTATAGTTTAAACGATACCATTGTCCCAACAACTCTCAATGATTATGAGTATATCTGCACTACCGCTGGAACATCAGATTCCAGTGAACCTACATGGCCTACGGGTATAGGGGATACAGTCGCCGATAATGATGTGGTCTGGACAGTTAGCTATGATTACGAATTTAGTTTAGCTGGTGGCGAGCATACCTTCTTTGGTAAGAGTTACCGTAAGAGGTTGGTTATTCCCAATTATATTGTCGTTAGCTCACTGGAATCTCAATCTACGCCCTATACTGGCTTCGCCGAGGAAACGGCTAGTTCTGACTTTCTTGAGATAAGGAGACATTATAGATACCGTGTGGCTTCTAATCAGGAATGCACAGATATTGCCACTGCCATACTATCCCAGTTCCAGAAAAATGCCGAGAAGGGTCATGCTTCAGCACCAATACACATCGGCCTTGAAGTACACGACTTCGTAAAAGTAACTGATAGCAGGCAGAATGACTTCAGGGCTGGTAATATCGGGTTTATAAGGAGAAGTTACCGCCCACGTGCGGGGGCTAATGGGGAGTATAACTTTGAGTTCAGGTTTGGCAAACTAACTCTGGCTGGCTTACTGGGAACAGTCTCGCCAGCGGCATCTTCAGGGGGGGAGTTTGATATACAAGCACTCATTGACTTAATAAATAGTTTAATGGCTCAACTGGCCACCTTAACTACAATAGTGGAGTCACTAGTATCCTTCCATGAATTTTTTGCTGCCTATATTTACATTACTGGCTCAGGCGATGTGGTTATCAACCCGAAGATTAACAGAAGGCTCCATTTAACTGGTGACTTGAGTATGAGTTCGGGGGAGTTCTTCGGGCTTCTCCTTGCATCTACTAATGGTGTGCTCCACTGGTATGATAACAGTGGGGCGAGAGACCATACCTTCGGCCCCGAGACAACGGGGCATGGTAAATTAGGTAATTCTGTTTACAAGTGGCTTGAGGCAACTATTCAAAAGGCTTATCACGATACCCGACTAAAAATACCAGTCGGGACTGATATGTATGATTAACGATGCCAGTAATAGAAATAGAATCTGAATCCACGAATGGTTATTGGAGTAGTGAGGATGATGATTATACAATAGCTCATGATGCCGCAACTGCGCCTCTTCCCTTTCCTCAAAGCATTTTGTTTGTAGGGCAGACCCACATTACAACCATAGGAAGGAAATACCGTATTAGAAGGGCGGGGTTCTTCTTTGATACATCAATATTGCCTGATGATGTTGAACTTACTAGAGCTGTCTTATCTTTGTATGTCGCCCTTTTGGGTAGGGACGTTAATTACGATGTCGTTATAGTTTCGGGGGGCGACCTTGATAGTGGCGGTTTAGTGGAGGCTGATTATGGAGAGTTATTAAACGAGGAAATATCAAGGGGTTTAATCAATAGTTCCGATTTAGTGCAAGGGGCGTACAATGACATTCTACTGAACGCAATTGGAAGGAGCGAAATATCAAAAACAGGTATTACCGCATTTGCCCTGAGGTCATCTAGGGACATAAACTCAATTGAGCCTATTGAACCAAACTCCGAACGAGTCGGGTTTCAAGCCCAAGGAGAAACAAACCCCCCAAAGCTAATAATTACTTATGGTATCCCTGGCCATATTTGGGTTGGAAACAGACGGCTCCATTTTATAGATGAATATGGGCAGCATCGTTCCCTTGAGGGGATTGATACTAATGTTATTGCTGAAGCGGGTCATCTTTGGGTAGAGGGAGCCTTTCTCCATTATTTTGATGAAACTGCTGGGGAAGAACGAGGGGGAATAGGAACCAAGCTAGGAGCAACGGGGCAGACAGCGGGTTTTATGTGGGTAGAAGGGTCTGAACTACATTACATTGACAATAATGGAGACGAACGCTACTTACCTGTAGGGGCGGGGATGAATGCTCAAATTTTTAACCAAGTAGGATTTAACGGATAATGGGAACAACATTTCTAATAACCAAAAACAATGCAATCAGCACTCTGGATGCGAATATAAATGATTCTGTTACTAGCCTTGACGTGGTTTCTGGGGACGGAACATTATTCCCTTCTACATTTCCGTTTCATATCACACTAGATGATGAGATTATAGAGGTAGCTGCTAGGTCTACAGATACATTAAGCAGTCTCATCAGAGCGCAGCAGGGAACAAGCGCCGCCTCTCATACAGCGGGGGCTGCCGTTGAATTGAGGATTACAGCTAAACATTTTGACGATATAACAGAGATATTCACAAACAATGAGATGGTTACCTATGAAGATACTATTGTCTCGCATGAAGGAAATACAATCTTTAATTAAGGAGTGAATAATGAGCGCCCTTAACGAGAATGCAATCACTAGATTAGTTACGGTAACAGGGATAGATGCTAAGAGTGTAGCCGTGACAACCTTATATACTGTGCCAAACGGAAAAACATTTATACCCGACCATATAATAATTCGTGTAACCTCATTCACATCAGGCGGTAAGGGTACGCAAGCGATAGCCAGTTTTGGGGGAAACTCAGCTACTTTTGATGATTACTTAAACACAATCACCTACACTGTAGCCGCCGCCGATGTCTCTATCAGGGACAGCGTTGAGGATACGACTGTTGTAACTCAGGCAGCAGCTGATGTTTTCTCTATCAGCATTGAAACGGGTAGTGATGCTACTACAGAAACATGGGCAGTTGACCTGTTTGGGCATTTACTATAAAGGAGAAATGGAATGGGACAAAAAGTTTTTATCGGGTCTAGTGAAAATATGACTGAAGCTCCACCAGGGTGGATATGGTTTAAGCCTGTCGCCGGCGGGCTTGAGATAAGAGAACTTGATGGGGGTGTATGGACACTTAAAGAAACTGTAGCTCTTGTTGGTGAAGGTGGTGCCCATGATTTAGGTGGAGCAAGCCATAATGCAGATACGTTGGCTAACCTTAATACCAAGGTCAGTGATGCCACCCTGATTAACACGGGCGACTCTCGTTTGTCAGATGCAAGAACACCAACAGCTCATAAGGCATCGCATAAAGGTGGTGGTAGCGACCCTATTGATGTAGTTGGTGCAGCCAATGGTTTAATGTCCAGTGCAGATAAGACGAAGTTAGATGGCATAGATACTGGAGCTAAAGATGACCAGACAGGTGCAGAGATTAAAACTGCCTATGAGGCTGAAGCAAATGCTTATACAGACACTAAAGATACTAAACTAGCTGGTATTGCGACTGGGGCTGATGTTACAGGCTCTAATGCCCCTCAAACTCATGCTGCTTCTCATCTAAGTGCTGGTGGGGATGCTGTAAAGCTTGATGATCTTGCTTCTCCAGATGATAATACTGACTTGGACTTTTCTACCACCAAACATGGTTTAACTCCCAAAGGAACTAATACTGGCAAATTCCTTAAGGATGACGGAACTTGGGGAACACCCTCTGGTGGTGGGGGTGGCTCTGATGTTAAGTGCGGTAGTGAATCTGTTGCTGATGGTGCTAGCCAGGCGGTTACATTCACCACTGCCTTCTCTTCAACTCCACAGGTTGTAGCCTGCTTTGGTGATAATCAAGCTGCGGTAGATATAGTTGAAGTTGGTGGTGTGTCCACTACAGGATTTACTATTTACATTAAGAAAGGACACGGTGGTGGCAATCATACCCATGTGGTTAACTGGATAGCCACCGATGCTGGAGACCCATAATATGAGTAAACCTTTAGTACCAGGGCATGCTAATCCATCTTTAGGAGAAGATGGCAAGATAACCCTTGCTGGGGGTTTGACCGATATCAGGTCATTTGCCTTCAACTCTGCTGAGACTTATACCATCTCCAGTGGTGCAATTACCATAAACCAAGGCCATGTAAGAGTTGATACTGAGGCTTCAGCAACTAATGATGATTTAGATACAATCAATGGGGGGGAGTCGGGCGAGATAATATATCTACTCTCTGCTAATTCCGCCAGAAATATCCGCCTCAGAAATGGCGCGGGGAATATATTTCTCAAGCATCAAACGGACAATCACCCGTTTAGTTTTGCTTCTCCACAAGGAGGTGGGGCAACCAGATATGCTGGGGGTGGTTACTATGATTGGTCAACGACTGAAGCTGTGTTAAATCAAGGTGCTTTAACACAAACATTTGGGACATCAAATGTGAGTTACGCTGCTCACGCCTCTGTTGTAGCGAAGGGAGATGGTGCTAAGGCTAGTGGAGACCTTGTTATCACAGTTACGGGAACAAGTATAGACGATGAAGGCAATAGGGATGCGGGTGGTTCTGAGGTTATTGTTGCTGATGCTACATTGGGTGCCTTTGGAACCGATGCCTATGCCGAGACATTATTAAAATGGATTGGAACAATAACCTATACCTTGAGTTCAAGTGGTGGGGGAAGTTTTAACTGTTCGTTTAATTATGGTTTGAGCAAATACGAGGATTTTTCTAATCAGGGTTTCACTGTTACTGGTATTCAGTGCGTGGGAGAGGCCGGTGCTACTGACACTGGATTTAATATCAGGTTACTCTATCATAATGCAGCCGATTGGACATATGCCGCAAGCGGCTTTGTGCCGGGTGCTGTCGCTGGTAAGGCAAGTGAACTCGGCAATATGAATACTGACCACAATACAGAGATTAACTTGGCTAATGGGGAACCATTCGCTTGGAAAAGAACAGACTTGAACCAAGATGTGGAGGGAGATAATGGTGAAGGGCTGGTAATAGAAATTATTACTGGGGCTGCTAAGGCGGTGGAATCTATGTCAGGGATTATATGGGCGCACACAGCCCCAGCGTTTTCATATTTAGCTGACACTAAGCAACATCTTGTCTTTATGAAGCACGGGAGTAATTGGTTAGAATTATAGGTGATGACATGGCAGAAAAACGTAAATACACCGAGGTAGTAGCCAGCATAGAAACCCATATTCTATATATGAGTAAAGATATTAAGTCTATTAAAGAGCACCTCGGAGAACTAAACAATCACGTAGGCACACAGGATGTAAGGATAACTAAAAATACAAGCAACATAAGTTGGCTTATGAGAATAGGAGGCGGTTTACTAACCATTGGCAGTATCGTAGCATTGGTGTTAAAGATAACAGGCTTTTACTAGGCCGATGTGCTTCCATTGCAAGCGGTTCTGGACTTGTGAGATAATAAGCACACTAAGAAAGTGGAGTAAGGAATTAAACTTGACAATGGAGGGTGAAAGTGCTAGACTAATGATAGAGTATATGAACTGCAAGAATTATGAGGATGATGAGTTACGAGAAAAGTATGGCGACCCGTCAACTTGGGATAGCTGGGAGGAATATATTATGACCGCAGATGAGGAACAAAAAGAACTGGTTAAATCCATAAAGAACCGCTGTGAGATATTCCTTTTAATCTGCGAAGACTCTAATACCAAACACCTATGGGCGACCCTCTGCGAAGATATTTTCCAAGATGCGCAATCGTTAATTTTTGGGTATTGCATTAAAAAAGCTGGTTCTGATGATTAAGCAACGCTTCAAGTTCTTGTATTCTTTTTGCTTTAGCTTGGAGAATTTGGCGATGCTTTTTATCGGGGAGAGCAACTAAATTTCCGTGGCGGTTATCATCTTTAATGCCGTTAAGGTGATGAATTACCCATCCCTTTGGCAACGGTTTATTATGTGCTTGTTCCCAGATTAGAATATGCTCTAAAACATAACCCTTCTTATCTGCTCTTGGATGGGTGGGGTTACGAATAAAGATGTAGCCAAGGTTTGATATATGTCTTCCCCCCTTCCAGTTTTTGTTTCTGTTTCCCTTATGAGCACAACTCTTACACCTCGTAGCCTTTTGCCAAATAAATTTACCACAGTCAATGCATAACTTTTGTTTATTTTTTTTAGGTTTCCACCAATAAATGCAAGAGCAAGACTTACATCTTTTTGCTCTAGCAGAACATAACTTACCACAATCAACGCAAGGATGCTTCAGGTGCTGATGCCTCTCTCGGCACCGAAGCAGGCATTGTTCGTGGTGTTGCCAATAATAAAGGCGGGAATCCCTTTTATGCTTTTCACTACTCATAATCTAAGTATAGCATATTATATGCCAAAATGCAAGCGTTTGGATAGCCAAGCTATCATTGATAACTTCTGTATTGTTGATGTTCCAGACCCCCACTAATCCCCCCATTGACAAACCCTTTCAAGTGTGTTATGCTTTCTATAATGCTAGTTACCCTATTCTGTGAAGATAGGGCTGGAGTAGTAAGGGTCAAATATTCCGTCAAGCCGTTAGATGAAGCATTGGGCTACTGACTAGCAGAGAAAGGCTTGCTGGTTACATAGTTGCACTGAAAGGTGTCTTGCCCAGAGGAAACTGTGGTGAAAATAAGCCAGCAAGCCTATAAGGAGGGATTATGGAAGTCATAATTAAGGAGTTTGCGTATACACGTACTGACAAGTTTTACTTCTACCCTTTTGGTGATTGTCACCTAGGGGCGGTTCATTGTGATGAGGACTTACTAAGCGAAACAGTATACGAGATTAAGAGTTTAGGGAGACAGGCTATCGTACTAGGTATGGGCGATTACGGGGACTGTATTACACCTAATGACTTAAAGAGATGGGACGCAAGGATACTAGCCCCCTGGTTACTGGATGATATGGATACGAAGTTGCCGGTGTGGATGAGAAGTAACGCAGATAATATCGGCCCTGGTATTATGGAGAAGGTAGATGAGATATTCAGCCCTATCTGGGGTTCGTTCGTAGGACTAATTGAGGGCAACCACGATGACGGTATCAGGAAACATAACCACTATAACTTTATGAAAGAACTACTCAAGAGGGCAAATAAGAAACATACTGTACCTTATGGTGGTGTGCAGTGCTTTGTGATATTACGTTTCAAGAGAAAGAATAGTAATGAAGTACACGATGTTATGCTGCACGCCCGACACGGTGAGGGGTCTGCCCGAACATCGGGGGCTAGGGCATTAGCTGTACTGAGAATGGCTATGAGCACTCCTGATGCCAGAGTTACACTAATGGGGCATCTGCACGGGCAGGAGTCTCCTGATATACCCCAGAGGCTAACAGTAGTCAGGGGTAAAATTAAATCACGCAATTCACTGGCTACGATGTCAGGGGCTTGGCTTAAAGCGTATATGCAGGGAGTTCCGCCTAGTTATCTTGAGAGATACGGCAGCCCGCCTTCAGTCTTGGGATGTCCCCGTATCGTCTTCAATCCCGATAAGGGAACAATGACACTGGAGAAGACAGGGACTTTATGATAAAGCTATGTAAAAAGCAGGAGAACTGCCAAGCATTCACTAACGGCAGTAAGCGTAGGCCACACAATATTAGGATAACAGAAACGTGCCTGTGGTGGAACGATGAATACTGCACACACCCGATAGCAGGGGTAAAGCCTGGGGATGCCTGTAAGGTGAAGAGGGGGAAATGAATTATATAGGTGGCATACTAATCGCAGGTGGGATTTGGATACTCCAGGATGCGTTAGCCTCGATTTGTTTCTATCCCCAGGAGAAATGGCGCTGGAATCACATAGCCAGGCTTATAAGAGTATTATGGGGTATAGCGTTTGTATGGTTGGGGTTTTTACTGCTCTAGGGGGGGGTACTAAAGGGCTATTGACTAACTAATTAAAAGGTGTTACGGTGAGAGTATGAGAATACCACCCAATAAGAAAACAGAAAGAAACCAGGAAATCATCAGACGTATTCTAGCTGGTGAACCACAGATTAAACTAGCCAGGGAATACGGGGTTAGCCGGCAGTGTGTTAGTCGTATATGGAAAAACATAAATAACTGGAGTGACTCAATATCTAGCTTAAAGGAGGAAAAATGAACGAACCAAATGAACCTAAGGACTATTGGAGCGAAGAAATATTCTACCATTATGGCGTAGGATATGGTCTAACTAGATTACTGCAAACTGTGGTGGTAAAGGAAGCCCGTGACACCAACAGAGACCACGCTGAGAGACCACCACAGAGGCGTAGGGACGTTTAACGACATCATAGATAGATAAGGAGGTAGACAATGAAAATAACACGATGTGACAAGTGCCAGAAGGAAGAGGAAAATATGCCGGAAACCTACTTTGCGGAAAAAGCGTGGGATTTGTGTATCGAGCATTACAAGGAATTCCACGAGTTCAAGCAAGCCCAATATGATGAAGCTGATAAGAAGATACTGGAGTGGTTAAATGGATGAACGCTAAAGATAGGGTGATGAAGAAACGGGATATCAAGAATTATGTCTTTGGTGATAAGGTTTGGGAACTATTAAAAGAGCAACTTGAAGCCCAAGATGATATATCCTTTAAGGCAGGGCAGGATGATAAAGCAGCTCAGTTGTTGGATGGTATCCCTGCTGCAATAGCACAAGCCAGAAAGAATGGTATAAGGGAAGTGGTGGAGTTTGTGGAAACACATCAGATGCACTTTAATCGCCATAATCGAGAGTGGTGTAGCAAAAAGAAGGAGTGGTTAAAATGAATTGTCCACACATAATAACAAAAGGGAACGCAGAAGAAAGTATGGATTACTGCAAGGAAAGTGAGAACTTTTCTGGTATGAAGGTTTGCGAGCTAGTGGCTAGAAACAGGTGTGATGAGTGGGAAAAAATTAAAAGGGAATGGATTAAGGAGGAATAGAGATGGCAAGTCTAAACAAAATCACAGTAATAGGCAATGTGGGTACTGAGCCAGAAATGAGGTTCACGCCAAATGGAAGCCCGGTAACTAACTTCAGTGTAGCCACTAACCGAAAGGTTAATGACGAAGATGTTACTACTTGGTTCCGAGTGAACGCTTGGAATAAAACGGCTGAAGCCTGCAATCAATATCTCAAGAAGGGTCAGCAGGTCTATGTTGAAGGCAGGCTAGAAATCCGCAAGTGGCAAGACAAGGAAGATATGGAAAGAACTAGCGTAGAAATTGTTGCTCACACTGTCCTATTCTTAGGGAAAAAACAACAGTCCGCCGAAGATGAGGAGCAAGCCAAGCCAGTAGTTGAACCGGAAGACATCCCGTTCTAAAATGGTAGTTGACATTTGTTCCCCTATATGCTAAAATAGTAATAGGGGGAATAAATGAATAAGATTTGCGTAAAATGTGGTAAAGAAAAAGATATTACTGAATTCTATGTTCATAACGGGATGTCTTCTGGAAGGTTGAATTATTGCAAGGTTTGTGTAAGGGAGCGAGTTAGGAATTACTTCCACACAGAACACGGAAGGAGAATAAACAACGAATGGTTCAAAACGGAAAAGGGTAAAGCTAAGTCCAAAAGACACACACAAAAATTCAGAAGGCTTAACCCTGAAAAATATAAGGCATTAACAATAGCTAATAATGCTGTGAGGAGTGGCAAGTTAATTAAAAAACCCTGTGAGGTGTGCGGTAGTAAGGAGGTGGAAAAACATCACGATGATTACAGTAAGCCATTAGAAGTTAGGTGGTTATGCAGAAAACATCATAGGTTAATTCCATTTTAAGGAGAGCTATGCAGAAATCAGATAATATAAATGAATTAGCGACAGCACTTAATAAGGTGCAAGCGGAACTTAAACCTGTAACTAAGAGTTCATCTAACCCATATTACTCTTCTAAATATGCCGACCTAACAGCTATTTTAGAAAGTTGCAAAAAGTTGCTTGCTACCAATGGGCTTTCCGTTGTCCAGGTGTGTTCGGTGCAGGAGGGGGGCAGAATATCCCTGGATACCACACTGTTGCATAATAGCGGGCAGTGGATTAGTGGCGAGTTATTAGTTTTACCAAAGCCCGATAGCAATAACTTTACTTCTGCGCAGGCAGTGGGTTCTGCTATTACCTATGCAAGACGCTACTCGTTTAGTGCTATTATCGGCATTGCTACTGAGGATGATGACGGTGAGAGTGCAATGGAAAGACCATCACCCAAAAAGGAAGTAAAGAAGACGCCAACAGTAGTTAAAGAGACTCGCTTGCAAAGACTTCTGAGAAGCGTTAAGGCACAGGGTTATACATCGGAACAAATGAAAGCATACCTTCCCCTGAAATATGGGGTTAAGACCAGCGGGGAACTTACTGACGAACAAATAATAGAACTCACAGTTTTAGTGGATGCCAAACTACCATTAGAAGTTAAGGAATAAAAAGTAAGGAGGAAGTGAAATGACGCAAAAGCAATGGGACTAATGCCAGAAGATTGGAGGTGAAGGAAATGGATAAGGTTAAATTGTCCCAGACAGTAGGAAAGGGTGGAGAGGCTAATGATGAACCAAGGGATAATAGGAGCTTGCTAACGGCAAGGGAGTACCTCAAGCTGATTGGGTTTATCCCTGTGCTAGAGCATGATTTAAGAAAAGTCTCCAAAGCCCAAGATGCCAAAACAGCCCTCATCCGCCAGCACATACCAGAGGATAAGAATAGGTTGCTAACGGCTGAAGAAACATTTGGGGCTATCTACGGTTATGATTGCCCACCTAAAGAGAATGAACAGATAACAGACTTTATTCCTGGTGATTGGGAGAAGATGAATAAAGCTCAAGATGCCAAAACAACCCGATACCTTGTATTGAAGCCACCAGAGGATAAGGTTAGGGTAGTGGTAGATTTAATTCCCTGCCCAAAGCATGATGTCCCTAAAGCTGATTGTATTAGTTATCAGGGCGGTTCTGCTCGCTATTGTACTGAGTGTAAACACAAAAGAATTATTGCTCAACAAATCTGCCAGCTATTTCCTGCCAAGGTGAAGTTGCCTGAGATACCCTATATTGACGAATACGAATATGGAAGAGCAAGGGCTTATGATTTTAGATGGGGAGCAAGCGTGGCCCTCCAGCAAGTCAAAGAGTTTAACCCTGATATGGAGATGGAAGAATGAACAAACAAGTTAAGGAACTGGTGGATGAGTTAGCAAAGTACCTCGAGAATACCTCAGACGAAGAGTGGGAAACTATGCCTGAAACAAGTGAAGAGGTTAGGTCGAAAGAAGATTGCAGGGAGTATTCGATTTATACCTTAAAACATCTTAGCGTAAAGTATAACCTTGCCCTAATTGATAGGAAGAAGCCTAAATGCTGGTATTGTAAGAAACTAATAAAGGTAGAGATTGTGCATGACTGTGGATACAGTGTAGCAGAAGAATTTGAGCATGTAATCCCCCTAGCCGAAGCATTGGGGAAGGAATAAATCATACTCTTAGGGAGGTGAAAGAATGGAAATAATAGAAATCAAAGACGGAAAGCATAGTGGTGAGTCGGGTGTAGTTATTAAGATTAGCAAAGATGGTATAAAGGAAGTGCTAACCCTTGAAGGCGACATACATTATTATAACCAGGGTAATTTTGAGGTTAAATGTATAGAATCATAATAGTAGTTCTACTGTTAATAATAGCTGTAATGGGCTTTGTGAAGGTTAATGCACAGCCGGATACCGAGTATTTAATCAGGGCTATGGAGACAGCTAGAGACTCACATCAGTATTTTGTGGAGAACCCTGAGTTAATATGGTGGGATGATAGGTATGGCTATCAGGATGAACAGTGGGTTTCTATATATGATGATGTTATTGAGGAATTAAAAAGGTAGGAGGGTAAGATGGAGTTTGAACTGACAAAGGAACAGATACTAGAGATTTATAAGGAGAAAAACTGGCTGATATTTGGGCCAGACTTGCACCGTGCTGATGTCGTTGCCCACGAAGCCCAAAAGGAACTGGTGAAGTGGTTGGAAAGCAAAGAATCAGTTGCTCGTCCCGATAGAGATATGCGTTTTGCTATCTACCGAGATGATTGGCAGGCTATTCTAAACCATTTTGGAGTTAAAGATGAAGAGGATAAGTAGGAAGCAAATACAATCAATCTTCTTGGAGTATTATACCAATCAATACGGTAAGGAGGCATCTAAACAGCTATGGGATAATCTGCCAGATTGCAACTATGCGCAGGCAGTAGCCCAAGCCCAACTAGAGTCTGACAGGAATGTTCTGAGAGAGTTATTTGAGACGATTGAAAAACGATGGGGAAACTTTGAAGTAATCTATGGGGAAGAAATACTGGATATAGGTGGCATCTCATCTAGTGAGTGGCAAGCCCTAAAGAAAAAGTATCCCAAAGGAGTCATCTAAGTGATATGGGAACTATCATAGCATTATTATTTGCATCTATAGTAGCAGGGTTGGTTCACCACTACTTCACTACAGTGGACAATAGGTGGTTTGACTGGGAGCAGTTTATAAACCAGTTAAACCACGAAACTCTTATATTATTCGCTTTAATCGCAGGCATCTCCCTTCTGGTAGGAGAACGCCTTGCAAGTAGATAAAGGTTCGTGTTATAATAATCATAGGAGGTTCTTATGCCACAAACCAACGAAATTAGAAGAGCATCTGAGATTGGATTCGGGGGGGCAAATAAGTATATTTGGGTTGCCTGTGTAGATTGCCATAAGAAAAGATGGGTGCCGCTTAAGGGTGGGAAATCAGAAAGCCTTAGATGCCATCAATGCGAAAATCAGAGACCCCGCATCCACCAAAGGGGCGCTGAAAGTCATAAGTGGAAAGGGGGGAGACTGAAAATTAAGGATGGGTATATTATTGTATGGTTAAATCAAGATAACTTCTTCTATCCAATGGCCAGATACAGGTGTTATGTTTTGGAACATCGGCTTGTTATGGCACAACACTTGGGTAGATGTCTCCAATCTTGGGAAGTAATCCATCATAAGAATGGGATTAGGGATGACAATAGATTGGAGAACCTAGAATTGACGGCTTCATTAGGTGAACATAGTGTAAACC
>SDBV01007757.1_pt1 | contig 14611 bp, 10 predicted proteins | sample 2277081 | NCBI WGS metagenome assembly SDBV01 (sample SAMN10402039, study PRJNA504765) | marine sediment metagenome | isolation source: marine sediment core GS10_PC15, 223 cmbsf | place: Arctic Ocean: Southern Knipovich Ridge | collected 2010
ATGATTTCATTCTTTGAGTTGATGATTCCAGTTTTAAGGCTAGCCCCATATCCCCTGTTTACGTGATGTGATATAACCTTCGCTCCTCCTTTGGCAGCTTCTTGCTTGGTCGAATCAGTTGAACCATCATCTACAACAATTATTTCGTCGACAAATGACAATTTACATACGTCGGCAATAACTTTACCTATCGCTTTTTCTTCATTGTATGCGGGAATAATAACTGATATATATATATTATCCATTTCTTCTGTTATAACATAAATTGATGTTGTTGTCCTATTAAAAAAGTTGCGCAAAGCACGGGTTTTTTTAACTTTAGAGACATCTTTAAAATGGGAAACCAATATATCATGAGGTAAAAAAATAATCAGTCTATGTTATTATAAAATATGGCGTTAATCGTTTTATATATTTTATCGATATTAGCTATATTCTTACCTTATGAACCATTAAAGTTAGTAGGGATTCTCATAAGTATTTGTTTTCTCCCCGGTCTTTGTCTCTTTGCTTTCGGCAGGAAAACGATAGTGTTCAGAGACCTTATACTGTCCTTTCTCTGCTCGATTGGTATAAGCAGCATACTGGTTTTAGCCTTTTTATATCTCGGCGTTAATATCTTACATACGCCCCGCATAATAATTGCTCTTACAGGAGTTGCAATTCTGGTATATTTAATTACCGGAAGGAGAAAAAAGTCATATGCTGTGTTCCACTTATCTGTCCGTGAACTAATATTTTGCCTGGTTGCACTTTTAACGACCCTATTGTTAAGTCTGCCGGTTATTTTAGGCGGTGACAGTATGCACCTCTCTGCACACTCTTTTTTCCATTCATCTCTCACAACGCAAATCTTGAATGGTACTTTCCCACCTGAAAATCCAGGTTTAGGCGGAATAAGTACAAGTTACTTCTGGGGAGGTAATGCCTTTTTGGCTGCCCTCTCCTCTCAATTAAACCTGCATCCGCTTAAAATCAATTCCATATTAAATATCTTATCTCTTTTTATGTTTTTTTGCATTATCTATTGTGCTGCCAAAGCTTTTGATTTCTCAGAGGCTTACAGCTACTTTATGTCTTTAGCAGTTATTGGCTTAATGCGGTCAGATGCAATAATAATGTTTATTGCCAAGCTACTATCAGGGAACTTACTGTCTTTACAGGAGACACAGAATTTGGCATTACCACCATGGCAGGTTATGGGTATCTGGGCATGGAGTGATAAACTGCCATTGTATGACGCACGATTGCGTTTTCTTGATAAATTTTATAATGCAGGCTTTATGCCATTGAGTATGTGTCTAATATTTGCATATTTCCTTATACTCCTCCTCCTCTCAAAAAACAAGTTCAATGACAAAGATAAAAAGGTATATTTGATTGCTCTCTCTCTACTTGTTACAGCCAGCATTATTATTTACCTGCCACTGGCAATAGTCCCGATACTTCATTTACCGATATGGGCTGGTTTTATTTTTATGGTAAGCTCTGGTACCTTTAAAGAAAAATTCAGAGAATTTTCATATATCCTGCTGCCATTCCTGATTGCAATTTTACTAACTTTGCCCTATATAGTATATATAAAGGATGTAATTCAAACTTATACGATCAGCCCCCCAACTGGTAAAATTCAAATAATAGGGTTAGCTCCTACAGTTAAAAATGTAATAGTATTTTGGCTCCCGTTTCCTGTAATTGTTACCGGAATCTGGCTCGCATTAAAGCGCTTCGCCTTTTCAAAACTATTATATTTTTTACTAACAAGCACTATCATATTCTTTGGCTTATCAGTTTTTATAGAATGGGGTGGTGGCAATAGCTATAAGTTTGCCTATATCCTTTTATTCTTCTTTGCATTTTTCTTTGTATTTGCATTATCAATTTTTCTGCCCAAAATCAGTAACCGATGGCTAAAGGGTATTGTCACATCAAGCATTATCATTGTCCTTCTGTCCACTCCTTTTCTCGTAGAAGCATCTTATTTTCTTTCCTCCCGTTTCAGGGACGCGACATATACTCTTTCAGGTAGACATATCATATTTTCTAAAGACACTGCAAGGAATGAAGCTTACGCATGGATACGGGAGAACACACATCCGGATGCTCTTGTTATGCTTACTTATATAAAGACAAAATACTGGGATTGTGCTGCACACGACATTATTTATTGGCCTGCTGCGCTTACAGAAAGAAACTTATTTGTTATAATGGATTCTTTTTATGTTATGACTAATCCGGAGTACAGAAAGCGAACTCTCATGAGAGAAAAGCTATTTAAAGAACCAGAGAATCCTGAAGTAAGTAGTTTTTTTGAATCATTAAACCGACCGGTTTATCTCCTTGTAGAAGGCGAATTTAATGAGCTTCCTGAAAACTTTAAAAAAGAATTTCCATTGATGTTTTATAATGATAGACAGAAAGTCTACCTTATTTATGATAAATTGTGAAAAAATATTTTCTTTCCTCTATGTTAACTTTTGTAAGTAGAGTTTCGTAATAAATTTAAAAAATGATGTTACTTGTTTCTTTATATATTTCAACTGTCTTTTTAACCTTTTTAATTAATCTTGAGCCCTTTAGGACAGTAGGTGTTTTTATAAGTATCTGTTACCTTCCGGGCCTTTGTCTGTTCACTCTTGGTAAAAAAGAAAAATTAGAGTTTGAAGATCTTATCCTGGCGTTTCCCTGTTCAATTGGAATAAGCAGTATTTTGATTTTAGGGCTTTTATATCTTGGCTTTCATGTCGAATATATTATCAACATAATAATTATAATTACTGGAGTTGCGGTTCTGTTTTATATAATTACCAATCGCAAAAATAAGTCATATATTTCTATAAAGCTTACTAAACAGGAACTAACATTCTGTTTTTTAGCTTTCCTGATAACTCTACTGTTAGGTATACCAACACTTTTAGGTTCTGACAGGATACCTATTTCTTACCACGGGTTTTTCCATTCGACATTCGCAACTCAAATCCTGAATGGTATTTTCCCGCCTGAAAACCCGGCGTTAGGTGGCACGAGACTAAACTTATATTGGGGATTTCATACCTTCATAGCAGGTCTTTCATCTAAAACAAATTTTCACCCGCTTAAAATTATTTCCATGCTAAATCTCCTTTCACTTTTTATGATATTTTGCATTTCCTATAGTGTTGCAAAAGCTTTTGGTTTCTCTGAAAGATATCGATATCTTATGCCTTTAGCGGTAATCGGTTTGATGAGTGCTGATGCAGGAATATATTTTGCTGTAAAATTATTTTCCGGGAATTTACCGCCTTTACTGAATTTGCCGGAATTAGCACACCCTGGAAAATATTATCAAATTTTGGCGTTTAGCCAGAATTTGCTAACAGGCTGGTATGACGTGCGATTGCAGTTCCTCCCTAAATTCTATAATGCCACCGGTATGCCTTTAGCCGTCAGCTTGTGTTTTTCATACCTGCTGATATTACTACTTCTTTTAAAAAGAAACCCTGTTAATAAAAAGGCATATCTGGTAAGTATAGGAGTTGTGATGACAGCATCTATTATTACCTACCCACTCTTAGCAATCTTTCCTTTAATTCATGCCCCTATATGGGCTGGTTTTATTTTCCTGTCAAACAATAGACAAAGCCGTTTAAAAGAAAGGTTCCTGGAGGCTTCAGAAATCTTATTACCATATATCATAGCTGTTTTAGTGACATTACCCTACTTACTATTTATCACGAGCGGTGGTCCATTTGTCAGAGATAAGATAATAAGTTTAGATTTACATTACCAATCATATAGAAACTTAAAAGTATTTTGGCTTCCGTTCCCGGTAATTATTGCCGGTATCTGGTTTGCAGTAAAACGTCTGACTTTTTCAAAAACTTTATTTTTTTTATTAATAGGCACTCTGTTATGTTTGTTTTTATCGATATTTCTCCGATTTCCATTTGGCCTCAGCTATAAATTTGACTTTATTTTATTATTCTTCTATGCTTTTTTCTTTGTATTTGCATTATCCAATTGGTTGCCGTCAATCCATAATCGCTGGTTAAAAGGATTTATAACTACAAAAATTGTTGTTTTATTAATGATTGCACCTCTTCTGGTAGAGGTATCTTATATCCTTTCACCATGGTTTCGAGATACCACATATAGTTTCTCCGGTAAACATATTATATTTGCTGAAGACAGTGTAAAAAATAAAGCTTATAAATGGATACGAGAAAATACACCTCCAGATGCTCTTGTTGTGCTTGCCTCTATAGAGATCTCTGATCCGCTTCATACTGAGAATGTCATCTTTATACCAGCTGCACTTACAGAAAGAAATTTGTTTGTTATAAAAGATACAGATTTTACTACAGGTCATCCGGAACACAAAAGGCGGCTTATCTTTAGAGAAAAGCTATTTACTGAACCGGACAATCCCGAAGTAAGAAAGTTTTTCCAATCATTAAACCGACCGGTTTATCTCCTTGTAGAAGACGATTTCAATGTGCTTTCTGAAAACTTTAAAAAAGAATTTCCGTTGAAGTACAGCAATAGCAGACAGAGAGTTTACCTTATTCAGAACAGATTACAATAAACTCTTAGCAGTGAAAGAAACGCTTTTATTATGTATACTTTCAGGGGAAGCTTACGTAGACGAAATGAGTTTACTTTTATGCCAAATATGAATCTGATAATCATCAGGTTTATAAAAATGCTCATATTTAACTAAGCCCCGTTTTTCGATATTTTGAACAATATCAGGTATTTTCTTAGGAAAAATCGTGGGCACGTTAACTAATTTCAAGAAGTTGCTTTCTATAATAAATCGCGTCTCAGAGAAAAGAATACCCAGAAGGGATGCTTTAATAATTGGAAATTTCGTTGTGGAAAAATAATATTAAATCAGGAGTTTTTTTATAAGTATTTCGACAGGACTCTCTGAGTAACCTAGAAAATTTAGGTCAGATTTTAACTCTCTTTGGCTGTTTTGTCTCATCCCTTTTAAATTATCTGTATTAATCCCAATGCTTAAGAACTTACACCTCTCTGCCAAAAACATAAAAAATGAAATAACAAAATAAGGGATAGGAATAAATACGCAAAATAAATGGTACTGTCGTCGGATTTCTTCAAGTATCTTCACAAAAAAAACAGGTCTTCCCTGTTGGAGGTGCAATACCTTGCCTCTTTCGATTTTACCTTTTTCCAAGATAGAATCTCGAACAATTTTGATGATTGTGTCAATGTCTGAAACATAAGTTAAGGTCCTGCCCCGGTCAATTAACGGGACAACTGGACTCTTCTTTACCATCGATATAATTGTTTGAAATATTCCTCCGTTTCCAATCACCAATCCCAGCCTGAAAACAATATGATTATGTGCTAAAAACCATTTCTCAAGTTCGTATTTTTTTTGACCATAAGAGGAAACTGCATCCTCAGCAGCAGAAATTGAACTCATAAATATCTGTAAGCCAACCCCATTTCTTTCAGCCTGTGCTGCCCAGAAACGTGTCCCTTTTTCATGCATTGAATTATCTTTATCCCTTTTATCAAAGGCACAATGAATCATAACATCTATCTTATGCGATTCAAAAATATCCTTTAAAGGTTCTCCTAATATTCCACGATAGACTTTATCAAAATTTGAAACCGGTTCTGGTGACCTTGAAGTTCCAATAACATAAAAACCTGATATTTTTAAAATATTGGCAATATTTTTTGATATAAAACCTTTTGATCCTGTTATTAAAACTTTATTCATTGCTTTTTAATTTTTTTTAAAAAAAGCTAATGGTTAAAAAGAAAATATTCTCAGCGATTTATTCTTGAGAGCAACCAAACACCAAAAATACATGTTTATTCTAGTTTTAAAATCTTTTTATGTTTCATATAATCATAGATTTTAGTCGCTATAACCTTATTCCCTTTGTTATCAATATGAATATAATCCCAAAACGTTTCTTTATCATAGTCTTGCATCGCATAGCTTAAATCAACAAAAGAACATTTATCTTCATTTGCATATTGAACGTTCAAATCTTTTAGAAGCATTCTCGTTCTCTCATATTGACGTTCTATATAATTTTGAAATGCCTCTTCTCCAAGCTCTTCTTTCTCATTGCCTATGTAAGTTGATTTAAAGTAGATCATGGGCTGTAAAAAAACAACCAGTTTAAAATCAAAGCTTTTAGCAAGTTTACACATTTTATCAAGGTTGTTTATGTATTCTGTAACTATTAAACTTTCCCATTCTTCTGTCTTGTAGTTATAATTTTTTCTGATTAAATCAATTGGCACAAGTTCAGATGTAAAAGAATATCTAAATATGATATTTAGTAAAATGCTTTTATTTAGAATAGAGTAAAACAGTTTCTCTATTGGAACGCCGCGTTTAACTCGAGTGATTCCGACTTCATAAAGCATAAAATTATAGGGATAGCCTGGACGTGGATCATAGTAATAAGGCTGGAATATATCATTACCCCCGCCATATATTATTATAGTATCCGGTTGATAGTCAGATACTGTATGCAGGATCAGAGAGAGCTCCTGTCCGGAAACATAACTCACGACACCAAAGTTATAAACTTTCACATTTTCATATCCATCATGATGAAAAAGTTGCTCTAATTGACCTGGAATACTATTTGATAGAGGTGTACCATTAAAAACTGTTGAACCACCTAATACGAAAATTCGTAACTCGTCATTTGTCTTTTGTTTGGGGAGTTGTTTTTTTACTCTAAAACCTAACTCATTTAATGTAATCCATACCCGCTTATTACTTTTGCCCATTGTATCAACTATAAATTGACTACCTTTTGGTTCCCCGGTAAACATGACATATGGTTTGGGATAACGGTATATATTTTCCCTATAAAGCTTGTTTCCTCCATAAAATCTCAATGCAATTTCCAGGGCTAAAAAAACAAAAAGAATTGCAAGGAATATATTTCGATTGAATACTCGACCCTTACACAATATCAATATAAAAAATACAATTAAAAGAACATAAATAAATCCAAGGTAGAGAAGGTAGTACAGAGAATATCCAAAGAGAAACGGTTGAGAAGATTCATGATAGAAAAGAGGCTTTATTAAAAAAATCAAAATAAATAAGATTATAATGTTCAGATAAAAGGCTGTTCCTTTGTGACGAAGATTTTCGAAAACATTTAATATAAGCCTTTTTATGATTTTGTATGGCATATTTTATTCTTTATTTTAAATTTGATATCCTCTTTTTGAAAAGTACCTCAACAGATTGCCGGTCTGTTTCATTATATTTTTAAAATATTAGCGATATTTTTTTGATATAAAACTCTTTTCCCATTTTATTAAAACTTCTTTTATTGCCTTTTAATTTTTTTTGAAATATTATCTGCAATTCTCATTGAATTCGCCATTAAGGTAAATGAGATATTTTTAGCCGGAAGATATGAGAACAATGATCCATCTACTACATAAACACCTCGTTCTTTATGCATTTCTCCCCACTCATTACATTGATAATCCTGAGCAGGATTTTTCACCATGGGCATGGTGCCGGCATAATGGATAGCATAGCCGGGAGTTGAATACCTGATGAGCCTATGATTAGTTAAGATACCCATGCTGATGAAAGAGCGAATAATATTTTTAATAATGCTTTTATTAACTTTATAGGGAATGCTATGGGCTTCTAATTTGCTATCTGGCTTTAACATAAGATAGCCTGAATTTTCTTTGCTTGATGGAAAATAAAGAAACAATACTAAAATTGACGATGAAAGGACATTTATTAACGACAGATTAGCTTTTGAAGAAAGCGGGAAGTTCTCATAAAACACTGCTCTTGCTGGCGAAGTCAGTTCAACAATACTTCCATGCAGCCTCAAATTGTGTTTTTTAAAATCAAAAATTATATTTAAATTCGTTAATCCAAAAGCATCTCTTTCAAGTTTGCTTCCGATAAAGGTCGGAAAAATTAAGGGAACCTGAATAAGGGGATTATCAATCAAGGGCAATCTTGTTTTAAAGTCCTTTTTTGAATTAAGCACTATTTTAGCACTGTTGATTGTTCCCGCAGCCAGGACCAGTCTTTTACATGTAAAAGAGCACCCTGAACTGTTATTAATATTTTCGGCATGGACGACCAGATGATTACCTGCTCTTGACCAGTATTTGACCAGAACAGATTTATGATAGATAATCTTATCTTCTTTGAGCAGTCTCTGGAGTGTAAATGAGGGGGTATAGATATAAGGAAGATTCGGCAACCAAGTTTCAACATTATAATACTCATATTTAGATCTATTTTGATAATCTTCACTCAAAACACCTAATCTCGGTCTTCCCAAATAAATACCCTGAGCGTTCAATTTTTTTCTCTTTTTTTGATATCTTAAAAATAGTTTTTTGGATTTTATAGATAATTTTAAAGGTGGCAATAAGCTTTCCGTTGAATCAAAAAAAGGAGTTAGATCATCGTCATCTCCAGAGATGCCGATTTCTTTTGTAAGTTTATCATAGTAAGGTGAAAGTTCCGATACCTGCACGGGCAGATTTATTAATTCATCATCTATACACCTGTAAAGACCTGCTCCCCATGCATTAGCCAAGCCTCCCATCGCAAAGCTTTGTATTACATGAAAGCCTTTTTCATTAACCGGTGACATCTTCTCAGCATCTTTTATTACAAACTGCATATGCGGAGATGTAAGCTTTGGAGGGAGGTTCTTTTTATTCATCACATTGGAAAGTCCATCATAATTTTTGCCAATCATCAGGTCAAATGAATCATGGGACTTGCGGTAATCATAGAAATTACAGTTTACAGGTTTATCATTTCCCGGCTGATGACCTACATCTAAAATCAAAGGTTTTATGCCGTTTTCAACAAAACCCAGTGTAGCTGCAATACCTGTTGGCCCTGATCCTACAATAATGACCTCATGAATCATGGTCTGTAAACCGTCAAAAAAAATATTCCCACAACAAACTTATACAAAGTGCGGAATGTTGAAGTCATTAGTAATAGGCAACCAAAAAAGCGATTATTCTTTTCATTAATATACATCACATAATTTTCCGGTAATGTCTCAGCCAGATAAACCATAATTTTGAATTTTTCAGTAAGTAAGGGCAGTTTTTTTAAGTATCTGGCAGCAATCTCTAAAGCTTCTAAATCATAAGTTTTAACAATGTATGAGGAATATTTTTTGATTTCTTTTTCAGAATAATCATTTTCTAACTTTTCTGATAGCCTGTTAAAGTGATACTGAATTGATACCGGTATTTTTTTTCTGAAAAGGGAGTAATAAATTCTTTCTGCCTCATCCTTTTGTAAGGGCATATCAGAACCTATTCTTTAGAGTTCCTTTTCTCATCCTCAAATTTCCTTAGTTTTAACTCAAGAAAAGAGATATATTGAGAAAGCTTTTTTATCTTATTATGTAGGGCAGTTAAACTCGCTGTAAAAATTATTAAGAGCAAGAAAATAAAACCAAAAGCAAGAATAGAAAGCCCGGCGGAAGGATTAATTCCACCAATAAGTTTAGTAAGAGTTGTAAGCACTTTTGATGATAAAACAACAAAACTCGCAGCAAAAAAAGCAAGAATCCACAATAGACCAAATTCTATCTTTATTTTTTCTTTTAAGATTAAATAGATAATAAAAATTATCCCAAGCAGAAAAATAAAACTCAAAGATGTTTTTGCTGCCAAACTTAATTCAGGCATTATCTATTTTACCCCTTATAACAAAATACCTGCCAATTGATAAAAAAAGACCAAAAAGTACTCTGATAGGATAATAAAATGAAGAAAAGCTTGATATCATTGATTTTCCGCTCAACCTTTTCTGCATTTCAACTGGGACCTCTTTTATTTTAAACTTTAGAAGATATAAAAGAAAAATAGCTTCAGCATCAGGATATTTCGCCTCATAAATGTAATACATAGCTCTTGCTACTTTGTCATTAAACATCTGAAAACCTGAAGTCGTATCCCTGATTTTTGAACCAATTAAGAATGAAGTAAAAAAGGAGAAAAACATCATTCCCAGCTTTCTTATTATTGGAATTTCATACGTTGAAATAAATCCATCTTTAAATCTTGAACCTATCAGCAAATCTACTTCTTCTTTATAATTGCCTATGAGTTTCTCTATCTCTGAAGGAGGATGCTGACCATCTCCGTCCATTAAAATAAAATATTTAAACTCAGATTTAAGACCGTATTTTAATCCTGTCTGAATAGCATAATTATATCCAAGATTAACAGGATGGTTAATATAATCCATTCCCTCTTCTCTTAAAATTCCTTCAGTATTATCGAGAGAACTATCATTAATAAAAAAAAAGACCAAATTGTTATTTTTTTTTTGTAATGCTCTCATTTGTTCAATGATTCTTCTTAAATTCTGTTCCTCGTTGTAACAAGGAACGATTACCAATATCTTATTTTCTTTATTCATTATTTGTATTAAGAAATAATTACTTAAAACATTTCAATTTCTCAGGGTTTCGCTTTTATAATCATGTATTTATAACATAGATTTATATAAAATATTAATTATATGATGCTTGTCTTTTGAAATTGATTAAATAGATAATTATTTACATATTATAATACTTAATATAAAATTAATACATTAATTAATTATTCAGACATTACAAAACAGAAGCCAATCCGTAATGAAAAGCATATAAAAATTGCTTTTGAGCCCATGAGAAATTTTTCAGGTAATAAGTCATGAGTTACTTGCTACCAAAGTTTTTACAAAAAAATAACAAATTACCATGGATTATTATTTTTATTGGCATTGCTTTGCGTTTTGTCCGGTACCTACATAATCCTTCTCTTTGGTTTGACGAAGCCATAATTGGAGTAGATATTGTTAACCGTTCGCTATCGGAATTAATACATGCATCACCTGCCTACAATGTATCTCTCCCCTATGGTTTTTTAATACTTGAAAAACTTGCTATTCAAACATTTGGTAATTACGAATTCGTATTCAGGTTGTTTCCACTGCTGTCCGGTGTCTTATCCATTTTTTTGTTTTATGAGGTAGCAAAACGGTTTATCAAGCCCAAAGCTGTTCCACTTGCCCTCGGCATTTTCGTGATTTCCGATCTTCTTGTCCACTTCTCATCAGAGCTCAAGCCCTACTCAAGCGATGTAACCATAGCGCTATTAATATTTTTGATAGCCAGCCATATTCGATCAAAGAGTTTGAAAGCTTCTTATTTTATTCTCTTTGGAATTACTGGAGCCATATTGATTTGGTTTTCCAATCCTTCTGTATTTGTTTTAGCGGGTGTAGGGATGACCCTATTTATTTCAAGCTTAATCAAAAAAGATTGGCTTAGATGCAGGGGTATTGTCATTGTCTGTTTAATTTGGGTAATCAGCTTTGCTTTCTATTATTTTATTTTTCTTCAAAATTTAACTGGTAATGAATCTTTACAAAGTGTTTGGGAACTGGAGGGTGCTTTTATGCCTCTGCCTCCTACGTCTTTATCTGATATAAAATGGTTTTTCACTAAATTTTTCCAGATTTTTTATTTGCCGGTAGGTTTCCCTAGAACTGGTCTTGCTGCATTTGTATTTCTCGTTGGTTGCATTTCAATATTCCCTGAGAAAAAGGAAAGATTTTTTATACTATTATCTCCAATATTTTTCGCTCTACTTGCATCCGGATTCCACAAATATGCCATTTATGAGAGGTTGTTATTATTCTTTGTTCCCTCAGTAATACTCTTTGTTGCAGAAGGAGTAGAGCAAATTAGAGATAAAATTAAGCACAATACTGCAATAATAATTATTCTTATAGGATTATTACTTGTCCATCCCTTATATATGACAGGCAAACGTCTTATAAATCCTCCGAGTCGCCAAGAAATAAAGCCATTTTTAAATTATATCAAAGACAATTGGCAAGAGGGAGATATTTTATATATTTACTATAAAGGGGAATACCAATTCGAATATTATGCAAAACATTATCCGAAAAAAAGTTATAATTTTAATGAAAATGAATATATTATAGGCATAGCTCCAGAAAGTTGGTATGGAATATACAATAAACAACTATCTGCCGGCTATTCTAATAAAGAAAAATCAGATGAGGAATTATACAATGATTTTAAAGTGTCTGTTAAAAAAGACGTGGATAAACTCCGTGAGTATAAAAGAGCATGGGTGTTGTTTTCTGCACCAGGTCAAAAAGGCATCACAAAATTTGAATTCTATTTCGACTTCCTTGATAAAATCGGTAAAATGTCTTATTCCCAAGTTGATTTTCGTACTCTCAGATTAGAACCAGGAATACATGCAAGAGGAGGAATAGTAGCAGTTTATCTTTATGAACTAAGTGAAGAAAATTAGAGAAAACCCATCCCATTTAAAAAAGGCGTCCTTGGTAAATTGAAGGGAATACAGAACAAAGGCTATTCGTAAAAATATGATAAAGGATTTTTTAGCTGGCATGAAATTCTTTTTAATAAAACACAAGGATTGCCGGGTCCCTTTTTAGTAAAATTTTAATTAACATGAAATATCGTTTAAGGTTTATTAATTATAGGTCGAAGAATGTTTAAAATGCAAAACTCTCTTTTACCCCGGTCCATTGGATTTATTAAAAGAACTTTCATTTTTTATGATTATCATAAGAATCATTTTCCTTCGACCTATAATACTTACGTCTTATCTGGTGATTGACTTTTGTTTTGCAAACAAATAGTAATTAAAATACTTTTAAAAATCTGCTAATCCGAGAACAAGATGGGAACAGGTCTTGACAAATAAACCATTTCTGGCAATATTAAATATATAATCATTAGTGATATAAAATTACAGGAGATTGTAAAAATGGCAAGAGTTGCGTTTATACAGAGCCTTTTTTTTGAATTAGCAGGCATACAAAGTATATCTGCCTTACTGAAAGCTAATGGTCATTCAGTAGATCTTTTTATAGATAGTAAAAAAAACATCATCAAAGAATTAAAGGAATTCAAACCTGATATCTGTGGTTTTTCATGTCTCACTGAGGATTATAAATGGGTTTCAGAAATAGCAAGAGCCATTAAGAATACACCAGAACTTATGAGAACAAAGATTATCGTTGGCGGTCCCCACCCCACCTTCTTCCCCGAGATTGTTGAGGAGAATCCTCATATTGATTTCGCCTGCAGGGGGGAAGGTGAACATGCCATGAAAGAGCTGGCTTATGCTATTGATAACGATAGTGATTATACTAAAATACAGAATTTGTGGGTAAAAGACAATGGGAGCATTTATAAAAATGATATTAGACCTTTAATTGAGGACCTTGATTCAATACCTCCCTTTGATCATGATCTTCACTATAAAAAATTTCCACATTTAAGAGATAAACCTTATAAGTATTTCTTTTCCGGAAGAGGGTGTCCATACAGATGCAGTTACTGCTTTAATCACGGAATGATAAAACTCTATAAAAATAAAGGGAGATATGTTCGACAGCGAAGTCCAGAAAGTGTAGTTGAAGAACTAAAGTATGTACGCTCTTATGCTCTTAAGGTGGTGTGTTTTGCAGATGATATTTTCATTGTTAACAAGAAGTGGCTTAAAGAGTTTCTAGAACTGTACAAGAAAGAAATAAATCTTCCCTTCCGTTGCAATATTTTTGCAACTATGGCTAGCGAAGAGACTATCGCTTTACTGAAGGATGGGGGATGCAATTATGTAATGTTTGGCGTTGAGAGTGGAAATGAGGACATTCGTGAACGCATATTATGTAAACGAACAACAAATGAAGATATAATAAACTGTGCCAAGTTGCTCCATAAATACAATATATCCTTTTCCACAAATAATATGTTTGGTTTTCCCAGCGAAACTTTAGAGAATGCTCTTGAAACTATCAGGTTAAATGTTCGTATTAACCCGCATACAACATGGGCCTCTGTATTTCAGCCTTACCCACGACTTGCGATAACCGATTATGCCATAAAAAACAACTATCTTGATCCTCAGGATTTATTAAATAATTCTTATGACAGCTTTAATGAATCTCCCATCAAAGGAAATGATATTAAGCAAATTTTTAATCTTCACAAATTTTCCCTTATACTCATTAAGTTGCCCTGGTTACTGCCAGTTGCCAAACTTCTAATCAAACTGCCTCCAAATAAACTCTTCTACTATATTTTTGTCTTTAGTTATGGCTGGCATTATTGGAAACGCACGGGATATGGCTTCATAGGAATGTTTCGAGAAGGGGCATTTTTTATCAAAAACCGCCTCACCCTTTTTAAAAAAAGTTAATTAATTGGGGTTTGAAATTATGCTCTTTTACAACCCTGAAGTTAAGATATTTTTCCCGCTTTTATGAATACTAAATTACTTATTTTACAACGAATTAAAGCATTTTAATATAGTATGTATAAGTTAAAGAAATTTTTATTGGCGAGATTTTATATTAAGAAATCTTAAGTGAGCTTAGTTGGAAACACCATATTATAACGGCCCCACGAACAACATTAATTCTAACATTCCTAATCTATAAGCTAACTTTTTTTAAATCCACGATATGTAAATAATAATAATATCCTTTTCGTAATATACGTTACTTGCTCCCATGATTTTATCTCTGATAATAATCCCCATATTA